>ODAK010000174.1_pt1 | contig 72068 bp, 58 predicted proteins | sample 1539591 | NCBI WGS metagenome assembly ODAK01 (sample SAMEA3539303, study PRJEB22396) | soil metagenome | biome: tundra; feature: field; material: soil | place: USA | collected 2010-05 | depth 0.15 m | reverse complement strand
CTGGACCGGCGGCAGATCGCGCAGCGCTGGTCCGCCGAGGAGTACACCCCGGTCGAGCGGATGCTCCGGGCCGCCGACCTGATCGGCCCGGGCACCGAGGCCGAGGCCTACCAGCGGGTGGCCAGGGAGCGGTACCGGCTCATCCGCATGCACGAGTGGAGCGACGAGATCATCGAGCGCCTGCGCCGCGAGGTCAGGTAGCGGCCGCATCAGCGCCGCCAGCGGCCCCTCCGCCGTCGCTGACTGTACCGGCCGCACCAGTCCCGCCTCCTGCCGTCCCGCCCGCGGCAGTTGCACCCGCAGAGGTCGTCCCGGCACCGGCAGTCCCGCCGACGGCCGCACTGCCGGTGTTCCGAGGGCCCGGTGCGTCGCCCAGCGTCAGATTCTGGCCGCTGGACGGATCGAACACGTGGATGGCCCGGCCATCCACCCAGAGCTCGGCCGCCTGCCCCTCCCGCACGCGGGTGGCCGCATCGAGCCTGGCGACAACCGTGTCCCCGCTTGCGCCGGTGTCGGCGCGGCCGGAGTCTTCGGCCAGCTCCTGCAGTTCAGCAGCGGCCACACCGGATTCGAGCTCTTTCATGAAGTACACGAAGACATCTGAGCCCATCGACTCAAGGACCTCGATGTCCGCCTGGAAGGTGATCCCGTACGGCCGGGCGTCCGGGCCGACAAGCGCGGCGTCCTCGAAGCTCTCCGGGCGGATGCCCACGATCAGGGTGCGCGGCGCGCCGGACCGGTCAATCGCCTGCCGCAGCCTGTCGGTGAGCGTGATGTCCCCTAGCGGGGTGCGCAGCTTGCCGTCCTGCACCGTACCAGGGATGAAGTTCATCGAGGGTGATCCGATAAAGCCGGCCACGAACAAATTCGTGGGCCGCTCGTACAGTTCCTGCGGCGACCCCACCTGCTGGAGCTTGCCGCTCCGCATCACTGCGACCCGGTCGCCCAGGGTCATGGCCTCGGTCTGGTCGTGCGTGACGTAGACCATGGTGGTACCGAGCCGCCGCTGGATCCTGGACACCTCGGTCCGCATCTGCACCCGCAGCTTCGCGTCCAGGTTGGACAGCGGCTCGTCCATCAGGAACGCCGACGGGTCGCGGACGATAGCCCGGCCCATCGCGACCCGCTGCCGCTGGCCGCCGGACAGGTTGGCCGGCTTGCGGTCCAGGTGCTGGGTCAGGTCGAGGATCCGGGCCGCCTCGTTGACCTTCTCGTCGATGCTGGCCTGCGGGGCCTTGGCCAGCTTGAGCGCGAAGCCCATGTTCTCCCGGACCGTCATGTGCGGGTACAGCGCGTAACTCTGGAAAACCATCGCGATATCGCGGTCTTTGGGCGCTGCGTTGTTGACCACCTTGCCGCCGATGCGCAGCTCGCCCTCGGTGATGTCCTCCAGGCCCGCGATCATGTTCAGCGTCGTCGACTTCCCGCAGCCCGACGGGCCGACCAGGATCACGAACTCGCCGTCCGCGATGTCCATGCTGACCTTGTCGACGGCCAGCGCTCCGTCCGGGAAGCGCTTGGTGACCTGGTCCAAAACGATCTCAGCCACTGTTTCTCCTTACGTCCGCTAGACGTCCGCTAGCCCTTGACCGCGCCTGATGTCAGCCCAGCGACGATCCGGCGCTGGAAGAACAGCACGAAAATGATGATCGGGATGGTGATGATGACCGCGGCCGCCGCGATGGGACCGGTGGGAACGGTGAATTGCGAGCTGCCGTTGAGGTAGGCCAGCGACGCCGGCGCCGTCCGGGCTGCGATCGTCGAGGTGAACGAGATCGCCATCAGGAACTCGTTCCAGCAGGCCAGGAAGACCAGGATCGCCGTGGTGACCATGCCCGGCGCCGCCAGCGGGGCGATGACCCGCACGAACGCCTGGAACGGGGTGGCGCCGTCCATCTTGGCCGCCTTCTCCAGCTCCCAGGGGATCTCCCGGAAGAATGCCGACAGCGTGTAGATGCCGAGCGGCAGGCCGAAGGCCACGTAGGGGATGATCAGGCCCGGCCAGGTGTTGAACAAGCCGATCGCGCGCTCGATGCTGAACAACGGGGTGACCAGCGCGATGATCGGGAACATCGCGATCAGCAGCGACATCCCGATGAGCACCTGCTTGCCGGGGAACCGCAGCCGCGCGACCGCGTAGGCCGCCATGGAGGCCAGCACGACGGAGATGAACGTCGCGATGAGGCCGATCCCGATCGAGTTGATCAGCGGCCGGACGAACGTCGCGGTGCTGAGCATCTGGTGGTAGTTCGCCAACGTCCACTGCGAGGGAATGAAGGAGGGATCGAGGACGGCCGCGTTCGTCTTGAAGGACAGCGAGACCATCCAGAGCACCGGGATCAGCGCCAGCGCGATGACGACGACATTCACCGCTCCCCAGCCAGTTTTCTGCCGGGGCGTGGTAGCTACAGCAGCCATTAGCGGGTCACCTCTTTCCTATGTCCGTGCCCGGCGCCGCGGTGCCGAAGAGTTTGATGAACACGAAGGCGATGATCACCACGCAGATGAAGATCAGGATCGAGATCGCCGATCCGATGCCCAGGTTCAGCGCGTTGAACAGGTTGTCCCAGCCGAGGATCGAGACCGATTCGGTATTGTTATTGCCCTGCGTGAGGATAAAGATGTTGTCGAAGATCCGGAACGAGTCCAGCGTCCGGAACAGCAGGGCAACCAGGATGGCCGGCTTCATCAGCGGCAGCGTGATCTTCACGAAGCGCTGCCAGGCGGTGGCGCCGTCCACCTTGGCCGCCTTGAGCAGGTCCTCGGGCACCAGGGAGAGCCCGGCCAGCAGCAGCAGCCCCATGAACGGGGTGGTCTTCCAGACCTCCGCCAGGATGATCACGGCGATCGCCTTGTATTGGGCGGTCAGCGGCGCGGCGTTGTTAAACAACGCGGACAGGTAGCCCTGGCCGGGCGTCCACGCGTAGAACCAGCCGTAGGAAGCGGCGACCGTCACGATCCCGTACGGGATGAGAGCGGCTGTGCGGACCGTGCCCCGGCCGAACAGCGTCCGGTGCATGACCATGGCCAGCAGCATGCCGAGCACGAGCGTCACGGCCACCGCGACGACGGTGATGAGCACGGTCACCCACAGGGCCTGCCACCAGTACGGAGAACTGAGCACCGCCGCGTAGTTGGCGAACCCGACGAACTTGACGGCGTTCGGCAGTTCCAGGTTGTAGCGCTGCAGCGACAGCCAGATGGCGTAGGCGACCGGGTAGGCGGTGACCGCGATCATCACGATCACCGCCGGGGCGCACAGCAGCCAGCCGAGCCTGCGCTCGGCCTTTGCGCCCTCGGACAGCTGCGGCCGCTTATGCCGGCCGGTAGTCTCCTGCGTGGCTTCAGTGCCGGCCGCCACTTGCGCACTCGCGGTCATCGGCGTCGTCCTTCCCTTGTGGCGAGCGGGTCGTCTGCTCCGCGGCGGCTCATGGGACCAGGCCCTTCGATAGCAGGGCGTTGTTGATCTGGCCGGCCATGTTCTTCGCGGTGGTCGCCGGGTTGATGCCGTTCGGCGGCGAGATCAGGTGCGAGATGTCGATGGACACCACCTGGTAGAGCGGCGACTTCGGGCGCACGCTCGCATGTTCGAGCGCCTGCAGGATGTCGGCGTGGAACGGGTAGTGGGGATACAGCTTCGGGTTGTTGTAGAGGCTGGCGATCGTCGGCGGGACGCCGCCGACCGTGGCGCCGATCAGCTGGTTCTGCGCGTCCCGCAGGCACAGCGCCGCGGCGAACGCGTCCGCCTTGTGCACGGAGTAGGCGCTGACCGCCAGGTCCACCCCGCCGATCGTGACCTTGGCCGGCACGCCGGGGATGACCTCCGGGTACAGCGCCCACTTGAAGTCCTTGAACATTTTCGGGTTGTCGGTCTTCATCAGCGGATAGACGAACGGGTAGTTCAGCTCGAAGGCGGCGTGGCCGTCCTCCATCGCCGTCCGGTTGTCGTTTTCCATCTGCACGCCCAGCGACGGGTCCGCCGCGGGAGAGGTGGCGAGGTCCTTCATGATCGACAGGGCCTTCACGGCCGGCGCGCCCAGCGTCACCTGGGTCGAGGTGGGATTCACGATGGTGCCGCCCGCACTGGAATTCATCGTGTTGAACCACACGGTCCCGCCCTCGTACTGCGCGCCCTGGATCTCGATGTAGTGCGGCTTGCCCGCCTTGGCCAGCTGCTCCGCGTCGGCGATCATCTGGGCCCAGGTCGTCGGGGGGGTCTTCACCAGGTCGGAGCGGTACCACAGCAGCTGGGTGTTGGTGTTGGCGGGCGCCGCGACGAGCTGCCCCTTCCACAGCGCCGTCTGCAAGGCCGGCGCGATCGTACCGTTGACGACGGAGGCCTTGTCGGCGCCGGTCCACGGCTCGATCCAGCCGGCGTTGGCGAACTCGGCTTCCCAGGTGACGTCGAGGGCCATGATATCGATCGACGAATCGTGCGCGGCCAGCCGCCGGACGAGCTGCAGGCGCTGGCTGTCGGATGCGGCGGGCAGGACCTGGTAAGAGATTGTGTATTTGCCGTGGCTCTGCGCGTTGCAGTTGCTGATCTCGGTGTTGGTCGCGCCGGAAGCGTCGCCGAACTGGTAGAAGTTCAGCGTCACCTTGCCCGCACTCGTGCCCGCGCTGCTGCTGCCGCACGCGGCGAGCAGCGCCGACCCGAGCGCGAGGCAGCCGAAGCCGGCCACGCCGCGCCCCCAGCGGGAGAGCGCGCGTCGTGGCACCCGGCCGCGGGCGCGGCCTGAGGTAAAGCGATTACTCATCATCTTCCCTCCAGCACAGGCACGGCGCCGGCCCACCGCAGCGGTTCCGGCGGCTGGACCGATCGGCCAGGCTCTTTGCGTGCGGTGACGAACATCGGCGGCTCCAGTTCTGCCGCGGTCTTGACCTCCGCCGCGAACGGCGCGGAACTTGACCGCGGCACCATCTCCAGGGCCAGCTGCTGGCGCAGCGGCTTGATCCGCTCCCCGCGGAGCAAGGCGCAGAGCCGGCCCGCGCCCTCCGCTCCGGTGCGCTCGAGCGGCTGGCGGACCGTACTCAGCCCCAGCAGCTGGGCAGCCTCGACATCATCGAAACCGATCACCGAGAGTTGCCCGGGCACCCGGACACCGCATGTGTGGGCAGCCGTGAGCACGCCCAGTGCCTGCGTATCCGAGGCCGCGAAGATCGCGGACGGCGGGTCGGGCGATTCGAGCAGGCCGACGGTGAGCGCGCCGGCCGTGGCGGCGCCGTGCGGGCCGCGGCCGACCAGGGCAGCGTCATAGCGGATTCCCGCGGCGGCCAGTGCCTGCCGGTATCCGCTCAGGCGGCGCGCCGACGATGTGAAGCCGAGGCCCTTGTCGGCGTCCCGTCGCACCGCGTCGCCGATGAAAGCGATCCGGCGGTGTCCAAGGGAGAGCAGGTGCTCGGTCGCCATCCGGCCGCCGAGGACGTCGTCGGTGAAGATCTGCGGCACTCCAGGAGCGAGCGCGTCAACCAGGACGAGCGGGACACCGGCCCGCCGGAAGGCGCCCAGCTGCTGTCTGGACGGCTGCATCGAAACAAGGATCACCCCATCGGCCCGGTGCCGTGCGGTCTGCGCGGCCAGATGCCGGTCCCGCTGCTGCGGAGTGTCGACGTTGCAGAGCAGGGTGTCGAAGCCCTGCTCGTCGAGGACGGTTAGAGCGCCCGCCAGCCGCGCCGACATGGCAGGCCTGGTCAGGTGCGGGATCACGATGGCCACCGTGCGCGACGTGCCGCGGGATAGCGAGGCCGCCAGGTGGCTCGGGCGGTAACCGAGCTGACCGATGACCTTCTGCACCCGCAGCCGGGTCGCGCCGCGGACGTTGCCCGCGCCGTTGATGACCCGTGAGACCGTGCCAACGCCAACGCCCGAGGTCTCGGCCACCTCTGCGATGGTTACCCGGCCCGACGCCCGCACCGGCATCCTCCCGCTGGGACCGCTTCCATATGGAAGCGGTTCCGACCCAGAAACTTTTACCACAGCTTGACCTAACAGCACATTGCAGTCAAGAGTCCCGTTCCGTCCCGTTAGCGCACCATCCGCGGCCGGCCCGCTCGGCCACTTCCCGGCGGCACAAAACTGCAGCCCAGGGCGGACAATGGGGCATGAGGCCAAGCCGCCGTACCGTGATCATCGGGTCCAGCGCAGCCGCCGCCATCGGTATCGCAGTGGGTGCCGTCCTGCTGCTCAGCAATTCGGGGCCGGCCCGGCCCCGTGGGGCTACTCCCGGCAAGCCCGCTGGGCCGCTGCTTTCTCCGTTTACCGGCGAGCCGGTCAACGGACTCGGGCCCGTTCTCGCCGTCAAGATCGACAACATCGTCGTGGCGCGCCCGCAAACCGGCCTGACCAAAGCGGACATTGTCTACCTGATCCCGGTCGAGGGCGGGCTGAGCAGGTTCCTCGCTGTCTTCTCCTCGCATTTCCCGCCGGTGATCGGCCCGGTGCGCAGCGCCAGGGAGGACGATCTCCAGCTGCTGGCCCAGTTCGGGACACCGGCCTTCGCCTTCTCAGGCGCCCAGCCACAGCTGCTCCCTATCGTCGAGCACGCACGGATCGTCAACCTGTACTCCGGTGCCGTCGGCGGCTATTCCCGCAACCTGAACCGGGTGGCCCCGTACAACCTGTATGCCAGCACCAGCAAGCTGCTCGCCGAAGCTCGCCGCGCGAGCAAGGCGCACGACATCGGCTTCAGGTTCGGGCCGGCACCGGCAGGCGGCCAGCCCGCAGCCTCCTATTCGGTCCGCTACCCGGCGGCCTCGGTCACCTTCCGCTGGTCGGCCGGACGCTCGGCCTGGCTGGTGTGGCTGGACGGCGCTCCGGCGGCTTCCACCGAGGACGGGCAGCTCAGCGCCCCCACCATCGTCATCCAGTACACCAATGTGGGCACTTCAAGGTATCTGGAGGCCGGCAAGCGGCCGCCTTATGCCTACAGCGTCGGTTCCGGCAGCGCAGTGGTGCTCAGAAACGGCCGGTCCTACTCCGGGCGCTGGTCCCGGCCGCAGGCTGGCGGCGGCACCGCCTTCACCACGGCGACCGGCCAGCCGATGACGTTCGCGCGTGGGCAGGTCTGGGTCGTGCTGGCCTATGCCCCAGGCAGCACCGGATAGCGGCGCCGGGCAGCAGGGGACCGGGCGCACGTCCGGACGACGCGGCGGCTTGGCGAGCCACGGCGGCTTGGCGAGCCACGGCGGGTGGCCGGAACGCTGGGGGCGGAGCCGCCTGCGGCGCGATGCCGCCGCCGATAGGCTGCCGGTTCTGAGGGCCCGGTGCCGGGGCCCGGTCTGCGGCTCCGTTCGCGGTGCCTGCGCTGAGGAGACGCAATGCCCATATTCGCTAACAAGCCTTCCGGCGACGCGGCGACCTGGGAGCCCCAGGCCGCGGACGGCAGGCTGGCGCATACCGCCGGGGCCGACCCGGACGGCGTGTTCACCTCCGACCTGTCGGTGTCCGAGTACGCATTGCTCGGCGAGGCCGGCTTCGAGCCGCTGGGCTTCGTGGTCGGATCGTCGATCTACCACATCGGGCTGCAGGTGGGCAGATGGTCGCAGAACTTCGAGCTGCAGGTCCTGACCCAGGCGATGTATAACGCCCGGGAGCTCGCGATGACCAGGATGCGGGCCGAGGCAGATCATCTTGGTGCGGACGGGATCGTGGGCGTCACGCTCCAGCTGCAGATGTACGCCTGGGGCGAGGATGTCCTGGAATTCGTGGCCACCGGGACTGCGGTCCGGGCACTGGGAGCCGCAGGCGGCGTGCACCGGGCGCCCGACGGCCGGGCCTTCACCTCCGACCTGTCGGCGCAGGACTTCTTCCGGCTACTCGCCTCCGGCGCGGTGCCGGTCGCCTTCGTCCTAGGCACTTGCGTGTATCACATCGCCCACCAGTCGGTCATGCAGACGCTCCGGCAGACCGGCCAGAACCAGGAAATGGTCATGTTCACCCAGGGCGTCTACGAGGCCCGTGAACTCGCCCTGGCCCGGATGCAGGCCGAAGCGGCCCAGGCCGGCTCGTCGGGGATTGTCGGGGTCAATGTGGCAGTGTCCAACTACGTCTGGGGCGCCCACGCCACCGAGTTCTTCGCCACCGGCACCGCGATCCGCCGCCTGGCGCAAGAGCACCGGCTGCCGGCGACCTCGCCCAAGCCGACGTTCACCCTCGGCCTGGACAGCTGACGCCCGGCAGTCCCTGGCATCGTGATCGTGACGACTTTTCAGTAGATAGCGCGGAAACGTCGTCACGATCATCCGCCGCGGCGGCAAGAGCGGCCGGCCACGCCCGCTGACCCGGCTTCCGCCGCCGCACTGCGGGGACACCGGCCACGGCGAGCCGTTCCGAGGGTCCCGGCATCGGCCGTCGCGCAGCGTGGGCTAAACTGCTGACATCATGATGCGCAGGCTGCTTCTTCGCGGCCGCGGCGAGGCCCGGTAACCAGCCCGGTCGGCTCCTCGTCGCGGGCTGCTCTGCTGTGCCGGCCGGTCCGCCGCCCGGTCATCCTCGTCAGGAGCAGCATCGTTATGAGTAATCCAGTCAATCAGCGCCCGTCCGGCATGCCGTGCCACCGCTATCAGCCCGCCCGCCCCGTCGACCTGCCCGACAGGCAGTGGCCCACGCGGACGATCACCGCGGCGCCGCGGTGGCTGTCGACGGATCTGCGCGACGGCAACCAGGCCCTAATCGACCCGATGGACCCAGACCGCAAGCGCGCCATGTTCGGCCTGCTCGTGCGCATGGGCTACAAGGAGATCGAGGTCGGCTTCCCCGCGGCCAGCCAGACCGACTTCGAGTTCATCCGCAGCCTGATCGAGTCTGGCGCGGTGCCCGGCGACGTCCGCATCTCGGTACTGACGCAGGCCCGTGAAGAGCTGATCGAGCGCACCGTGCAATCGCTGATCGGCGCCCAGCAGGCGACGGTACATCTGTACAACGCAGCCGCGCCGATCTTCCGCCAGGTCGTGTTCGGCTGGGCTGGCGACGGGCGCGCACAGTGCCGGGCCGTCGCCGTCGAAGGCACCCGCGCGGTCCTGAAGTTCGCCGAGACCTACCTGCCGGGCACTGACTTCGGCTACGAGTACTCACCGGAAATCTTCATGGACACCGAGCTCGATTTCTCGCTGGAGATCTGCGAGGCGGTGATGGACGTCTGGGAGCCGGGCCCGGACCGCGAGATCGTGCTCAACCTGCCCTGCACGGTCGAGCGCTCCACGCCCAACGTCTACGCCGACCAGATCGAGTGGATGAGCCGGAACCTGAGCAGGCGCGAGCACATCGGCCTGTCGGTGCACACCCACAACGACCGGGGCACCGCCACCGCGGACGCCGAGCTGGCGGTACTGGCCGGCGCCGAGCGCATCGAGGGGTGCCTGTTCGGCAACGGTGAGCGCTCGGGCAACGTCGACCTGGTGACGCTCGGGCTGAATCTCTACAGCCAGGGCATCGACCCGATGATCGATTTCGCCAACATCGACGATATCCGCCGCACTGCCGAGTACTGCACCCGCATCGACGTGCACGAGCGGCACCCGTATGCCGGCGACCTGGTCTACACGTCGTTCTCCGGATCGCATCAGGACGCGATCAAGAAGGGCTTCGACGATCTTGAGCGGGCTGCGGCGCAGGCCGGAAAGCCGGTGAGCGAACTGCCGTGGGCGATGCCGTACCTGCCGATCGATCCCAGGGACGTCGGCCGGTCCTATGAGGCGGTCATCCGGGTCAATTCTCAGTCGGGCAAGGGCGGCGTGGCCTACATCATGAAGGCCGACCACCACCTGGACCTGCCGCGGCGCCTGCAGATCGAGTTCAGCCATGTAATCCAGCGGCATACCGAGGATGCGGGCGGGGAGGTCGACGCGACGCAGATGTGGCAGATCTTCGCCCGCGAGTACCTGGAAACCGGCGCGTTCGAGCTCGTCAAGTTCGGCTCGGTGAGCGAGGAGGGCATCGAGCGGATCACCACGACGGTCTGCGCCTTCGCCGCGGAGCACACGCTGACCGGCACCGGGAACGGCCCGATCGCGGCGTTCTGTGCGGCACTGTCGGCGGTCGACCTTGGCCTCGGCGGGGTGAGCGTACGCGTGCTGGACTACTCCGAGCACGCGCTCACCTCCGGGCGCGACGCCGAGGCCGCCGCCTACCTGGAGATCGAGGTAGGCGACCAGGTGCTGTGGGGCGTCGGTATCAGCGAGTCGATCGTGCAGGCATCGCTGCGCGGCGTGATCAGCGCGCTGAACAGGACGGCGCGGCACCGCGCGGCCTGAGGCCGATCGCTGGGCCGGAGCGCGGCAGCGGACGCGGGCGGCCAGCCTTCAGCCGCGGTCACGGGCGGCCTGGGCCGGCTCCAGCGGCGGCGCGCCCACGGCGCAGTTGCGCAGGCACTCCGGCTCGGCCACGACGTGCCCCGGGGCTGGGCGCAGCACGCTGTTGTCGATGGTCAGGGCGGACAGCAGCGAGCCGGCCAGCAGCAGGCCCGCGGAAACGATCATGGCCGTCCGGAACCCGGCGCTGAACGAGGCGACCGAGTGATAGGCGGCGGCGTTCAGCCCTGCCACCGCGGGCAGGCCAGCCACCGCGAGCAGCCCGGCCGCCCTGGCCACCGCGTTGTTGACCCCGCTGGCGACACCGGCGTGCCGGACATCCGCACTGGCCAGCACCGTGGCGGTCAGCGGCGCGACGGTCGCCGAGAGCCCGATGCCGAAGACAACGACCGCGGGCAGCACGTCAGCCAGGTACGAGCTGTGCAGGCCGATCCTGGTCATCAGCAGCAGGCCGGCCGCGCAGGCCGCCGTGCCCGCCGTCATCAGCCAGCGTGGCCCCACCCGCTGCGCGAGGGCTCCGGCCCGAGCCGACAGCAAGAGCATCAGCAGCGTGGTCGGCAGCAGCGCGGTGCCCGCCTTCAGCGGCGAGAAGCCCACCACCAGCTGGAGCTGGAGCACGAGCAGGAACAGCATCCCGCCGAACCCGCCATAGACCAGCAAGGTGACCACGTTGACCGCAGTGAACTGGCGGGAGCCGAACACCTCCAGCGGCAGCATCGGCGGCACCCGGGCGCCGGGGCGGCCGCGGCGGCGCTCGGTCCTGATGAACGCGATGGCCGCGGCGATCGCGATCACTGCGGCCGCTGCCGGGCCTGCCGGGCCGCTGCCCGCGGGTGCCTCGATCAGCGCATAGGTGATCCCGGCCAGCGCAAGGGCGGCCAGGCCCGCGCCAGCGACGTCGAAGCCACCGTGCGCGGCGGGATCCGAGCTCTCCGGCACGTGCCGGATCGTCACCGCGAGCACGATCACGGCCAGCGGCAGGTTGAGCAGGAAGACCCACCGCCAGCCCGCGTCGGCCACGATCCAGCCGCCCAGCAGCGGCCCGGCCGCGCCGGCCACGCCGCCGAGACCCGACCAGGCGCCCACCGCCTTCGGCCGGTCATCGGGTGCGAAGGTGGCCTGGATAATCGCCAGTGATCCCGGCGTCAGCAGCGCGCCCCCGACACCCTGCAGCACTCGCGCCCCGATCAGCACGCCGATGCTGGGCGCCAGCCCGCACAACGCTGACGCCAGCGCGAACCATGCGACCCCGATGGTGAAGATCCGGCGCCGGCCGAGCCGGTCGCCGAGCGAGCCGCCGAGCAGGATCAGGCCGGCCAGCGTCAGGGTGTAGGCAGTCACCGTCCACTGCAGGCCGGCCAGCGAGGCGTGCAGGTCCTTGCCTATCGTCGGCAGCGCGATGTTGACGACAGTCGCGTCCAGGAACGCCATGCTGGAGCCGAGCACCATGGCAGTCAGGACCCAGCGGCCCGCAGGCTGCCCCAGCCGGATCGCGCCCGCGGACTCCGGCGCACTCGCGCTCACCGGGTGATCGTCTCACCGAACGGGCGCCCCGCTCAAACCCGGCAGCGCGCCGCACCCGTCAGCCGACCGGCCAGCTGTGCGCGGCCTCGTTTGTGTGCATGTGCTCGATATATTCCTGGGTCATCGCGCGTATCGCCTCGGCCCGGCCGCCGTTGCCGGCGCGGTCGCGGGCATGGACCGTGTCGCACTGCCAGGTCGCCCCGGTCCTGGTTGTCAGGCAGCGCTGCTCGATGATGCCCAGTAGCCGGCCCGCGTCAGCCGAGCCCACCCCCCAGTCGCTCAGCCCGTCGGCCGCCATGGGCAGCAGGCGGCGCAGCACCAGCTCGGTCACCGGCACCTCGCCGAGCCCCGGCCAGTACAGCATCGCGTCGATGCCGCGGCGAGCGCCCTCCATCAGGTTGCCGGCGGCGGCCGCGAACGACATCTGGCTCCAGACCGGCCGGTCCGCCTCGGCCAGGGCACGGACGATGCCGTAATAGAACGCGGTATTGGCGATCGTGTCCGCTACTGTCGGGCCGGCCGGCAGCACCCGGTTCTCCACGCGCAGGTGCGGCACGCCGTCCACGACCGCGTAGACCGGCCGGTTCCACCGGTAGATGGTGCCATTGTGGAGAGTGAGCTCAGCGAGGTGCGGGGCCTTGCCGCGGTCCAGGGCCGCGCCGGGGTCTTCATCCTCGACCAGCGGCAGCAGCGCGGGAAAGAACCGCAGGTTCTCCTCGAACAGGTCGAACACCGAGGTGATCCAGCGCTCGCCGAACCATACCCGCGGCCGTACCCCCTGCAGCTTCAGCTCGTCCGGCCTGGTGTCGGTGGCCTGCTCGAACAGCGTGATCCTGGTCTCCCGCCACAGTTCCCTGCCGAACAGGAACGGGGAGTTGGCGGCGAGCGCCACCTGGGGGCCGGCCACCGCCTGGGCGGCGTTCCAGTAGCTGCCGAACGACTCGGGGCTTACCTGCAGGTGACACTGGACGCTGGTGCAGGCGGCCTCGGGAGTGATGTTGTCGACGTAGGTGAGCAGCCGCTCGACGCCATCGATGGAGATCCGCATCTCCTCGCCGCGAGCCGCGAAGATCTGCTCGTTCAGCAGCCGGTAGCGCGGGTTCGCCGACATCGCCTGCTCGCCGACATCGTCCTCGCCGAGCGTGGGCAGGATCCCGACCATCACCAGGCGGCTGCCGGCCTGCCTGGCCCCCTCGTCGGCGCGGTTGAGGCTATGGCGCACCTCCGCCTCAAGCTCGCTCAGCGCAGCACCTTTCAGCTGCCGGGGCGGGAGGTTGATCTCCAGGTTGAACTGGCCTAGCTCGGTGGCCCAGGCGGGGTCGGCTAGCGCGCCGAGCACCTCGGTGTTCTTCATCGACGGGCACCCGGCCTCGTCCACCAGGTTCAGCTCGATCTCCAGTCCGACCTGCGGCTCAGCCTCGAATCTGGACTCGGCGAGCATCCGCGCGAACACGTCCAGGCACTGGCGCACCTTCTCCCGGTAGGCACGCCGGTCAGCCTGGCTGAAGGTTACAGCCGGGACATCCCTGCCCATCAGACCCTCCCTGCGCTGGCGGGCAGCAGTACTGCCCAACCCTCGCACGGAACTCCCCGCGTGACCAGCACACACGGGGAGTTAGCAGATCCGCGTCCCGCGTCAGCCAGCCGGGCAGCCCAGGCGCCTCAGGTGCACTTGACCATGTAGTCAACAAGCACCTTGACCGCGTTAACGTAAGTCGGACTGGCCACGAGCTTCTGCTCCTGCTGCTTGATCTGAGTTAGTGAACCGAAACCGGAAACCTGGTTCAGCTCCGTCTGGTACATCCCGGTGATGGTGTGAATCGCGCTCGCGACATTCGGCGGCGCCTCGGTCGCCAGACCATTGAAGTTTGCCTCAACCTGGTTCAGGATCTGCCGGGCGTCGGCCTGATCAGCGGCCAGGTTGCCGTTGTTCTTGGGCTGCGGCAGCTTGGACAGGTTCTGGCTCATCTTGGTGAAATCGGTGCAGAAGCTGCCGGTCAGCCCGGTCTTCGACATCGCCGCCGGCGCGCTGCCCGACGAGCCCGAGCCAGCCGATGCGGACGAGCCGGCCGCCGGGGACGATCCGGACGAGGTCCCGTTGGCAGTTGGGGTGACGGAGCCGCCCGAGCAGGCGCTCAGCATCACGCAGGCGCCGGACGCGGCCGCAATAACCGCTGCGGCCAGCGGAGTTGATCGAAGCTGTGACATGTCATGCCCTCCTTGATGGACGCGGCCGGCCGCGGATGCCGCGACAGCAAGTGACGGCCAGGACGCAGTGACCCCGAGGGTTTCCTGACCGGGTTGCAACGGCGTTACAACCCGGTTGCCCGGCCGGTGCGGCGCGGCCTGACCTGGCGGCCAGCACCTTGGAACCAGCCTGAACGATGACCGCCGCTGACTCCCGGCTGGCACCAGCGGGCCGTTATGCCGGTTAATGCCTGGCTGTCGCCGCGTCCCGGCCGTGCGGCGCATCCCAGTCGAGTTCTGGCCCTTCAGGCACGATGCGGCTCGGGTTGAGATGCGGGTGGGTCATGAAGTAATGCCGTTTGATCTGCCCGAACTTGGTGGTATCGCCAAACGCGGGCAGCGCGTAAAGATCGCGCGCGTACGCCCAGAGGTTCGGGTAATCGGTCAGCCGGTGAATGCTGGTCTTGAAGTGCGAGTAATAGACCGCGTCGAAGCGGGCCAGGGTCACCCAGAGCCTGACGTCGGCCTCGGTGACCGCGCTGCCCAGCAGGTAGCGCTGGGCGGCCAGGTGCTGCTCCAGCTCATCGAGGGTGGCGAAGAGCCGGCCCGCCGCCTCGTGGTAGGCGACCTGGTTCCCGGCGAATCCGGCGCGGTACACGCCATTGTTGACGTTCTCGTACACCAGCGCGTTGATTGAGTCGATCGAGGGCCGCAGCGCTTCCGGGTACAGGTCAAACTCGCCCCTCGCCCAGGCCCCGAACTGGGTACCGAGGTCGATCGTGATGTCAGGGAAATTGTTGCTGACGATGCGCTTGGCCGCGGTGTCCCAGAGCACCGGCACCGAGATGTGCCCGTCGTAGCCTGGCTCGGTCGCCTCGTACGCCTCGCGCAGCAGCGCGAAGGAATTGACCGGGTCCAGGCCGTACCCGTCCCCCGCGCGAAACGCCCAGCCGCGCCCGTCCCGCACCGGATCGACGGCCGACAGCGAGATGACGTCTTCGAGGCCCATCAGCTTGCGGACGATCGCGGTGCGCTGCGCCCACGGGCAGGCCCACGAGATGTAGAGGTGATACCGGCCGGGCTCGGCTGGATACCCGCTTGAGCCGTCAGCCGTTATCCGGCCCTGGAACGGGTAGGCCGCCCGGACGAACTCGCCGTCCGGCCGTCCCTCGCTGGGCTGGCGCTTCGGGCGGAAGTCCCCGTAGTCACCGAACGTCTCGAAGTCGACCGGACTGGCGCCGGTGGCCTGTGCATCGATAGCTGCCATATTCCCTCCTCGGGTTCAGCCTAGGTGTCCGCGTCAGTCCGCGCTGTGGCCAGGGCGATCGCTGCCGTCGCCGATAGGGCCAGCCCGCGGGCCCGGGCCGCGGCGAACTGCTCGTCGCCGAGCGCCAGCCTGACCGTGGCAACGGCATCGTTGATCCGGTCCCGGTCGGCGGCGGGAACTGGCGAGCCGATCGCCTCCCGCAGGGCGTGCGACGCTCCGAACAGGACCGCGGCGCGGTCCGTCGCGCCGGCCGCCGCGTCGAGCACGGCCAGCTCCTCCAGTGTCTCGGCGATCGCGCGCCGCTCGCCGACCGCAGCGACGAGATCCAGGCTCCGCAGCAGCTGGCAGCGGGCGGTCTGGAAATCCTTGCGGGCCAGCGCCACCAGGCCCAGATTGGTCAGCGCAACCGAGGCCAGCCGCCGGTCGCCGACCTGCTCGGCCAGGGCGAGTGCCTGGGCGTGCAGCTCACCGGAGGCGTCCAGGTCGCCGGTGTCGTGCGCGACCGTGCCGAGGTTGGTTAGCGCGCCGCCGATCAGTTTCCGGTCGCCGATCTTTCGCGCGTTGACCAGATGCTCTTCGAAGCGGGCCCTGGCGAGCTCGAACTGGCCGGTGTTGAGAGCGACAACGCCGAGGTTGCCCAGGATCAGGGTGGCCCTGCGCAGGTCACCGATCTCGTTGAATCTGGCCATGCTTTCGAGATAATAGCCGGTCGCCCTGGCCAGGTCGCCCTGGTGCAGCGCCAGGCGGCCCAGCCCGCTCAGGCAGCGGGCCATCAGCTGCGCATCGCCAGCCCGCTCGGCCAGTGCCAGCGCCTCGGTGTACATGGCCAGCGCGCCCGGGTACTCGCCCCGGATGTGCGCGGCCGACCCCAGGTCGCCCAGGCACCTGGCCACCCGGATGTCATCACCGAGCGCCCGCCAGATGGCCAGGCTCTCCTGCTGGCTGCTGCGCTGCGCGTCGAAGTCGGCCTGGACCGCGGCCAGCTCGCCGATCCCGTCCAGGGCCGCGGCCCTGAGCCTGGGGCCGGCGTCCGGCCCGGCGGCGGCCAGGGCAGCCGCCAGCCACCGGCGGCCAAGGCCGATATGGCCGCGCACCATCCAGAACGTCGCCAGCATCCCGGCCAGCTCCAGCCGCTTCTCCGCAGCCGCCGTACTCCCTTCCAGGCCGATCCGGAAATTCTCCAGGTCGGTCTCCAGGAGATCGAGCCAGGCACCCTGATCGGGGCCTTCCAGGTCGGCTTGCCTGGCATAGTCGAGCAGCCAGTCCAGATGGCGCCGGCTCAGCTCAGCCGACTCGCCGGCCCGCTCAAGCCGCGTCCGGGCGAACTGATGAATGGACTCCAGCATGCCGTAACGCATGCTGCCGCAGCGTTCCTCCGTCGTCAGCAGCGAGCGATCGACCAGCGCGGTGACCGTTTCGAAGATCTCGTCGGCGCCGAGCGACTCATCCGGGCAGACTGCCTCGGCCGCCTCCAGAGTGCATCCCCCGGAGAACACCGCCAGTCGCCGGAAGCAGATCTTTTCGGTCTCGCTGAGCAGGTCGTGACTCCAGTCGATGGCGGCCTGCAGGGTGCGGTGCCTGGTCAGGCCGCCCCTGCCGCCGCCGGCCAGCAGCCGGAACCGGTCGTCGATCCGGGCCGCGAGCTGGCCGGCTGATAGCGCGTTGAGCCTGGCCGCGGCGAGTTCAAGGGCGAGCGGGATGCCGTCAAGCCGACGGCAGATCTCACTGACCGCCGCCGCGTTCTGCGCGGTGAGGGTAAAGCCGGGCCGGGCCAGGGCGGCCCGGTCGCGCAGCAGCCTGACCGCCTCGGCCTGCGCCACGACCTGGGGGTCAGTCGCGGCCGGATCGGGCAGGATCAGCGGCGGCACCGGCCAGCTCGCCTCGCCGGTCAGGCCAAGCCGGCTCTGGCTGGTCGCGAGCACGCGCAGCGCCGGGCAGGCGCGCAGCAGCGCGGCGATGAGCTCCCCGGCCGCGTCGAGGACGTGCTCACAGTTGTCGACGATGAGCAGTGCCTCGCGCTCGCCCAGGTGCGCGACGATGCTCTTGGTCAGCGGCAGGCCAGGTTCCTCGCGTACCCACAGTGCCGACGCGACGACCGCGGCAACCAGGTCGGGGCTGGCTACCGGCGCGAGTTCGACCAGCCAGACGCCATCGCGGAAGCGCGAGGCCGCCTGCGCGCCAGCCCGCAGCGCCAGCCGGGTCTTGCCTGAGCCGCTCGGCCCGGTCAGGGTCAGCAGCCGGGACAGGCCGAGCAGGTCCTCGATCGTGGCCAGCTCTGATTCGCGGCCGATGAATGAGGTGGTCTCAGCGGGAAGCCTGGTGCCAGCCGGCGGCGGCGGCAGGAAGCCGCTGCTCGACTTCCCCGGCCGGCCCGCAGCATCCAGCTGGCCGGCGACGGTGCCGGCCGGGTGACCGTCAGCCTCCAGGGAGGCGGGCCCGGCGCCGCCGCCAGGCTCTGCATGCTCCGCGGGCGGAACCCAGTCGAGCCCGGGCTCCTGGCGCAGGATCGCCTCCTGCAGCCGGTGCAGGCCAGGATTCGGGTCGATGCCGAGCTCGTCGGCCAGCCGGGTTCGCAGCGCCTGATATGCCTGCAGCGCCTCGGCCTGGCGTCCGCAGCGGTACAAGGCGAGCATCCGCTGCCCGCACAACCGCTCGCGCAGCGGGTGCGTCGCGACAAGTCCGTCGAGTTCACTGGTCAGCGCGGCGTGGCGGCCGCACGCCAGGTCGGCCTCCACCAGATCCTCCATCGCGGAAAGCTTCGCCTCCTGCAGCCGGACGACTTCGGCCTGCGCGAATGCGAAGTCGGCAACGTCGGAGAGCGGGGAGCCGCGCCACAATCCCAGGGCCTCGCGAAACCCGGCGGCTGCGGCGGCGGGCCGCCCCGCCGCCAGGTCCTGGCGGGCCGCCGTGACCAGCCGGTCGAACCGGTCGGCATCGAGCTCACCTGCGCTGAGGACCATCCGGTAGCCAGGCGGCTGCGTCAGCAGCGCCGCGGCTCCCGGTCCCAGCGCGCGGCGCAGCCTGGAGATGTACACGCGCAGCGTCGCCATGCATTGCGGCGGCGGCTCGCCGGACCACAGATCCTCGGCCAGCCGGTCAGCGGAGACGACCTGGCCGGCTGAGAGCAGGAGAAGGGCGAGCAGAGTGCGCTCCCGGAGCCCGCCAAGATCCCTCGTCATCCCGCCGTCGGTCACCTCGACTGAGCCGAGGATGCGGAAGTCCACGTCTGCGACCGCCTCATCTGGTGGGTGCGCCAATCGTAAGCGGACATTTCTTCGGGCGCACCAAGGAACCACGGTAACGGGTGCGGTCGTTCCAGCGATTCAGCCCGCGCCAGCAAGAAGCGCGGCGGCCATCCGATCAACGGCTTCGGCGATCAGCGAGGGCGAGGTGCCCATATTGAGCCGGACGAAGCCGTTGCCCTGCGTGCCGAAATCCGGGCCGTGGCTGACCGCGACCCGGCCGCGGTCCAGGAACGCGGCCGCCGGGTCGTCGCCGAGCCCGAGTTCCCGGCAGTCCAGCCAGGCAAGGAAACTGGCTTCGGGAGGCACGTAGCCGACGCCGGGCAGCCTGTCGGCGAGCAGCCTGGCCAGCACCTTCCGGTTCTCATCGAGCTGGCCGGTGACCGCGTCCAGCCACGGCAGCGCCTCGGTGAACGCGGCGGCCGCAGCGAGGACCCCGAGGTGCCCTGCCAGCAGCGCCTGCCACCGCGCCGTGAGCACGTTCACCTGCTCCGGCGAACCTGCGACCGCGACGCCGCATTTGAGGCCGGGAATGTTCCAGCCCTTCGAGGCTGACGTGAACACGACGGCGCGCTCGGTCATCTCGTGATCGAGCGACAGGAACGACACGTGCTCGGCGCCAGGCAGCACCAGGGGCGAGTGAATCTCGTCGGCCAGTAGCAGCACGCCATGGCGCTGGCAGATATCGGCCACCGTCATCAGCTGCTGCCGCGACCAGACCCTGCCGGTCGGGTTATGCGGGCTGCAGAGCAGGTAGGCGCTGGCGCCCTCGGTCGCGAGTGCCCGGTCGAGAGCCTCCGGATCCAGGTCATAGCGGCCGTCATCGCCCCTGCTCAGCGGCGCCTCGATGACCCGCCGGCCGGCGAACCCGAGGCGGAAGAAGAACGGCGGGTAGATCGGCGGGTTAATGACGATGCCGGATCCGGGTGGCGTGACAGCCTGCACCACCTCCGCGATCCCCGTCATGACGTCGGGGATGGGGAACACCGATTCCGGGTCGACCGACCATCGCAGCCGCTTGCCGGCGAAATCCGCGAACGCATCGCCGAACTCGCCACGGTGCGGGTAACCGCAATCGCTGATCGTGAGCGCCGCCCTGATCGCCGCCGCGATCGGCTCGGCAATGTCGAAGTCCATCTCGGCGACGAAGGCAGGGAGCACGTCGCTGGGGTATGTCTGCCACTTGAAGCTCTTCCGCCGCCTGAGCCGGTCCACGGAGCAGCTTCCGAGCATGGCGTCCATGCTCGCGATCGTAACCCGCCAGGCTGTCTTCCTTGGTCCTGGGTGGCCGGCCTCGCTGCGGACGATCCGGGCGCCTGAAGGGCCTTAGCTGGAGTGCCGGATCTCGCCCGTCAGGTAGCGCTGCAGCGTGGGACCGATCGTCGCGGCCAGGTCCTGCGGGCTGGCTGAGGCAACCGGCCCGAGAGCCAGGACGTACCTGGTCACGGCGAGGCCGATCACCTGGCTCGCGACCATCCCGGCCCGGTATTCCGCGTCGGCGGTGTCCCCGGCTGCCGCGGACTGCCCAGTCCCCGCGGCGGCCCCAGCATCCCCGGCAGCCGCAGGACGTCCGGTCCCGCCGGCAGCCCCAGCATCCGCCGGACTCGTCCCGGTGGCGGCGGTCGCTGCCCGGGCGACCGGTCCCAGGATCACCTCGGAGACGAACTCCCGCAGCATTGCCGCTGCCTGCTCGCTGGTCAGGGCCGAGCGCAGCATGCCAAGGAAGACGCCGCGGACGTCCGGATCTTCCCACGCCCCGAGCACGGTCTTTATCATCTGCTCCCCGAGGCTGGCGCCGCGGTCTGGCGCCGCAGGCGCGAGTGCCGCCGCCAGGAGCTCACTCGGCACCACCGGCAGCCGCATCGCGGCGACGAACAGCCGCTCCTTGGTGCCGAAGAAATGGTGCACCAGCGCCGGATCCACCCCAGCATCGGCGGCGATCGACCTGATGGTCGCGCCGTCGTAGCCGTGATCAGCGAACCGATGGCGTGCCGCGTCCAGGATCGCTTCCCTGGTGCCGCTATCGCCGCCCCGCCGCCCCGCTGCGCGCCCGGCGCCCGCAGCGCGCGACGGGGTCACCGGGCGGCTCCCGTCCTGGCAGTGGGCAGCACCAGCTCGAAGAAGCGTTCCTCCAGCGTTGCCGGCGCCTCGGTCACCTGCGCGTCGAGGTCCCCGAGAGCGCGCCGGACATCGCCGGGTGCCACGCCGGGCACCCGCAAGGAGCGGCCCGCCAGCGCCACCGGCAGCCCGGACCGCTCCAGCGCGGCAAAGGCGGCCGTCCACGACGCCGCGGTCACGACAGTGACCCGGGCCGATCCGATGATCTGCGCGGCAGTTCCCTCGGCTACCACCGCGCCGCCAGACATGATCACCAGGCGACCGCACTCCCCCGCCTCCTCCAGGTGGTGGGTGGTCACCAGTACGCCGGCTCCGGCGCTGGCCGCCTGGGTGATGGTGTCCCAGAGCCGTGCCCGGCCCAGCGGATCGACCCCGGACGTGGGCTCGTCCAGGAAGAGCAGGTCCGGCCGGTGCGCCAGGACCTGGGCGAACGCGACGCGACGCTGCACGCCCGGCGGCAGCGAGCCCACGACCGTGCCGGCGTATGAGCGCAGCGATCCCGGCAGCTCAGCCTGGTCCTGCCCGCCGCCAAACACGGCTCGGGAGAACTCCAGGTTCTCCGCCGGGGTCAGGTCGTCATAGAGGCCGAGACCCTGGGGCAGGTAGCCGATCCGGCGGCGGGTATCACGCGAGGGCGGTGCGCCGAACAGCGCGACGTCGCCCGCAGAGGCGGGCACCAGGCCGAGCAGCAGCCGGATCAGGGTGGTCTTGCCCGCCCCGTTGGCGCCGAGCAGGCCGACTATCTCCCCGGGATCCACCCGCAGGTCAACGTGGTCGACGGCGGTGAACTGGCCGAACCGGCGGGTCACTGCGGCACACTGGGCGAGCGGGCCGCCCGCGCCTGCGGCGGTCATGAGGCGCTCCTGGCCAGCCGTAGCTCGCGGGCCAGTGCCGCGATGGTCACCGCGTCCTGCAGATCGGGCCGGATCGCCGCACCGGCGGCCCCGCCGTCCGCAGGCCGCGCTGCAACCGCGCCCGGCGGCTCCCACACTCGCCAGCGACCGCCCCGCCGCCAGGCCCGGCGGGCAGCCGCACCGGTAGGCCGCTCCGCGACCGCGCGCAGCGCGCCGGGAATCGCCGCGACGATTTCATCCGGCGTCCCGGTGGCCAGCTCCCGCCCGGCGTCCAGCGCCAGCACCAGGGCCGCCCGCTCGGCCTCGTCCAGGTAACTCGTGGCCAGCACCACCGCCGATCCGTCCGCGGCCGCCCGGGCGATCAGCCACCACAGGTCGGACCTGCTTACCGGATCGACGCCGGTGCCCGGCTCGTCGAGCACCAGCAACTGCGGCCGGTGCATCATCGCCGCGATCACCCCCAGCTTCTGGCGCATCCCGCCGGACAACTGCCCGGCCAGCCGGTCCCGCGCCGCCGTCAGGCCTGCCCGGTCGAGGTACTCCGCTGCCTGGTCCCGTGCCTGCGCGGCGGTCAGGCCGTAGGCGGCGGCGCGGAAGGCGAGGTTCTCGGCGACAGTCAGGTCGGGGTAGACGCCCGAACTGGCCGGCAGGTACCCGATCCGCCGCGTGTCCGGCCGGCTGATCTGCCCGCTGCCGGCGGCCTGCGCCCCGGCGAGGCAGCGCAGCACCGTCGTCTTGCCCGCGCCGTCCCCGCCCACGACGGCGGTTACCTGGCTGACCGCCGCGAACAGGGACACGCGATCAAGGGCGAGCCTGTTGTCATGCCAGACGGATACCTCGCGCAGGCCCCAGCCGGCCGGGTCAGTGCCGTCGGCGGTGCCGTCGGCGGCGCCGGCCCGGGCGCCGGACAAGCCGGTCATGCCGGATCACGCGGCGGGAGGCCTGCCACTGCTGGGCGCTGCGCGCCTGCCGCGCCCGCCCGGCCCGCTATCCCCGGTTCGCCCGCCGGGGCCGCCACTTGGGGTTCGCTCGCCTGGCCGGCCGCGCCGGGCGGCCGGTGCCGCCGGGACGAGGGCGCTGGCGCGAGGAAGGCGCGGAATCGCAGCGTAGCGAGTGTCACGATCACGGCCCCGAGCGCGGCCAGGTAGGCGAAGGACGGCCACAGCGCCGTGATCGGCTCTGCCCGGAGCATGACGCCACGGGAAATCTGGACGAAGTAGGTCAGCGGGAGCAGGTAAGCGATCCAGCGGACGCCAATCACGATCGAGGACAGCGGGAAGATCAGACCGGAGAGCAGCACCTGCGGCAACAGCACCATGATGGCGAGCTGAATCGCCTGGCCCTGGTTCTGCGACACGCTGGAGATGAGAACCCCGAGCCCGAGGGTCACGAACAGGAACTCAAGCGCGCCCAGGCCGAACACCAGGGGCGAACCGCGGAACGGGACCCCGAAGATAGCGATGCCGACACCGAGGACGATCGCGAGGTCGACCGTTGCCACCGCGAAATACGGGACGATCTTGCCGAGGTATACGTCTCGCGTGCGCAACGGCATCACAGCGAGCTGCTCAAGCGTGCCCGACTGCCGTTCGCGGACCACGCCGAGGCTGGTGATGATGACGCCCACGAACACCAGCACGACACCGGCGAGACCCGGGATCATGATGTCGGACGTCTTCAGGTCCGCGTTGTACAAGATGCTGACCTGCGGGGCAGTCGCGCTCGCCGCGCCCGTCCGGGCCGCCGGGCCGCCTTGCTGCATGTTGGCCAGCGCGGTCAGCGCTGCCCGTGCTGCGAATAGCTGGCTGCCGTCGATGAACACGAGCGGCCTGACGCCGCCCGTCACCACCGCGACGTCGGCCTTTCCGTCGCGCAGTTCGCCCTGTGCCCAGCCGCGCCCCTGGCCCGGCGCCGTCGCGACCACCTCAAACGGCCGGTGCAGCAGCGTGCGTACGGCACTGGCCTGCGGCCCGGCGGCCGCCACCGAGACGGTCGTCACGTCAAAACTCGCCGCGTAGCCGAGCACCACCAGCAGCAGCACCGGCATCACGATCATCAATGCGAGCGTCCGGCGATCACGCCGCAGCTGGCGGAACTCCTTCACGATCATCGCCCACACCGGCTCGCTCCTCCCTGCCGCGGCTATTTCAACACACGATGAATTCTACAAGCGTTGAATTTTGGGTGTCAAGGCTCCGTCCGCCCGCCGGTGAGCTCGCGGAATCAGGACCGATCTGATCGGATGAGCGCATGGCTGTCATGCGGCACCGGGGCAAGTGGGAACTCCAGGACCGGTTCGCGTCGGTCTGGCAGTACCTTCCGGTCAGCGTCCCGGCTGGCGCGTCCGGGCTGCGTGCCGAGCTTGAATACGACCGCGCCGCCGCTACCCTCGACCTCGGCTGCATCGGGCCTGCCGGTTTCCGCGGCTGGTCGGGCGGCGCCCGCCGGTCGTTCGCGATCACGGCGGCGCAGGCCACCCCGGGCTACCTCGCTGGCGAACTCGAGCCGGGGACCTGGCAGGTAATGATCGGCCTGTACCGGATGCCCGTCGAAGGCATCGGATACTCCCTGACCACCGAGGTCGCCGGCCCCGGCGGGCTCGCGCTCGAGCCAGGGCCCGACCCGCTGCCGCCGCTGGCGCACCGGCCGCCGCGCCGCGGGTTGCCGGCCTCCGCCGGGCGCCGGTGGCTGGCCGGCGACCTGCACACCCACACGGTGCACTCTGACGGTGCCATGACCGTGCCCGAGCTGGCGAGATTCGCTGCCGGTCAGGGCCTGGACTTCATCGCTATCACCGATCACAACACGATCAGCCATCACGCGGAGTTGCCCGCGGCCGCGGCGGCCCATCAGATCATCCTGCTGCCGGGCCAGGAGGTGACGACGATAGCGGGCCACGCGGGGGTGCTAGGCGACGTCGGCTGGATCGACTTCCGCGACTCTCCAGACTGCTGGCTGGAGAGCGCCGAGCAGCGCGGCGGCCTGCTGTCGGTTAACCATCCGATCGGCGGTCACGTGAGCTGGATCGCTCCGATGACGCGCCGTCCGCCGCTGATCGAGGTCTGGCACTGGACTTGGGGGCTCGATCTGCGCTGGACCAACTCGCTCGCCTGGTGGCTGGCCTGGGATCCCGCCGCGATCCCGGTGGGCGGCAGCGACTGGCACCGGCCTGGCTCGGATGCTCCGCCCGGCTCGCCCACGACCTGGATCGAGACCGCGGCGCCAGAGCCTGGAGCGCTGCTGGATGGGCTGCGGGCAGGCCGGACCGCCATCTCAGCCACCCGGGACGGCCCGGTGCTGGTCCGGGTAGATGGCGAGCTGGTGGCGGCCGGCGCTGACGGCACGATCCTGGTCGGCCCGGACGGCCCGCGCGCGCTGGTCCGCGGCGCGCTGGCGCGCTTCCCCGGCGCGCCGGGCTATCACCGGCTGACCGACGCTTCCGGCGCCACGCTGGCCCTGACGGCCTGATCGCACCGGCGGCGCCCCGACGCGAGCGAAGCTATGCCCGCCATTAGCGGCGCGGGCCCGGCTCAGCGTGCGGGGCTGATCAGGAAGACCGGGTAGCCGGGAGCGATCGCGAGCAGTTGCTCATCCGAGGCGTCTGGGCCGACCCCGTCGAAAAACACGCCGACCTCGAACTTCCAGCGCTTCAGGTAGGCGCGCAGCACCTCGGGCTTCTGCTCGTCGGAAAGCTCCGTGGTGGTGAAGCGCTCCACCCGCCGCCCGATCCGCAGCTCCCCGCCGCCCGCCACCCGCATGTTGCGCACCCACTGGGTATGGCCGCGCGGCGCGACCAGGTACCGGTGGCCGTTATGGCTGAGCGGGTTCACCGGGGTCGTCCGCCACTCGCCACTGGTGCGGCCACGCACCGCCAGGACGCGGCTGCCCCAGATACTGACGCCGTGTCGGGTCAGCCAGCGTACTGAGTTGTTGAACAAGCGCGTCATCGTGCCCGTCGCCTCGATGTTGCGAGGGGCGGTGTTGTCGGTCATCGGCTGCTCCCTGCCTGCTCGGTTCCCGGGAACCGTCCTGCCCGGACATCTTCCGCCCCAGTCAGGGCGGCCCAGGTATCATGTTTGAGAGCAGTGCTCTCTACTAAGAGTAGTGTCCAGCTTCCCGGGGCAGTTGTCAAGAGCAGTGCTCTCGTTATTGATCACTGATCTCTTTGCTGCGAGACTGGACCCATGACTGCCAGTAAGACCGCAAGGGCACGAGCCAGGGCCGAGCTCACCAGCGAGATCAAGGCCGCTGCGCGGCGCCAGGTGGCCGGCTCAGGAGCACAGCAGCTATCGCTGCGGGCCGTGGCGCGCGAGCTCGGGATGGTCTCTTCCGCTCTCTACCGCTACTTCCCCAGCAGGGACGACCTGCTGACCGCGCTGATCATCGATGCCTACGATGCGCTCGGAGAGGGCGCCGAGCAGGCGGCTGCGGCGCTCCCCCGCGCCGACATCCGCGGTCGCTGGCGGGCGTGCTGCGCCGCAGCGCGTGCCTGGGCGCTAGCTCATCCGCATGAATACGCCCTGATCTACGGCTCTCCGGTGCCCGGCTACCAGGCGCCGCAGGAGACGATCCCGCCAGCCGGCCGGGTCGCCCGCGTGCTGGGCGGGCTACTGGCCGATGCGTGGGCCGCGGGCCCGGCCGCCTTGGCTGCTGACGCCGCGGCGGCGGGCCCGTTGCAGCCACCGCTCGGCGAGCAGGCGGCAGCGCTCGCCGCCGCGATCGCACCCGGGGTCCCCGGGCCCACCGTCGTCCGTGCCCTGATCGCCTTCACCCAGCTGTTCGGCATGATCAGCTTTGAGCTCTTCGGCCAGCTTGTCGGCAGCGCCGATCCCGCCGACAGCTTCTTCACTTACGCGGTGGACCAGCTGGCGGATTTCGTTGGCCTGCCGCCAGCCAGCCCGTCACCGCACTGAGGGTGCCCCTGGCCGCGCGAGCGGACTGTGTGATATCCGTCTGACACAACGCCGCGACCGCGACCACGGTCCTGGCGAGCACTGCGGAGAGGACGCCCGATGGAACGCAAGGCCCGCTGGGGAATCACGCTCCCGCTGCACGGGCTCGGCCTGGCCGAGCAGCGCGACATCGTGGCCGAACTTCCTGGCCTCGGCTACACCGACGCATGGTCCGGCGAGATCAACGGCATCGATGCGTTCACCCCGCTGGCCCTCGCCAGCCAGTGGGCCGGCGAACTGCGCCTGGGCACCGCCATCGCGAGCATCTACACCCGCGGACCCGCCCTGCTCGCGATGACCGCAGCCACCATGGCCGAGCTCGCGCCCGGCCGGTTCGTGCTGGGCATCGGCACCGCGACGCCGGTGGTCGTGGAGCAGTGGAACGGGATCGAGTTCGCCAAGCCCTACCAGCGCTCCAGGGACCTGCTGCGGTTCCTGCGCCGGGCGCTGGCCGGGGAGAAGGTGACCGAGCGGTATGAGACGTTCACCGTGGCCGGTTTCCGGCTCGACAGCCCGCCTGCTGTCCCGCCTGGCATCGCACTCGCCGCGCTCCGGCCGCAGATGGTCCGCCTCGGTGCGGCGGAGTCGGACGGCGTGATCACGAACTGGCTGGCGCCAGATGACGTGCCGACGGTACGCGCGGCAGCCGGGCCCGACTGCGAGCTGATCGCCAGAATCTTCGTCTGCCCGACGCCGGACACGGCACTCGCTCGCGTGATTGGCAAGCGCATGATTGCTGCCTACCTGACCGTGCCGGCCTACGCGGCGTTCCACGCCTGGCTGGGCCGGGAGGAGCTGATGCGGCCGATGCTCGCCGCGTGGCACGGCGGTGACCGCAAGGGCGCTCTTGCGGCCATCCCTGATCACCTTGTCGACGAGCTTCTCGTGCACGGGCCCGCCGAGGCATGCCGGGAGCGCGTTGCCGAGTATCAAGCCGCCGGCCTCGATACCCCAGTCGTCATGATCGTCCCCACGCCCGACGCGATCATGGCGGACTCGGTCAGGAAGCTTGCGCCGGCCTGACCCGGTTGGCGCGCGGCCCGCACGGCGCTTGCCGACCGCTCACCGCGTCTTACCAGTCCGCGGCAAGGTCGCTGCCGTACCAGGACGCGATGATCTGGTGGGCGATCGAAACCGGTGGCGGCAGCAGCACCTCCCCGTGCTCGATCGCGGCCCGCAGTTCCGCCCTGGAGAACCAGCGGGCCTCGGCGATCTCGTGGACGTCGACCTTAATCAGCTGGCCGCCCGTGGCGTGCGCCCGGTATCCGAGCATGAGGCTGTGCGGCATCGGCCAGGGCTGGCTGCCGACATAACGGACCCGCTCGACGGCCAGGCCGGTTTCCTCAAACACCTCCCGCGCGACTGCCTGCTCCGCGGACTCGCCAGGCTCCACGAATCCGGCCAGGATCGAGACCCGCCGCGGCGGCCATTGCGCGTTCCTGGCCAGCAGCCCCCGGTCGTCAGGATCAGTCACCAGCATGATCACCGCTGGATCGCTCCGCGGGAAATGCTCGCTTCCGTCGGCCACGCAGCGCCGGGTATGCCCGGCCGCCTCCGGCTCGGTCGGCGCGCCGCACAGCGGGCAGTGCCCGGCGACCGCATGCCAGTTGGCCAGCGCCACCGCGTGCGTCATGAGCCCTGCGTCCCGCGCTGGCAGCAGCGCTCCCACCTGCCGGAGCCCGGCCCAGCGCGGGCTCCCCTGCTCGCCGCCGCCACCACCCGCGTCGGTCGCGGGCTCGCCGGCCACAGCTGGCGGCGGGCCGCCGATTACCGCGACGCCGAAGTAAGCGACCCCGTCGGCGTCGGTTCCGAGCAGCAGCCTGACCCCGTCCGGCGCCGCCGCGGGCGGCACCAGGACAAGCTCCGCCGCTTCCTCGCCAGAACGGACCAGGGCGCCGCCGTCGTGCACGACAACAACCCGGCTGCGCGGATTCGCCCAGGCCGCTTCCAGCCAGCCATCGTCCTCGCGCAACATGGTCGCCCGGTCTACCTCACCCCTGGATAGCGCCAGGTTGTCGAGGGGGGCGAGCCCGCCGGGCTCGGGTCCGCCGACGCCGCCGATGCCATCCGGCTCGGCGTTCATCGCGCGGCCGCGAACTCGCCGGCTGCTGCTAGCTCATCCCACAGGTAGGCGGCCGCCTCCGCTCCCTTGAGCAGCAGCGCCATCTCGACCTTCTCGTTCGGCGCATGGATGCGATCTTCGTTGAGGCTGACGCCGACGAAGACCAGCGGCGCCGCCAGGATCTCGGCGAGCTCAGCCTCCGGCCCGCTGCCACCCACCCGGGTGAAAAGGACTTCACGGCCAAACGCACGTTCCATGGCCCGCCGGGCTGCCAGGACCGCGGTCGAGTCGACTGGCGAGAACGAGGGCCGCACGCCAGGGCCGTCCGAGGTGAGCCGCACCTCGATCCCCGGCGGCGTTGCCGCCGCGACATATTCGCCGAGCGCGGCAATGACGTCGGCAGGCTCCTGATGCGCGACCAGGCGGAAGGACAGCTTGGCATGAGCCGCCCGCGGCACGATCGTCTTGGCGCCCGGTCCGGTGTGCCCGCCCCACATACCGTTGATCTCGGCGGTCGGCCGCGCCCAGACCCGCTCCAGCGTGCTGAAACCTGCCTCGCCGGCGGCCGCCCCGCTATTCCCCGCCGCGGCGAGCCACGCCTTCTCGTCAAACGGCAGCCGGGCGAACATCTCCCGCTCCTGCACTGATACCGGTGCCGCCTTGTCGTAGAACCCGGGCAGGGTAACCCTGCCGTCGGCGTCGTGCAGGCCCGCAAGCAGCCCGGTGAGCACGTGCAGCGGGTTCGGCACCGCCCCGCCGAACTCCCCGGAATGAAGATCCCGGTCGGGTCCGCGCACCTCGATCTGGGCTTCGGCGAGCCCGCGCATCCCGGTGCACATCGACGGCACGTCCGCGGACCACATCGTGGTGTCGGAGATGACGATCACATCGCAGCACAGCTGATCGAGCCGGGCGGCGAGCAGCGCGGCGAAGTTGGGCGAGCCAGACTCCTCCTCGCCCTCAATCAGCAGCTTGAGCGTGACCGGCGGTGCGGTGGCGCCACTGGCCGCAAGGCTGGCCCGGACTCCCAGGGCGTGGAAGAGCACCTGTCCCTTGTCGTCGGACGCGCCGCGGGCCAGTAGCTGGCCGTCCCGCTCAGCCGGCTCGAACGGCGGCGAGTCCCATTCCGCCAGCGGCTCCACCGGCTGCACGTCGTGATGACCGTAGACAAGCACGACGGGGGCAGCGGGATCCTCGGCCGGCCAGCAGGCGAAAACCGCGGGCAGCCCGCCGCCGCCTTCGCCGCCTGTCTCCCAGACCTCTGCCACCGGGAAGCCGGTGGCGCGCAGCTGCGCGACGAGCCACTGCGCGGACCGCCGCACGTCGGCCTGATGGGCCGGGTCGCCCGAGATCGACGGGATCTCCAGCCACTGCTTGAGGCTGGCGAAGAACGCTGGCGCGTTCTCCTCGATGTAGTCGCGGACGTCCATGATCCTCTCCTCGCAGGTTGGGGCAGCCGCTCAGCGGCCGCGGCAGGATGCGCCGTCGCGGGCCCTACCGTGGCAGGTCCACACTGGCAGGCCCGCCGTGGCAGGCCCGTGGCGGGACGCCCCGTCGTGGCGGGCCGCGCCATGGCGCAACCGCAGAGATCCTTGCCGAACTCTAGCGAGACGCAGCCGCGGCGGCGCACCGGCCATCATCTCGTGCGGGCCGCCCGCGCCGGACATGGGACCATGATAGGGAAACCGCCGGACCTGGCACCGCAGCGATGATGCTGCCGCACCGCAGGGAGAAACAGATGCTCGTGGCCTTCTCGGTAACACCGCTCGGGGTTGGCGAGGCCGTCGCGGATTATGTCGCTGATGCCGTCCGCGTGGTGCGCGAGAGCGGCCTGGACAACCGGACCGATGCCATGTTCACCACTATCGAGGGCGACTGGGACGAGGTGATGGACGTGGTCAAGCGGGCGGTGGACGCCGTGGCGGCTCGGGCTCCGCGGGTGAGCCTCACGCTCAAAGCCGATATCCGGCCCGGTGTGACCGGAGCACTGGAGTCCAAGATCGAGAGCCTGGAGCGGCACCTCGGTTCCTGAGCATTACCCGCGCCGGCGTGTCCCCGGCGGCTGCCGCGGCGACGGTTGCGGCTGCGGCGGGTGCCCCGGCGGCCGTTGCGGCGGGGCGGCGGCGAGCGGGACGCCCTCGATGAGCGCTGCCAGGCCCGCATGATCGAGGAGATCCGCTGGCCGCACGGTCACGTCGTCGCGGACGTAGTAGAACGCCGCCCGGACCCGGTCGACCGGTACCCCGGCGAGCGCGGCCCAGGCGAGCCGGTAGGCGGCGAGCTGGACAGCGATAGCGCGGCGATCCTCAGGCGAGCCAGGCGGACGGCCCGTCTTCCAGTCCACGACGTCGAAGCCATCAGTGGCAGCTGCGAACACGGCGTCGATCCTCCCCCTGACCAGCCGGTCGCCGATCAGCGTCTCGAACGGGACCTCGACCTCCACGGGCCATCGATCGGCCCACTCGCCATCCTCGAAGTGCGCCTTGAGCGTGGCCAGATCCGGATCGGGCCCAGCGGCCGCATGCTCGTCCTCGGCGCCGAGCAGCTCATCGGGATCGATCAGCGGCCGCGGCCCGAACCGCTGCTCCAGCCAGCGGTGGAACTCGGTGCCACGGCGCGCCTGCGGCGCGGGCGGCTGCGGCATCGGCCGCCGGACGTGCTCAGCGAACTCCGCCGGATCCCTGGCAATGGTCACGAGTGCGGAGACCGGAATCCGGCCGGGCAGCGGGACAGCCACGACCTGGTCGCTACGGCGCTGCGCCCGCTCGGCGAGCAGCAGGTCGGTGTCGCGTACCCAGCCCTCGATCAGGGCCAGCTCCAGCGGATCCAGGCCGGCCTCGCCAGCCACCCCCGACCCGGCCCCGGCATCCGCCCCAGTCCCGGCCCCGGCATCCGCCCCAGAGGCGGCCCTGCCATCCTCATGGGCCTCGATCGCCGCCATGACGAGCGCGCCGGCCTCGCGGGCAGCCTCATACCGTGACCCGGCCGCGGCAACCGGCCACGGGGCGGTCGTCGGCTCGGCAAGCAGCGGATTGCCGGCCTCCGTATCCGGCTCCGGCGCCCAGGTCGCGACCGCGCCAGCCCCGGCCGCACAGGCAGCGCGGACCTCGGTCAGGAACTCCGATGGGCCCAGCGGCGACGTCCCGTCCCCCCACCAGTAGCCGGTGCAGCCCAGCCAGAACGCGGCACGCGTAGCCGCCACGTACGCAAGCCGCCGTTCCTCGGCCAGCTCGCGGGCCACACACGCCTCGGTAAAGCGCCCCAGCGACGCAGGGTCAAGGCCCGCAAGAACCGGCAGGTCATCCGAATCGCCGCGCAGCCCAAAGGGGAGCAGCCGCGCATTCTCGGTCCACCTGGTGGTCTGCCTCGGCTTAGCGGGGAAAACGTGCCCCTGGGCCCCGCCGGACATTCCCGGCACGACGACCGCCGCCCACTGCAGCCCCTTGGCGGCGTGCACGGTCGCGAGCTTGACCGAGTCGGTGTCGCCTACCCTGCCTGCCTCCAGGCCGAACTCCTCCGCCTCCGCGGCGGCCAGATAGGCGAGGAACGCGCCGAGCGTCGGCTCCTCCTGGTCTCCGGCGAAGGCGGCCGCCGCGTCCGCGAATGCGTCCAGGTCGGCGCGCGAGGTCGCCGGGTCCGTGCCGGGCCGGGCCGCCACCTCCACGTCAAGCCCCAGGGTGCGCTCGATCTCGCCAGCCAGTTCAGGCAGCGAGCGGCCCGCGTGCAGCCGGAGCGCCCGCAGTTCAGTGGCGAGCGCGGCAAACCGGTGGTAGCCGGCAGCGGAATAGGCGCCCGGATCCCCGAGGTCGTCAAGCGCCTCGACCAGGCTGCCGGGGTCCGCGGTGAGATCGGTGACCGCCTGCGCCATGACGTCGTCCTCGTCGCCGGAGGCCGGCCGGGCGGTCCGCGGTGCAGGCGGGTCCGTGCCGCGTGCCAGCACGCGGGACCGGCGGCCGAGCGCGACCAGGTCACGCGGGCCGATCCGCCAGCGGGGCGAGGTCAGCACCCGGGCAAGTGCGTCGGCAGCGGCCGGATCGTGCATCACCCGCAGCGTAGCGACGATGTCAGCCACCTCAGGCACGGTCAGCAGGCCGCCGAGCCCGACCACCTCCACCGGGATGCCCCTGGCCTCCAGCGCCGACCGCAGGGCAGGGAACTGCGCGCGCTTGCGGCACAAGATGGCGATGTCGGATGGCCGGACCTGGCCGGTCCTGCCGCCAGGCCACGGCCCGCCGTCGGGCGCGATACCCGGCGGCAGGGCGAGCAGCCCGGCGATACGTCCTGCTATCCAGCCGGCTTCCTGCGCCGACGTCTCCAGCAGCGCGCACATCACGGCGCCGCGCCGGGCCCGGTCCGGCGGGGCGATCAGCCGCGGCACTTCCGGCGCCGCTGCCCGCAGCCGTTCCTGGAGCGCGGCCGCGGCGTCGAGCACCCGGCCGGTATTACGGAAGCTCGTGGACAGCATCGCGGTCTGCGCGGCACCCTCCCTGGCCGGGAAGTCGGCACTGAATCGCCGCAGGTTGCCCGCGCTCGCGCCGCGCCAGCCATAGATCGACTGGCATGGATCGCCGACTGCGGTGACCGGATGCCCGCCGCCAAACAGGGACCTGAGCAGCACCAGCTGGGCATGGCTGGTGTCCTGGTACTCGTCGAGGAGCACGACCTGGTAGCGGGCCCGCTCCACTGCGCCGACCTCGGGATGGCGCTGCGCGATCCGGGCGGCCACCGCCATCTGGTCACCGTAATCGAGCACCTCCCTGGCCGCCTTGGCCGCGACATAGGCGGACACCAGCGGGAGCAGCTGCTCCCTGGCCCGCTGGCACTTCAGGATCTTGACTGCCAGTGCGGGCACCCGGCCGGGAAGCTCGCCGAACAAGAGCGCCAGCCACTCCCCCGCTTCAATCACGTCGCCAGGCCCGCGCAGGTGCTCGGCCAGCTCGCCGGACAGGTCAAGCACGGCGGCGGTGACGTTCGCAGGCGTCCAGCCGACGGCATCCATCGGCCCGTCATAGGCGGCTACGACCCGAGCGGCCAGCTGCCAGGCGACGGCAGGCGTGATCAGGCGCAGCGAGGGCTCCAGCGCCTCACGGAGCGCGTGATCGCCGACAAGCCGGCCTGCATAGGAGTGATAAGTGGCAATAACGGGGTCCCCCAGCAGGTCTTCGCTGTCCTGCCGGTCGCCGAGCCCAGCCCGGCGCAATCCGTCCAGCCGGCTGCGCACCCGCTCGCCAAGCTCAGCCGCGGCCTTCCTGGTGAACGTCAGCCCGAGCACGCGTTCGGGCCGGACCATTCCGTTAGCGACAAGCCACACCAGCCTGGCCGCCATCGTCTCGCTCTTGCCCGAACCGGCGCCCGCGATGACCGCCATCGGCCGCAGCGGCGCGCCGATCACCGCCGCCTGCTCCGCGGTCGGCCCGGCCGCGCCGAGCAGCCTGGCCAGCTGGGCCGGGCTGTACCCGGTCACGGGGTCACCTGGCCACCGCGTTCGTGGACCGGGCAGCAGGCCGCGACCGGGCAGACGCGGCAGCCGGAGTTCACCTTGGCCTGGAACACCGGGCCGGACATCCCGGCCGCGACAGTCTCCACCAGCTCCTGTGCCCAGCCAGGCTCCGGATCGCTGGCCAGGGCGGGCTGGCGCTGAATCCGGGCGCGCGCGGACAGCCCGGCACCGCCGACCTGAACAAGCTCGGCGCCGCCAGGCTCAGCCAGGCCTAGCTCCTCGAAGGCGCCCAGCAGGACGGCTAGCTGATAGACGCCGAGCTGAGGGTTGCGGTCCAGCTCGTCATCGCGGGGCCTGCTCGATCCCGTCTTGAGGTCGACGACAATCGCGGTGCCGTCCGCTTCCCGCTCCAGCCGGTCCACCCGGCCGGTTATCTGCACATTCCCGATCCTGACCCGGAGATCCTCCTCGGCCGCTACCAGCTCCCGTGGGTTCTCCCGGTGCCAGTCAAGGAACCTTCTGACCATCCGCTCGGCCTGCTCCCGCTGCTTGGCTGCATACCAGGCGCTGCCAAAATCCAGATGGTGCCAGATCTCGTCGATCCGCTTGCCGATATCGCCGTCCGCGGCCCCCTCCGCGGCCAGCGCAGCAGCCGCATGGATGACGATGCCGAAGTGACGCAGGACCGTCGGCGAATTCACCCCGGCCGCCGATTCCAGCAGCCAGCGCAGCCCGCATTTGGTGAAGGTCTCTACCTGGGACGGGGACAGCCGGATCTCGGAGCCGAAAACAGGTCCGGGCCCGGACAGCTCGGTGAGCGCGTACCACTGCCGCGGGCTGGCGCCGCGGACCCCGGCCGCCGCGAGCCTGGCAAGCTGGGCTGCGGCCGCCCGGCGCACCCGGTCCGGACGATCGCGGTCGGCTGCGGCGCGCCGCAGGTCCGCCGTCAGCGCTGGCAGCGATAGCCAGCGCTGGCCGGCCGAGGTCACGTGCTCGGTCTCGATCTCGTCTCCGGCGAGCTCGGCCAGGAACCTGGACGGCCGGTCCTCGCTGTCGCCGCCCCCCACCGCGGTCACCACGAGGTAGTGGCGGGCCCGGGTGACCGCCACATAGAAAAGGCGCCGCTCCTCGTCAAGGAGCTTGGAGGCCAGCGCTGCCGCAGCCGCATCGGCAGCGCCGAAGGCCGGCACTGCCCCCACCCCGGAACCCGCCCTGGCCGTCCCGGAGCCCGCTCCAGCCGCCCCGAGATCAGCACCGCCGGCGACCGACTGGACCATCTCGTCCATGCCGAGCAGGGACCCGCGCACCCGGATATCGGGCCAGATTCCTTCCTGGACGCCGGCGACCACCACCAGGTCCCATTCCAGGCCCTTGGCCCGGTGCGCGGTCAGGACAGCGACGGCATCGCCCTGCGGGGCCCGGGCAGCTAGCGTGTCACCGGCAATCTCCTGCCCGGACAGGCTGTCGAGGAAGAGCCGGGGCGATCCGTGCGGCAGCCGGGCAGTGAACCGGGCTGCCGCGTCGAACAGCGCCAGCACCGCATCCAGATCGGCATCGGCCGCCGCACCCCGGGTGCCCCCGGCGGCGCTCAATTGCTGCCACTGCCCGGCCAGGCCTGCGGCGTTCCACACGGCCCAGAGCACGTCATGGGCAGTCCCGTCCCTCGCGGCCTGCCTGGCCAGAGCCAGCAGCGCAGCCACCCGCCGCGCGGCGTCGAGCGCCGGCCCAGCCGAAGCCTGCCCGGCCGGCCACCCAGCCAGGGCAAGCTCACGCGGGTCTCGCAGGACGCGGGCCAGCGGCTCCTGGCCGGGCGGTTCCGCCGCCCGCAGCCCCCGCCGCAGCCGACGCAGCCCGAGCGCGTCAGTGCCCCCGAACGGCCCGGTCAGCAGCTCAGCGGCAGCCTCCTCGTCCAGGGCGGCTGGCCGCAGCGCGCAGCTCAGCAGGGTGAGCAGCGGACGCGTCCCTGGCTCGGCGGCAAGCGGCAGCTCGTCTCCCGCCACCGCCACCGGCACGCCGGCCGAGGTGAGGGCCCGCTGCAGCAACGGCACCTGCCGGGTAGCGGACCGGACCAGCACCGCCATCGAGGACCAGCTGACGCCGTCGATCAGGTGGGCCCGGCGCAGCAGGTCGGCGATCACCGCAGCCTCTTGGGTAGCGCTCGCGGCGATGATGATCGCGGCCGTACCGGGATCAGCCTCGGGAAGCGGGACCAGGGCCCGGTGGCCCCGTTGCGCTGGCTGGGTTTGCGCGTCCTGAGCGGCGGGCAGCCTGCTGGCGACCCGGCGCGAGGCGGCCAGCAGTACCGCCCCGCTGCGCCGGCCGGTGCGCAACGCCACCACCTGGGCCGGGCTGCCGTCGGGCGCGCGGAACCTGGCGGGGAAGCGGCGCAGCGCGCCGACATCGGCGCCACGGAACGCGTAGATCGACTGGTCCGGGTCGCCGACCACAATCAGCTCACGGCCATCGCCGGCCAGCGCGTGCAGCAGCTCCTCCTGCGCGGGGTCGGTGTCCTGGTACTCGTCGACGAAGACCACGTCGTACGCCTGCCGCTCCCGGTCCCGCGTCCCGCCGCGGGCGAGCAGGGCGCCGGCAATGCGGACGATCTCGGCGTAGTCATACGCCGGGACCGGTGCCAGGTCGAACCGGGCGGCGTACGAGTCGAGGAACCGCCCGGCCGCCACCCAGTCGTCGCGGCCGCGCTGCGCGCCAAGCCCGGCCAGGCTGTTGCCGTCGAGTCCGCGTTCAGCGGCACGGAGCAGGAAATCCCGGAGTTCGGCCGCGAAGCCCCTGGTGCCGAGCGCTGGCCGCACTTCCTCCGGCCAGTTCGCGCCGCCGTCTTCGGCCTCGCCGCGCAGCAGCCGCCTGACCTCGAGCAGCTGCTCAGGGCCCGGCAGCAGGGTCGGCGGCTCGTCCCCGGCCGCCGTGAACTCCCTGCGCACCAGCGCGTAGGCGTAGCTGTGAAAGGTCAGCGCCAGCGGCTCACGCGTGGTGCGGCCGAGCCGCATCGTGATCCGCTCCCGCAGTTCCTCCGCGGCCTTGCGGCTGAAGGTGAGGACGAGGACCCGCTCCGGGTCGACCCCCCGGTGGCTGATCCGGTGCACGACCGCCTCGACGATCGCTGTGGTCTTGCCGGTGCCCGGTCCGGCCAGCACCAGCAGCGGACCGCCCGCGTGGCTCACTACCCGGCGCTGGGCGTCATCCAGGCTGGGCGCTGCAACTGATCGAGCCGGCCGGCGGACCAGCCGGTACGGCGGTGGCTGCCTGTCCATGTCAGTACCGCATTTCCATGTCAGTAGCGCATTCCAGCAGAGGCTGCCGACATTCGGGACCCGGTCAGGGTAACCCGCTCCACCGGGCCCGGCGCATATCGATGCGGCTGGGACGGCCGTCAGGCGCCCGGCGCAACGGGGTGCCCTCGTCCAGGTAGTGAGCGATCGCCGCCTGCTCGTGTCCGGCCAGCAGCGAGCCGTCGGCATGGACGATCCGCCACCACGCCACGCCGCCGCCCCAGAGCGCCATCACGCGGCCAACCTGACGCGGGCCGCCCGCACCCAGATACTCGGCGACATCACCGTAGGACATCACCATGCCCGCTGGTATCGCCTCGGCCACGTCAAGGACACGGCTGGCGAAGTCGTCCAGCGCCGGGCGGCCAGGCGGCGGGCGGCCAGGCCCGGGCCGGCCTTGCGTCATTCGCGCGGCCAGGCCACGCCCTGCCGCTGCGGCGACGCCGCGTGCCGGCCGGCCGGACCGGCTGCCGAGGGAAGCCCGGACGAGGGACCAGGTTGAGCATGATCGCCCGGCTGGCCGGAGCCGGCCTCCTGGCCGGCCGCCGGCTCGTGCGCGGCCTCCGGCTCCTGCCCCTCCCCCGGCCCGGCTGGCAGATCCGGCCCGGCTGGCAGATCCGGCCCGGCCGGCGGCTCCGGCCCGGCTGGCGGCTCCGGCCCGGCTGGCTGGCTCACCGCCCATGGCAGCGCAATGGGCTGGGTCCCGTCCCGCGGTTGCGGGGCCCGCAGGCTAGCGTCCGGCAGCCATCCCGCTCCCCGGTCGCCGGCCCTATCTGGCTCGCCTGGCGCCAAGGACTCCGAGTTGCCGCCCGAGTCTGCCGACTGGTCGGCCCGGGCGGGCGGTTGCCGCCGCAGCAGCGCGAGCCCGCTCGTCGCGGCAACCACCAGCGCCAGGCAGGCCGCGCCAAGAACGCAGAACAACACGAGCTGCCGCATTCCCCGCGGCCCCACCGGCGGGGCCGGCGCTGCCGCAGCGCCGCCGCCGAAGAAGCTGCCCGGCGCCGCGCCGCGGTGCGGTGCCCGCTGATCGAGCAGCCGGGCAGCGGCAGCCAGCCGTCCCGCGGCGGCCAGTGCAGCGGATGCGTCCACGGTGCCGAATCCGACCTGGTCGTTGTAGCCGCCCGCTGGCCGGCTGCTTGCCGTACTGGTGATGGCGCGCCGGACCAGCGAGGGTTGCAGAGCCGGGTACCTGGACTTGATCAGGGCCACCACGCCCGCGGTGAGCGCGCATGCCGGGCTGGTCCCGCTCACCAGCCAGTATTTGCCGTCCCTGCCCTGCGCGGGCACGCGGACACCCGGGGCCGCGATCTGCACGGATAGGTTGTCGCTGGAGAATCCCGCCGGTGCGCCGTCCGGGCCGACGGCGGCAACCCCGAGCACGCCCGGATAGTCGGCGGGGAACGAATAGGGCGCACGCCGCCCGCGAGTGGCTGCATCGGCTCCCGAGTTGCCCGACGAAGCCACCACCACGACGCCGTGGTTGTACGCGTTCTGGAGTGCCTGCCTGACCGCTCGGCTCGGCCTCCCGTAGCCGAGCGACATGCTGATGACGCCGGCCCCGTGGGATACCGCGTAGCTGATCGCTCTCGCGAGCTCTCCCTGCACCCGTCCCTGCGACTCGCGCTGGTACCGCGCATAACCCGGATCCTGCTGGTCGGTGATTACCCGGATCGACAGCACGTGTGCCCGCGGCGCGACGCCGATAATGCCGCTGCCGCCGCCTTGATCCCCATGGCCGGCGATAAGCGAGGCCATCCAAGTGCCGTGCATGCCCCACTTCGGGCTGGACGGCGGCGTGCCCGCGCCAGTCAGGTCAGGGCCGGAGATGACCGATCCGGCCAGGTCCGACACGTCGGGATTGACGCCGCTGTCGATGACCGCCACCGTCACGCCCTGTCCTTCGGTCACCGGCCAGGCGGCCGGGGCCTGCACCGCATCCAGCACCCACAGCTGCGCATCGCGAACGGCGTCAGCGCTGGCCGGGGACGCCGGCAACGTCATCGACATGGCCGCTGCGATCAGCAGCACGAGCAGGAGGGCGAGCCGGCTGCGGGCCCGGACCATCTGCAGGCTCAGCATCCGGGAGCTCCAGGGCAGTGCGGCGTCGCTGGCAGCGCGCCGAGCGGCAGCACCACGGCATCAGCGACGCCGTCGGCAACGCTGGTCATCTCCTGCGCGGTGTAATCATCTGAGGCCAGCGGCACGCGCGGCCTGCCGTCGGCGAAGCCAGCGGTCCACATGACCAGATAGGGACCGGAATTCACCGCATAGGACAGCTGGCGCTCGCGGCTGCCGAACGCGGACGCAAGGGTGCCGGGGAACGGCACCGCGCGCACTCCCGAACCAAGCCGCCCGTGCGAAAGCTGGCTCACGGCGGCGCCCGCCACCGTGGCGCTGGGCAGCACCGCGACTGCGACCGTCACGATCATGCTGCCGGTCGAGTCAGCGTAGGTGGCCCTGAGTACAGCCGCGCATCCCGTCCTGGCCAGCACCCGGGCCGCCGCAGGATCGGTCCCCGAGCGGCAGGTCGCCTGCGGGGCGATGCCCATCCGCCGGGCGGTCAGCGTCAGCCCCGCCCCGGACGCAAGCGAGTACCCGGGCAGCTGGTAGGTGACAGCCGCGGGGAAAATCTGCCCGGCGGGCCAGGTCCGCCAGCGCCGGGCCGTCTGCCAGCCAATGATCTGCTGCTGCTGGGCGAGGCTGAATTTTCGCGGCAGCAGCTGGCCCGCGGCACCCGCGGCCGACACTGCCAGCCCGGCGAGCCCGACAACGAGCGCGGCCAGGACCACGCCGAGACGCCAGCGGGCACCATTGCCAGCCCGAGTGCCGCCTGCAGGCCACGCGGCCTGCGGGTCCTCGCCAGGAGGCGCCGGGTTGCCCTCGTCGTCCGGGAACTCTGGCTGCATCGCCACACCGGAATGTTACGGCCTACTCAGGACTGGCGCGCCGCCAGCGACGAGTTGGCCTGTTACGGGATCTGGTATCTCAGTAAACGGGCAGTGACGGATCGACCTGGTTGACCCAGGCGAGCACGCCCCCGCCGAGGTGCACCGCGTCCGAGAATCCGGCGTCCTTGACCACTGCGAGGCACTCAGCGCTCCGGGCGCCGCTCTTGCAGTGCAGCACGATGCGGCGGTCCTGCGGGAGCCGCTCCAGGGCAGCGCCGGAGAGGAACTGGTCCTTGGGGATGAGCACAGAGCCGGGGATGGAGACGATCTCGAACTCGTTGGGCTCCCTGACGTCCACCAGGAAGATCTCGTCGTCACTGTCGAGCATTGCCTTAAGCTCACTCGCCGTGATCGTCGAGCCGGAGGCGGCCCGCTGAGCGTCCTCGGAAACCGCTCCGCAGAACGCCTCGTAGTCGATCAGTTCCGTGATCGTCGGATTCTTACCGCACACCGCGCACTCCGGGTCCTTCCTGACCCGCAGTGACCGGTAGCTCATCTCCAGTGCGTCATAGATCATCAAACGGCCGGCAATAGGCTCGCCTACGCCGGTGATGAGCTTGATAGCCTCGTTGACCTGAATAGATCCGATGGATGCGCACAGTACCCCGAGCACGCCGCCTTCCGCGCAGGACGGCACCATTCCGGGCGGCGGCGGCTCCGGGTAGAGGCACCGGTAGCACGGCCCGTATTCAGCCCAGAAGACGCTGGCCTGGCCGTCGAAGCGGTAGATCGACCCCCAGACGTACGGCTTGCCGAGCAGGACGCACGCGTCGTTGACGAGGTATCTGGTGGCGAAGTTATCGGTGCCGTCGACGATCAGGTCGTACTGCTCGAAGATCTGCAGCGCGTTGTCGGAATCGAGCTGCTCGGGGTGGATCACCACATGGACGTAGGGGTTGATCTCCTTGACGCTGTCGGCGGCCGACTCCGCCTTCAGGCGGCCAATGTCCGACTGGCCGTGGATGATCTGGCGCTGCAGGTTTGACTCGTCGACGACGTCGAAGTCGATGATGCCAAGGGTGCCGACGCCCGCGGCCGCGAGGTACATCAGCGACGGCGAGCCGAGGCCGCCTGCGCCGACACACAGCACCCTGGCGTTCTTGAGGCGCTTCTGGCCAGTCATCCCGATCTCCGGGATGATCAGGTGCCGCGAATAACGGCGCACTTCATCGACGGTCAGTTCGGCAGCTGGGGTGACCAGCGGTGGCAGCGACACTGCGTTACTCCTCCGATGGCCTGCCGCAACAGGCATTGGGGCTCGTGCGGGACTCCGGTCCTGTCCCACCGGGTGTCAACCAGCCAGGCAGGTCAGGCATTCCATCCGGCAGGGCGGCACCGAAGCTCAGCTGCCGCCAGGAATGTCACCGGCTTCGAGTACAACTCAGACATGCCGGAACAGCCAGCCCCGCCCACAAACCAGCGGAAGCCGTCCGCCGGGCCGCCGCGCCCGCAGGTACTGCCGTTAGTGCCTGGTTTCGCCCGGCCGCCTGACGAGCGTCGGCCGCTGCCCGATGCCGGCGCGGTCCGCCGGCTACCGCTACCGGACTTCGCGCCTCCTTACGACGACGAGCTCCCGGCATCGGGACAGCCGCCCGCCGCGTCGCCCAGCTGGCCGGCAGGTATCGCTCCGGCTGGAGACAAGCCAGCTGCACCGGCGAACTCGCCAGCCGGGTCCAGGCAGGCGCAAGACCCGCCAGGCGCCGCGGACCCAGGCCGCGAGCCGCCCGGCCGCCCGGCGGGGCCCGGGCACGCTGACCGGGATCCAGCCGCCGCCCGCGGCTGGCCGGGTCAGTTCGCCCAGGTGCTTGCGGAGACGCTGGCCGGATCCCGGCCGCCACGGCAGATCGTGCCGTGGACCACCGAGCAGGCGCGCAGGCACATCAGGCGGCTCGGACCGATGCTCGCAGCCGGGGAACGGCCGGTCGTGCGGCGCGTCGTGGCATCGCACCCGGCGGCCGACGTGGTTGAGATGACGATTGTCGTCCGATTCGGCCCGCGAGTCCGTGCGCTGGCCATCCGGCTGGAGCGAGACGAGCCGCGCTGTGCGGGCCCTGGCCGGGACGCCCGGGCGGAGCGGTGGCTCTGCACGGCCGTCGAGGCAGCCTGACCACTGCGCGCTCGTGGCCTAGCCGGAGCACCGGCTAGGCCACGAGTTCAGCTACCGTGCGCTAGCGGTTACGCGGGTCGCCGTGGCACTGCTTGAACTTCTTGCCGGAGCCGCACGGGCACGGAGCATTCCGCCCGACCCGGGAGAAGTCAGTGCCATTAGCGCTCCCCGCCTCGGTGTGCTGCTCGGCCTGGCCCGGAGCATCGGCGCTGGGCGCCGTGTACTGCAGCCGGCCTGGCCGCTTCGGCCGGTCAAGGCCGCGCGCCGCCAGTCCCGCGGGAACCTCCGGAGCACCAGCCGCTGGCTGGCCGCCGCCCGCGGCAGCGCCGCGGGCGCGCCCGGCCTGGCCCGCGGCCGGCGCCGGCAGCGTCCCGGCACCCAGCGCAGCCAGTCCAGGTGCCGCCGAGACGCCGTCGGCTCCCGGTGCAGTCTCGGCAAGGATCGGGCTCTCCTGCACCTGCACCTGCAGGTTGAACAGGTTGCCGACCGACTCCTCCTTGATGGCGTCCTTCATCTCGTCGAACATGTGGTAGCCCTCGTTCTGGTATTCCACCAGAGGGTCACGCTGGGCCCAGGCCCGCAAGCCGATGCCCTCGCGCAGGTAGTCCATCTCGTAGAGATGCTCCCGCCACTTGCGATCCAGGACCGACAGGACCACGCGGCGCTCCAGATCACGCATCACCTCAGGCGTGAACTCCGCCTCGCGCCGGTCGTAGGCCTCCTGTGCGTCCTGCCGCATTCTCTCGGCGATGAATTCGGACGACAGGCCTGCCCGCTCGCCGCCAGCTTCCTCGATGATCTCCTCCAGCGAGAGCCCCACCGGGTACAGCTGGCGGAATGCGCGCCAGAGCTGGTCGAGATCCCATTCCTCGGGAAAGCCCTCGCTGGTGGCGCCCGCCACGTAGCCGGCGACGACGTCGTCGATCATGCCGCGGATCTGCTCGTGCATGTCGGCGCCCTCGAGGACCTGGAGGCGCTCGGCGTAGATGACGTGCCGCTGCCGGTTCATCACGTCGTCGTACTTGAGCAGATCCTTGCGGATCTCGAAGTTCTGCTGCTCGACCTGCGTCTGGGCCGACCTGATCGAGCGGCTGACCGTCTTGGACTCGATGGGAACGTCCGGCGGGGTTTTCAGCCAGTCCATGATGTGGGCGACCTTGTCCGCGTTGAACATCCGCATCAGGTCGTCCTCGAGCGACAGGTAGAACCTGGACGCTCCCGGGTCTCCCTGCCGTCCCGACCGGCCGCGCAGCTGATTGTCGATCCGGCGCGACTCGTGCCGCTCGGTGCCAAGGACGTACAGGCCGCCCGCGGCGACGACCTCCTCGTGCTCCTCGGCCACCGCCCGCCGGGCCTTCTCGACCGCCTCCGGCCACGCCGCCTCGAAGTCCTCCGGCGTCTCGACCGGGGACAGGCCGCGATGGTGCAGTTCCAGGTCGGCGATGAACTCGGGGTTGCCCCCCAGCATGATGTCGGTGCCGCGGCCGGCCATGTTGGTCGCCACCGTCACCGCGCCCTTGCGCCCGGCCTGGGCCACGATCGCGGCCTCACGCTCGTGGTACTTCGCGTTCAGGACCTCGTGCGCAATGCCCTTCCGCTTGAGCATCTTGGACACGAGCTCGGACTTCTCGACGCTGGTGGTACCGACGAGCACGGGCTGGCCGGCGGCGTGCCGCTCACCGATGTCATCGACACAGGCCTCGAACTTCGCCTGGACGCCCTGATAGACCATGTCGCTCTGATCGGCCCTGACCATCGGCTTGTTCGTGGGAATCGACACCACGCCGAGCTTGTAGGTCTGGTGGAACTCGTTCGCCTCGGTCTGGGCGGTACCCGTCATCCCGGCGAGCTTGTCGTAGAGCCTGAAGTAGTTCTGCAGCGTGATCGTGGCGAGCGTCTGGTTCTCGTCCTTGATCTGCACGCCCTCCTTGGCCTCGATGGCCTGGTGCATGCCCTCGCTATACCTGCGGCCCTGCAGCATCCGGCCGGTGAACTCGTCGACGATCAAGACTTCGCCGTTCACGATGACGTAGTCCTTGTCCTTCTTGTAGAGTTCCTTGGCCTTCAGCGCGTTGTTGAGGAAGCTGACCAGCGGCGTGTTGACCGACTCGTACAGGTTGTCGATGCCGAGCCAGTCCTCCACCTTCTCGACACCGGCTTCGAGGATGCCGACTGTCCGCTTCTTCTCGTCGACCTCGTAGTCACCTTCGCCGTCCTCGCCGCGCCGGAGCCTGGGGGCGATCTTGGCGAACTCCAGGTACCACCGGCTGTTCTGGTCGGCCGGCCCGCTGATGATCAGCGGGGTCCGCGCCTCGTCGATGAGAATGGAGTCCACTTCGTCCACAACCGCGAAATTGTGCCCGCGCTGGACGCATTCCTCCAGGCCCCAGGCCATGTTGTCCCTGAGGTAGTCGAAACCGAACTCGTTGTTCGTCCCGTAGGTGATGTCGGCCGCATACTGCTTGCGGCGCTCATCCGGCTCCATCTGGGCCAGGATTACGCCGACCTCAAGGCCGAGGAAATGATGAATCCGGCCCATCCATTCGGCGTCCCGCTTGGCCAGGTAGTCGTTGACGGTGACCACGTGCACGCCGTTGCCGGACAGCGCGTTCAGGTAGGCCGGCAGCACCGAGGTGAGGGTCTTGCCTTCGCCGGTCTTCATCTCCGCGATGTTGCCCATGTGCAGGGCGGCGCCGCCCATGATCTGCACATCGAAGTGCCGCTGGCCAAGAGTCCGGCGGGCCGCCTCGCGGACCGCAGCGAAGGCCTCGGGCAGCAGGTCGTCCAGTGACTCACCGTCGGCGTGCCGCTGCCGCAGCTCGTCAGTCATAGCCCGGAGCTCGGAGTCACTAAGGGTGGCGAAATCCTCCTCGATCGAGTGGACCTGCGACGCGATCCGCTTGAGCTTGCGGAGGATCTTGCCCTCGCCAGCGCGAAGGACACTATCGATAATGACTGGCACTTCTGTTTGCGCTCCTCGCGGATCGTCTGGCCGGCGACCGGTTTGCCGCGCTGCCGCAATCGGGGTAACACTTGCCGGGCAGGCCGACAGCGCGGTGGCTCACCGGCACACCGTATATACAGCCATGGTAAGCGAGACGCGGGGTGAATCCGAGTCGATGCGTCAGGCGGGCACGGCAGGGGCCGGGTGCTCGCGTAACCAGGGCGCTGTCCACAATGATAGGCACCGGCGGGTAAGCCGCACGAGAGGAGCAGCCAGCATGTCGAACCAGGTGGAGCCGGGCGTCTACGGCGGCGCCGCGCAGGGCCAGGGCGACTTCGGCAGCACCTCGCAAGATAAGGGCGGCTTCTCCAGCGCGGTCCGGAAGCAGGACGCGCGCGAGCAGCAGCAGATCGCGCAGCAGCAGGCGCGTGGCGACTGGGAGCCGCCGCATCCCTTCCATGGCCGCACGGTGTCCTGGGTGGCGGTGTCGATCATCATGGCCGGCTTCCTGGCGGGCGGCCTCGCGCTGGTCTTCGGGCCGACCTGGTGGCTGTTCTGGGCCGGACTTGCGGTTGCCGCCGTGGGCGGCCTGATGTCGCTGGCTATCAACATCTTCGAGGACTGGTATTAGGCCGGCCAGCTTCAGGCTCGTGGCCAGCCCCTCTCCTCCGGCTCCCGAGCTGACCCTGTCCGCCGACGACGCCCGCCTGATGACGCTGCGCGCGCAGGGGCTCATCGGCACCGAGGCACGCCGCGGCGGCGTTCCCCGGATGCTTCGCAGGCTCGGGGCGGTCCAGCTGGACACGATCAGCGTGCTTGCCCGCTCCCACGAGCTTGTTGCCTACGCCAGGCTCGGCCCGATACCACGGGAGCGGATCGAGCGTTCCTACTGGCATCCGCGCCAGCCCGATGCCTTCGAGTACTGGTCACACGCGGCCTGCGTACTGCCCATCGAGGAGTGGCCGTATTACGGGTTCCGGCGCCGGGCATTCCGGGCCAGGGGCATGCACTGGCACCACGTCCACGAGCGGGCGTGCGAGGCGGTGCTGGAGCGGCTGCACGCGGAGGGCCCGCTGACGGCTACCCAGCTCGGCGGCGCCAAGCGCGGCGCTGACTGGTGGGACTGGTCGGAGACGAAGATCGCGGTCGAGTGGTTGCTCACCACCGGAGATGTCATCTGTACCCGCAGGACCGGCTGGCGCCGGGTGTACGACCTTCCCGAGCGGGTCCTCCCAGCGGACCTGCTGCGCGCTGACCCCTCGGACGCCGAGTGCATCAGCCATCTTATGGCGGTGGCGGCCCGGGCTCTCGGCGTGGTGACCCGCGCCGACCTGATCGACTACCAGCGGCTGCGGGGCTTCGGCGCCGCCCAGGTCCAGGGCGGCATCTCGATCGACGAGGCGGCCCTGGCCGCCGGCCTCAGTCCCGTGTCCATCGCGGGCGGCACGGCGGGGGCGGCTGCGGCGCGCGGCTCGCCGCGGCCGGGGCCGGGGCCAGCGGGCCTGCCGCAGGTTCCCGCCTGGGCCGATCCAGCCGCCCTGGCCGCGGCGAGCGGCACCGGCGCGGAGCCGGCCGGCCGGCGCGGCCGGCACCGGGTGACGCTCCTGTCGCCGTTCGATTCGCTCGTCTGGGACCGGAAGCGGACATTGCGGATGTTCGGCTTTGAGCACAGCCTGGAGGCCTACGTGCCCAGGGCCAAGCGAGTGCACGGCTACTTCACGATGCCGCTGCTAGCTGGCGGCCGCCTAGTCGGCCGGGTCGATCCGGCGCGCAGCGGCCGGACTCTGGTCGCCCGCAAGCTCTCCCTGCACTCGGCGGCCGCCGCGCCGGCGATGGCGCGCGCACTGCGGGACGCGGCGGCCTGGGTCGGCTGCGACAACGTGGCCGTCGGCGAGGTGGCGCCGGCCCGGCTGGAACAGCGGATGCGCACCGAGCTCGCCACGATCAGCTGAACTCGATCAGCTTCTCCCGTACCGCGACCATGACCGCTTCCATCCTCGAATGAATCTGCAGCTTCTCCAGGATGTTGCGGACGTGGTTCTTCACCGTGTTCTCGGAGATGAACAGCTCTTTGGCGATGTCGCGGTTGTTCATCCCCCTGGCGACGAGCTTGAGCACCTGCATCTCCCGGTCGGTGAGCTTGGGCGCGGGCACCTCCTGGGCCCGGGGCTCACCGTCTCTCCTGGCCAGCGTCGCGAACTCCGAGAGCAGCTTGCCCGCCATTGAGGGGTTGATCAGGGACTGGCCGCCGTGTACGGCCCGGACTGCCTCGGCGACCTCATCGAGCGGGATGTCCTTGAGCAGGTATCCGCTGGCACCTGCCCGGATCGCCTCGAACAGGTCTTCTTCCTCGTCACTGATCGTCAGGATGATGATCTTGGCGCTCGGCGCGGCCTCTTTCATGGCCCGGCAGGCCTCGATCCCGTTGCTTCTTGGCATGCGGATGTCCATCAGGACGACATCGGGCAGCGATTCGGCGGCCTTCTCCACGGCCTCCGCGCCATCGCTGGCCTGACCGACCAGCTCGATGTCTGGCTCCTCCTCCAGGACCATCTCCAGTCCGCGGCGGAATAGCGCGTGATCATCGACGATCATGGTGCGGATCGGCTCCGCCGCCAGCGAAGCATCTGGCAGTGGCGAGTCATCCGCCTGACTCCCGCCCATGACACCTCCTCGCGCTGCTAGTGCGGCGATACCGCCGCGGGCACCGCCGCCAGGCAGGCTGCAACGCCTGGATCCGCGGTGCGGTGTGCACAAACTCTTGCCGACCAGCGCCCGCGACGCAAGCGCGCCACCCGGGCAGCGGCCACCGGACCGACGCGTTAACCGGACGCCACATCGGTCGCGCTCCTGCCCTGCCCGTTGCCAGCCGCTGCCGCGGACGCATCTGGCGAGCCGTCGGCGCGCCCGGGCGGCACCTCTTCAACGAGGCGGATCACCCCGTACTGGTAACCCCGGCGCCGGTAGACGACGCTCGCGCAGCCGTCCCGCGCGTCGCGGAACAGGAAGAAGTCATGGCCCACCAGCTCCATCTCGAACAGAGCCTGGTCAATGCCCATCGGGCTGGCGTGATGAAACTTCCTCCTGACGACCAGCGGCCCGTCGCCCTCCATCTCGATCGGCACGACATCGTCCTCGGGGGTGCCGAAGTCGTCGGGGTCAGCGGCCTCGGCAGCATCCGCCCCGGCGGTGAGGTCAGCTCGTGCCAGGCGGTCCGTCATCGCCGCTGGCGGCGCCTGCTGCGGGACCGCCGGCAGCCCGGCCGCTGCCAGAGCGGCCGCTGCGGCCTCATCGATCACCGGCTCACCCGGCCGGCTCGCCGGCAGCGCGCCGCGGCGCGCCTTGCGCCGGTCGCCAGCGCGTCGCAGCCGCGATTCCAGCTTGGCGAGGGCCATGTCAAGCGCGGCATAACGATCCTGGCCGGCAGCCTCGGCACGGATGGCGGGCCCGCGGGACGTGATCGTCAGCTCGACACGTTCGCGCCGGTCTGCCTGGCGCGGGTTGCGCTCGGCCGATACCTCAACATCGATCCTGATGGCCCTCTGATCTAGCTTTCCGATCCTGCTGAGCTTCGCCGTCGCGCGCTCGCGGAAGCGCTCCTGCACATCGGTGTGCCGGCCTTTGAAGATGATGTCCACCTGGGAACCCCCTTCTGCCTGCGTTGAAGTGACATCCGCCCGGCCGACCTGGTCTTCGACCCCACATTCGCCTGCTGAGGGGCTCGCGGCCACCTCGGGCCACTACTACCCTTCTCCCTACCCAGGGGACGTCGGGTCCCCCGGTGAGGCAGGACTTACTTCTAAGCCGCACCGTGATCAGTCGACAAGAAGTCGCCTTACGTGGGCCGTTTCGCCTGCGGCTGGCATCGGCTTGCCACGGCCGGCGCCCCCGTTGGGGGGCAGCCTGCGCGGCGCAACCACGGACCCGGGCGGATGCCATGACAAGGACGCTAGCCCCGAAACGGCGCGCTGTCAGGTGCGCCGTGGCGCGGCTCAGCCTGGATAGACAGGATCGCGCCCGGATGAGGTGACCCGCTGCCATGGCGCATTCAGGCTGGATGAGACATAGAGCTCGCCGTTGGACAGCCCGACCGCCAGCCCGGCCCCGTCGGCGGTCACCGACGTCGTACCGCTCAAGGTGTCGATCGGGGTGGGCTGGCCGCCGTTCAGCGGGACCTCCTCCAGCCGCGCATCCGGGCCAGGACGGGTCAAGACAATCAGGTGATCAGCGTCATACCAGGTCAGGGCCTGCGGAGACTGAAGCGTCGTGCCGATGGCCACCCACTGGCGCCCAAACGACGCCACCGGGGGGCCATTGATGATGGCGCCGAGCAGCACCTGGTAGGCGCCTGATTTCCGGACGATCATGGCGACCCGTACGCCGTCCGGCGCTACCCGGAATGCGGTCACCTGGCCACCGCCGGGGGGGCTGATTTCCACTGTGGAACCGCCCGGCGCCAGCAACCACACGGCGGTACTCCCGGCCACCCAGAGATCGCCGTTGCGATCCCAGCTCAGCGACATGTACGTACCCCCGGGCCGCTGGGCCGTCAAGCCCGCGTTCCTGCTGAGGTCGCCGATGTACACAGTCTTGCCGTCCGCGGACAGGCCAGCCAGCGCACCCAGGTCCGGCTCGACCGCGATCGCGCGGAGTGAAGCAACCCCGGCCGTGCCCGCCCGCCCGGGAACGGCACTGACGGGCAGCAGCACGCCTGAATCGGCCCCCGCCGCGGAATGCGGGGTCACCGCGACCGCCTTCACCGAGCCATCGTGGCTGATGAAGTAGGGCCCAGCCGTCGCTGACTGGCTAGGCACCCAGTTCTGATACAGCTTCGGCAGCTGGTAGGGGGTCCCGTTCGGCGTCAGCGTACGACCGTTGATCAGCACCTGGACGGCCTGGATGGCCGTTGGGCCGAAAGAGGTACTAGTCAGCGTCCAGACCAGCTGGGCAGCCAGCCCGGGCTGGTTCAGCGACTTTTCCGCCGCTTGCGGCACGCCCAAGTCGACGGTCGCATCCGGGGCGTTGATCCTGACCGGGGCGAGCAGTTTGGTGCCTGCGGGAAAGGCGGTCCGGGTCGCGCCGGACAGCCAGCCCTGCGGATTCTTGAGCAACCCGTTGACCAGCTGGGTGGCCAGGTCACTGCTGGTGTCGTTCTGCGGGACGTACACCGGATCGGGCACCAGCAGGTGGCCAGAGAGGTCGAAAAAGTACAAGTTCCGCTGCTGGTAGACCTCCGCGAGCTCATCCTCGGTGAGCATCAGCTGCGAGGTGGGCAGCTGGCTGATCCGCCAGTTGTTGTTGACCTTGGTCAGCCCGAACGTGTAGGTCCGGGGGACGGCAAGAGAGGCCGGAGGGGAGGCCAGGTACTGGCCGCTGGCGGTCAGTGTCGCCAGTTGCGGACCGCTGACGTTGATGGTGGTATCGCTGGGTTCGTTCGGCTGGCGCTTCGGGAAGCTGGTTGCAGAACTCTGCTTCAGATCATTGCTTACCACCGTCACCGCTCCGCCCGGGTGCCAGCTTGCAGCCGCCGACTGCGTCAGGTACATCCGGGCTATCGCATAATGCCCCAAGTCGGCGCTGGCGGCCAGGAAGCCATTCACGATGCTGGCGGGCTGCCAGCCATTACCAGGCGCGATCGGTATGAGCAGCGGGTAGGCCTGATCCTGGCCGCTGGGCTGGGAAATGGGGACCTCGTGCGTGATCCCGCTGGCCGACACCAGGGCGCAGCCGCTCGCGGCGATGGTGATCGCGCCAGCGAAGGCAAGGCCGCGAATAGCTGCGCGCAGCTGCGATAGGCCGGACCGCTCAGCCATGCGATCCCGCCTCGGTGCCCGGTGGTGCAAGGCCGGCACCAGTGGCGGCGCCTTCGCCGTCCAGGTCGATACCGGGCACGTCCGCAGTCCCTTCAGCCAGCTCCGCGTCGTCGGGGATCAAGGGAAGCGGCGAGCCGATGAGGTCCGCACCGGCAGCCCTCGGCAGCGTCAGCCGGAACAGCGCGCCATTGCCGGATTCCCCCCAGGCCTCAAGCCATCCGCCATGTATCCGGGCGTCCTCGAGCGCAATCGCGAGGCCGAGGCCAGTGCCGCCGGTGCCTCTCGCCCGGGCCGGATCGGCCCGCCAGAACCGGTCGAACACCAGGTGCACCTCGCCCGGCGCCAGCCCGACCCCGTAATCGCGCACCGCCACCGCCACCGCGCCAGAGTCGCCGGCCACCGTTACGAGCACATCCCTGCCGTCACCATGCTCGACCGCGTTCACCAGCAGGTTCCGCAGGATGCGCTCCACCCGCCGCCGGTCCACGTCGGCGACGCAAGGATCGGCTGGCAGCCGGAACTCGATCCGTGCGCCACGCCGTTCGGCTAGCTGCTGCGCAACATCGGCTGAATTGCGCGCTAGGTCACAGACGTCCACCGGTTCCGGGTCGAGGGTGGCGACGTTAGCGTCATACCTGCTTATTTCAAGGAGATCAACGAGCAGCGCCTCGAACCGCTCGAGCTGGCTCAGCAGCAGCTCCGCGGACCGGGCCGCAGCAGCATCCAGATCGCCCCGGGACGCGAAGATCACGTCGGCGGCGATCTTGATCGTCGTCAGCGGCGTCCGCAGCTCGTGCGACACATCGGAGACGAACTGGCGCTGCACCTTGCTCAGCTCCTCCAGCTGCGCCATCTTGTCCTGCAGGCTCGCCGCCATATCGTTGAACGAGGTAGCGAGAGCCGCCAGGTCGTCCGAGCCGCGCACCCTCATCCGCTCATCGAGATTGCCCTCCCGCAGCAGCTGCGCGCCTTGCGCCGCCTGCCGGACCGGTACCACCACCCAGCGGGTGACCAGCCACGCGATCGCGGCTAGCAGGACTACCAATGCCAGCCCGACCAGTAGCAGGATGCTCCGCACCAGCGTCAGGCTGTTCTGCTCGGCAGTCAGCGGGAAGAAGTAATACAGCTGGTAATAGTTCCCAAGCGGCGCCCCGTAGAAGAACCCGAGTACCGGCGTGCGGCCGTCAGCGGGCACCAGGCTAGCCACGATGTAGCTCTGCTTGCTACGGTCGCTCGATACCTGGAGCTGGTCGACCTCATGGATCAGGTTGGAGGGGATGGTCCTGGTCGGGTCGGGGATGCCGACCGCCCCTCCGGCAGTGAACCCCGCGTTGCCCTGCTGGTGCGGCGCGAGCAGCAGGGCAATCAGGTAGTCGCCGCTCGGTCTGGCCCCGCCCTGCAACTGCTGCAGCAACGCGTAGATCTCGGATCTGATCTGGCTGCCTGGGCTTGAGCTGACCCATGGCTGGGCTTCGGCGGCGAACACCCCCTCGGCTGCCAGGCTTCCGGCCCGTTGCGCCTCAGTCTGCAAGACGGCGCCGGCAATCTGCGCCATCAAGAACCAGCCAAGCAAGGTGACGACGACGCCCGAGGCCACCAGGGTGGTGGCAACCACGCGGAGCTGAAGGGACTTGCGCCACAGTGCCATCAGGGCGTCCAATGCCCTGGAAAGACGCCCGGGCAGCGCGACGGCCAGCCGTCGGCCATATCGCAGCCACCGGCTGAGCAAGCCCAGCAACCCAGCGTCCAGCGCTAGTCGGCCGCCGCCACCGGCAGCAGCCCCAGCAGGCACACCGGCAGCCGGGCCAGCCTCGCCGGCACCAGCCGCCACCGCCACCCGAACAGCCCCGGATCCCGCGGATGCTGGCGCCCCGAGTGCGGGACTGGCGGCCGCTCGCGGACCGTCATTGCCAGCCGGGCCAGGCGCCGCCGCTGCCCCGGGTGCAGTGCTCACGTTGACCTCAGGCTGTTGCCCAACGCCAGAACTGGCCGGGCGCTTTCCGCTCCCGGCAGTCCTTCTGGTCGCTGCTCCCCGCATCGGCCCTTCTCTGCTGAGCGAGCCGCTGATTCGACTGCCGGGCGACGGTTCGCCCGGCTATTCGCTGATCAGCCCGGCCCGGCCTTGTATCCCACGCCACGGACCGTCACGACGACCTCGGGGCGCTCGGGATCCTTCTCGATCTTGGCCCGGAGCCGCTGGACATGGACGTTGACCAGCCGGGTATCGGCCGCATGCCGGTAGCCCCAGACCTGCTCCAGCAGAACCTCCCTGGTGAATACCTGCCGGGGCTTGCGCGCCAGCGCCACGAGCAGGTCAAACTCAAGGGGGGTGAGGTTGAGCGGCTGGCCAGCACGGGTCACTGCGTGCCCGGCGACATCGATGCTGACGTCGCCGATCTGCAGCATCTCCGGGGCCGGGTCGTCGGTCCTGCGCAGCCTGGCCCGCACCCGCGCGATCAGCACCTTGGACTGGAACGGCTTCACGATGTAGTCGTCGGCCCCCGACTCCAGCCCGAGCACCACATCGACGGTGTCACTCTTGGCCGTGAGCATGACGATCGGCACGCCTGACTCGGCCCGGATCTGCCTGCAGACGTCGATCCCATCCAGGCCCGGCAGCATCAAGTCAAGTAGCACAAGGTCAGGGCGGAAGTCACGGAATACGTCCATTGCCCTGTCTCCGTCAGCGACGAAGGTGGGCTCGAATCCCTCGCCACGCAGGACGATTCCCAGCATCTCGGCGAGGGCAGCGTCATCATCGACGACCAGCACGCGACCTTTCATGCACCCCATCGTTCCACGTGAACGGCGGCACGGGGACTGCCAAGCGCACCAGAACCCGCACCCAGGACACGCAGGGTACCCGCTGTCACCGGGTGAGCAACGCCGCGTTCTGTCACGATGGCAGTGATCAGCTCGGGCGGCGTGATGTCGAAAGCCGGGTTATAGGCCAGCGTGCCCGCTGGCGCCACGGCCACCCCGGCGACCCGGGTGACCTCATCCGATGGCCGTTGCTCCACCTCGATCGCCGCTCCATCCGGCGTGTTCAGGTCCACCGTCGAGGTCGGCGCGACGACCACAAACGGCACCTTGTGGCGGCTAGCGAGCACGGCAAGGCCGTAGCTGCCGACCTTGTTCGCCACGCTCCCGTCGGCGGCGATCCGGTCCGCGCCGATCAGCACCATGTCCACCTGGCCCGCGGCGAACAGCGACGCGGCCGCCGCATCGGCAAGCACAGCGTGCGGGATACCTGCTCGTTGCGCCTCGTAGGTGGTCAGCCGGCCGCCCTGCAGCAATGGCCTGGTCTCATCGATCCACAGCTGGGAGACATTGCCTGCCCGGTGGGCCGCGAGGATCACGGCGAAGGCCGTTCCCGCTCCCGCCGAGACTAGGGCGCCGGTGTTGCAGTGCGTCAGGATCCGGGCATCCCTGGGCACCAGCGCCATGCCGTGTGCTGCCATGGCCGCACTTGCCGCGGCGTCTGCGGCCGCGATCGATGCCGCCTCGGCAACGGCAGCCCGTGCGGCCATCCGTTCCGCATCAGGGCCATCAGCCTGCAGCGCCAGCTGGTAGGCCGCGAGCGCCCGCCGGGCACCCCAGCCCAGATTCACGGCGGTCGGCCGGGCTGCCTCGATCGCTGCGGCGGCGGCGGGAACGTCGTCCCCGCGATGAGCTGCAAGCGCGACGCCAAAGCCGCCAGCCACCCCCAGCAGCGGCGCCCCGCGTACCACCAGGCGGCGGATCGCCGCTACGAGGGCCGGAACGTCGGTGCAGGTGACGACCATCTCCTCGGCGGGCAGCCTGGTCTGATCCAAGAGCTCGATCGCGGGACCGGCGGGTGGGTCGAGCCAGCGAAGCGCAGGGATGTCCACACCACGAGTGTGCAGTCGGCGACCTCAGCACGCGAGTCGAGGCCGCCAAGCGTAGCGCGTAATTTGTTCCGTTTGCCTCCTCTGCAGTCACCTCGAGAGGCCCCCAGACGGAGCATCGAGCCGGCCAGGCGGACTGGCGGTATCAACTCGCTGGCATTTGCGGGATTTGACACGGCCGGGACCCTCATGCCGCCCGCCAGCGTGCGAGTATTGGCCCGAAACGGGGCGGGGGTTGCTCCCCGGCGCAGGCCAGCATGATCTTGCGCGGCCGAAGGAGAGAGATGTCAGACAGTCCCTGGCCGGGCTCAAATAGTGAGCAGGGAAATGGGCCCGACGGCGGCTCCGGCCAGCCCGGCTCCTACCCCCCATACCCGCAGCCCGGGTACGGCCAGCCCGGGTACGGCCAGCCTGGCTCCTACCCTCCCTATGGCCAGCCGGGCGGATGGAGTCCGGCCGGCAAGCCTGGCGGGATCCCGCTCCGGCCACTGGCTACCAGCGAAATCCTCAACGGCGCGTTTGCCTCCATCAGGCAGAATCCGGCCGCCACGCTGGGCATGTCCGCCATCCTGCTCACGATCTACGGAGTCTTCTCGACGATCGTGGCGCTCATCCTTCGCAGCACGGTGGGCAGCATCCAGCTACCCACCGCCGGACAGCAGCTGACGCCCGCGCAGAGCCGCCACCTGGGTTTCCAGCTGCTCACGGTCGGCTTGCCTGCCGGACTGGCCACGATCGTCCTGGCGCTCCTCGTCGAGGTCATACTGACCGGCCTGCTGACCGTGGTCATCGGCCGCGGCGTGCTCGGCCGCAAGGTGAGCATGGGCGAGGCCTGGCGCTACGGCAAGCCACGGCTGCCCGCGGTGCTTGGCGCGTGGCTGCTGACGGGACTCATCTTTCTGGGCATGTGGGTCGTCCTTGTCATCCTGTTCGCCATCGCGGCGGTCGCGCATGTCGTAGTGGCCGTGGTGCTTGTCGGCGTGGTCGGCTTCATCGCCCTCGTATGCATGACGATCTGGCTCGGCGTCAGCTTCAGCCTGGCCGCCCCGGTCGTAGTGCTGGAGGGCGCCGGTCCCGCCGGCGCCCTTCGCCGGTCATTCCGGCTGGTCCGGCGGAGCTTCTGGCGCGTTTTCGGCGTCCTTCTGCTGACCCTGATCGTCGTCGCCATCGCCAGCCTCGTGTTGCAGATACCGTTCTCGATCGCCGCGAGATTCGCCGGGGGCACCGGCCAGCTTTACGGGCTGGTAGGCAAGACCAGCACCGTCGCGGCACTGATCATCGCCACGGTCGGCGGCATCATCGCTGGCGCTGTCACCCGGCCGATCAGCGCGGGCGTGACGGTTCTGCTCTATCTCGACATGCGGATGCGCAAGGAAGGCCTGGATCTCGCACTGCAGACTGCGGCCGGCAGCGAGCAGCTGACCGGTGATGAGTTCGCGACCGTGTGGCGGCCCCCGGCCGGCGGGGAGGGACCCTGGCCGCCAGCCGGACCGGGCGCGTGGCCCCCTTCCGGCGGACCGGGCGCGTGGCCCCCTTCCGGCGGACCAGGACCGGCGCCTGCCCCGCCAGCGTGACAGCCGTCGTGGACCTCTGCGCCGCAGTGGCAGCTGGCAGGCCGGGAGTCAGCCGCCGCGCGGGCCAGGAGCTTGCCCGCCGTGAGCTGTCCAAGCTGATGTACCACCCGCCGACGCCGTTCCTGGAGCGGCTCGCGCGCGCCATCGACCGGTTCCTGAACGCGGCAGGCAACGCGATGCCCGGCGGCTGGTGGACACTGCTGGCGCTGGCTGCCCTGCTGGTGATCGCCGCTGCGGCCGTGCTGGGCAGGATCGGGCCGGTCCGGCGACCGGGTCGCGTGGCGGCCGGCTCGCTGATCACAGGGGAACCGCTCACCGCACGCGATTACCGTGAGAAAGCGCAACGGCTCGCGGGCGCCGGGCATTATTCTGCGGCGATCATCGAGTGCATGCGTGCCATCGCGGCCGAGCTTGACGAGGACGGCATTATTCCGCACCTGGCCGGCCGGACCGCGGACGAGCTCGCCGCTGAAGCCGGCCGGGCTCTGCCCGCGACCGCCAGTGAGCTGGCCGCTGCTTCGCAGCTGTTCGACGATGTCAGGTACGGGGATCGGGTTGGCACCCCGGCGGGCTACCAGCTGCTGTACAACCTGGACGCCAGCATCCGCGCCGCCCGGTCGGGCGGCACCACCCGGCGGGTACCGGCCGCCACCATGGACGCGCCGCGATGACCACAGCAGCGGGCCTACAGGCACGGGCCAGGGACGACGCCGGCCCCGGAGCTGCGCGATGACCACGGCAGCTCCATCCCGGGCTGAGCTGGGCGCCGCGCAGCGATCCCAGCCCCCGGCCGGTGCCGCCAGCAGCTCTCGTACCGGAGCTGGCGGGCGGCGGAGCTGGCGCGCACCCATCGCGCTGGTCGCATTGGTGCTGCTCGGCGGCACCGTGATCGCGCTGCTGCAGCCCACGATATTGATCACCGGCTATCTCGATCCCGCCGGCACCGGCCCGTCGGGCACGCACGCGCTCGCTGACATCCTGGCCGCCCGGGGCACCAAGGTGGCCAGGACGATCACGCCTGCAGCGGCCCAGACCGCGGTCGCGCAGGCGGGGGGCACTCTGGTGGTGACCAGCCCTGCGCTGCTGACCGCCAGCCAGCTGGCCGGCCTGGCCAGATTGCCCGGCAACCGGATCCTGGTGGAGCCGGATCCGGCCGCGCTTGCTGCCCTGGCGCCCGCGGTCACGCTAGCCGGCGCAGCACCGGTCCGGCCGCTGCAACCCGGCTGCGGCGTCGCCGCAGCGCGGCTGGCCGGAACCGCCGACATGGGCGGCCTGCGGCTGCGGGTCACCGCCCCCGGCGCGATTCGCTGCTATCCAGCCGGCGGCCTGCCATCACTGGTCCAGTACAGGGCCGGCGGCCGGGTGATCACGGTACTCGGGACCGGGCTGGCGCTGGCTGATGACGGGCTGGCGCGGCTAGGCAACGCTGCGCTGGCGCTGAATCTGCTCGACACCTCCTCGCGCATCGTCTGGCTGGTCCCCGGCCCGGGGGTACCGACCGCGCCGACCGGCGGGCCCAAGTCGCTGCTCAGCCTGATTCCGCTCCCCGCCTACCTGGTCACGATCCAGCTCGCCATCGCCATCGCGGCGGCCGCGCTCTGGCGCGGGCGCAGGCTCGGGCCGCTGGTTCCGGAGCGGCTGCCGACCGTGGTCCGCGCTGCGGAGACGGTGGAAGGTCATGCCAGGCTGTACCAGTCGCGCCGGGCCAGGGACCGGGCCGCCAGCGCGCTGCGCGCGGCGACGCTGCGCCGGACCGGATCGCTGCTCGGCCTGCCGCCAGGCGCTCGCGCTGATGCCGTGGTGCAGGCGCTGGCGGGCAGGTCGCGGCGGAGCCCCGCCGAGATCGAGGCGCTGCTGTTCGGGCCAGCGCCCGGCGACGACAGGGCGCTTACCGCCTTCGCAGCCGACCTTGACGCCCTGGAGAGAGAGGTACGTGCGCTGTGAATGCCGAGTACTCCGCCGATCCGCGCGCAGCGCTCGGAGCGGTGCGCGCGGAGGTCGCCAAAGCGGTCGTCGGGCAGGATCCGGTCGTCACCGGGCTGCTGATCGCGCTGCTGTGCCAGGGGCACGTGCTGCTTGAAGGGGTTCCTGGCGTGGCCAAGACCTTGCTGGTGCGGTCTCTGGCCGATGCCCTCTCGCTGCAGAGCAAGCGAGTCCAGTTCACCCCGGACCTGATGCCAGGCGATGTGACCGGCTCGCTGATCTACGACGCGAGGACAGCAAGATTCGAGTTCCGCGAAGGTCCCGTCTTCACCAACCTGCTGCTCGCGGATGAAATCAACAGAACGCCCCCCAAAACACAGGCCGCATTGCTGGAGGCCATGCAGGAGCGGCAGGTGTCGGTCGAGGGATCGGCCCGGATGCTGCCCGAGCCGTTCTGCGTCGCGGCTACCCAGAACCCGATCGAGTATGAGGGCACCTATCCGCTGCCGGAGGCACAGCTGGACAGGTTCCTGCTGAAGCTGACCGTGAGCGTCCCCGACCGCGCGGACGAGATCGCCATCCTGGCCCGCCACGCGGCCGGATTCGACCCGCGCAACCTGTCCGCCGCCGGAATCAAGCAGGTGGCAGGCGCGGCTGACCTTGGGGCGGCCAGAATGGCGGTGCGCGGCGTTCGTGCCTCGCCCGAGATCGCCGGCTACATCGTTGATCTGTGCCGGACGACCCGCCAGTCCCCGTCGCTGCTGCTGGGAGTATCCCCCCGGGGCGCGACCGCACTGCTGGCCACGAGCACGGCATGGGCCTGGCTGTCCGGCCGTGACTACGTCACGCCCGACGACGTGAAGGCGCTGGCCAGGCCGACCTTCCGGCACCGGATCCAGCTCCGCCCCGAGGCCGAGCTCGACGGCGCATCAGCGGACGGCGTACTCGAAGCCGTACTCGCGTCCGTCCCGGTACCACGATGAGCCCGCGGACCATGATGAGCCCGCGGACCATGATCGTGACGATTTTTCCGCGCTATCTGCTGAAAAGTCGTCACGATCATGTGGCCAGGACTGATCCGGCATGGCGCTGACCGGACGCGCCGCGGTCGCTGCGGTGCTCGGCGCGCTGGTCGTGCTGGCCGTCCGTACGATTACGATGCTGCTGGCAGTCAATGCGGTCATCCTGGTAGCGATCGTCGCCGACCTCGTGCTGGCCGCCGGCGTGCGGCCGCTGCGGCTGGTCCGGGGCGGCGATACCAGGATCAGGCTTGGCGACAGCGGCACCGTCACGCTGGAGGTGCACAACCTGGGCCCCCGCCGGCTGCGCGGCGCGGTCCGGGATGCGTGGCCGCCGAGTGCCGGTGCGACGCCCGGCCGCGCGCAGGTCAGCGTCGCGCCCGGCGGCTCGCTGACGCTGACGACGACCCTTCTGCCAACTCGCCGGGGCGACCGGTCCCCTGGCCAGGTGACAGTGCGGTCGCTGGGCCCGCTCCAGCTGGCCGCGCGTCAGGCCGGCCGCCAGGTGCCGTGGTCGGTCCGGGTGCTGCCACCGTTCCTGAGCCGCAAGCACCTGCCGGAGAAGCTGTCCAAGCTGCGGCAGCTCGACGGGCAACATCGTGCGCTCCTACCCGGCCAGGGCAGCGAGTTCGATTCGCTGCGCGAGTATGTCGTCGGGGATGACGTCCGGTCGATCGACTGGCGGTCATCAGCCAGGCGCGTCGATGTGATGGTGCGCACCTGGCGGCCAGAGCGCGACCGGCGCATCCTCGTGGTTCTCGACACCAGCCGGACCGCGGCCGGCCGGGTCGGCGGTATCCCCCGGCTGGATACCTCGATGGACGCCGCGCTGCTGCTTGCGGCACTCGCTTCGCGCGCGGGTGACCGGGTCGACTTGCTCGCGGTTGACCGGCGGATACGGGCGGCAGTTGTGGGCGCGAGCCGTTCGGCTGTGTTGTCGGCCTTCACCAGCGCCCTAGCGACCCTCGACGCGGAGCTGATCGAAGCCGACGCCGGACTGATGGCCAGCGCCGTGCTGAGCGTCGCCCGGCAGCGCAGTCTTGTGGTCCTGCTCACCGACCTCAACGCGGCCGGGGTCGAGGACGGGCTGCTGCCACGTATCCCGTTGCTCGCGGCGCGGCACCAGCTGCTAGTGGCGGCCGTCGCAGATCCGCGCCTTGATGAGATGGCCGCGGCCAGGGGCACCGCCGCCGCCGTCTACGAGGCCGCAGCCGCGGAGCGCGCCCGGTCCGAGCGGGCGCGGACCTCGGCGCTGCTGCGGCGCCATGGGGCGCGGGTCGTGGATGCCCCGCCGGACCGTCTGCCGGCCGCGCTGGCCGATGCGTACCTGAGCCTGAAGGCAGGCGGGCGGCTGTAACCGGGCCGCCTGCCCGGCGCCCCCGGGGAGCTAGCCGGCCACCGGCACCACGTCGGGTACTTCGGCCATGTCCGCCGACAGCCCGGCCGCGGCCGCCCGGCGGCCGAACACGATCACGTAGCCGAGGAAGGCCGCCTCCGCGCCCGCTCCGATCAGGATGCGTGCCCAGGTGGGGAGCGGGGACGGGGTCACGAATGCCTCGATGGCGCCAGATACCAGCAGGACGACGATGAGGCCAAGGACGATCGGGACCCTGGAGCGCGCCGCCTCCGCCATCGCCTGGCCGCGCGGCCGCGGGCCCGGGTCGATCACGCACCAGCCCAGCCGCAAGCCGGCTGCCGCAGCGAGGAATACGGCCGAAAGCTCCAGCAGGCCGTGCGGCAGGATCAGCGCGAAAAACTCCGTCCCCCTGCCGTGTGCCACCATCAGCCCGCCGTCCACGCCGATGCTGGCCGCGTTGCCGGCCAGGATGAGCAGAGTGGGGATGCCGAGCAAGATCCCGGAGATCAGGGTTTCTGCCGCCACCCACACATTGTTGGTCCAGACCTTGGCAGCGAACGACGTTGCCGCGTACTGCGAGTAGTAGTCCCGGAACTGGTGGTTGACTAGCTGCGCAGCCTGCGAGCGTGGCAGCAGGCTCGCCTGTACCCCGGGTGACCTCGCGATCCAGGATCCGAAGAGGAAAGCGACCAGCAGTGAGCCCGCCGCGGTACCCAGCCACCACCAGCGGTCCCGGTAGGCGATGGCAGGAAATGACACCACAGCGAACCGGCCGACCGCACCCCATCCTGGCGTGTACGCACCGGTGACCGCCGAGCGGGCCCTGGCGACACTGGTGGACAAGCGCGCCACCAGGATGGGATCGTGCCCGGCTGATCGCAGCGCCGACAGGTGCGTGGCGGTCCGCTGGTAGCTGGTGACCAGTTCGTCCACCTCGTCGCCGGACAGCCGGCGGCGCCGGGAGACCAGCTTGTCAAGCCGATCCCAGTCCGCCTGGTGCGCGGCGACGAATGCGTCTACGTCCACGACAGGAGATTACTGCCCCGGACGCGGCTAGCCTTGGCCTGATTGCCTGCTGCCGAGCCGGAGGCTTGCCGTGACCGATGTCGTGACCGGTGACGCCGTTGTCCTTGACGTTCCCTGCGCGAGGTTTCCGAGCCGGCTGATCGCACTGATCCTCGACATGAGTATTCAGCTCATCTTGCTGGCCGTCCTGTTCGTGATCGCCGGCGCGGCCGGCGTGAAACTGGACCCGGCCACTGCGGCAGCCATCGCAGTCGCTGCCATCGCCCTGATCATCGTCGGTTACCCTGCCGCGTTCGAGACGCTGACCAGGGGACGGTCGCTGGGCAAGATGGCGCTGGGCCTGCGGGTGGTCAGCGATGACGGCGGGCCGGAGCGCTTCCGGCAGGCGCTGGTGCGGGCGCTTGCGGCGGTGATAGAGATCTGGCTGTTCACCGGCGCGCCCGCACTCATCAGTTCGCTGCTGTCGGTCCGGGGCAAGCGCCTCGGCGACCTGTTCGCGGGAACCTTCGTCATCCAGGAGCGGCTGCCCCGCAGGCAGGCGCTGCCTGCAGCGCTCGCGGTGGTGCCGGGGCCGCTCGTCGGCTGGGCGCAGCACCTGGAGCTTTCCGGACTGCGGGACCATACCGCCGAGGCGGCAAGCAGTTACCTGCGCCGGTACAACGAGCTCGCTCCCGCGGCCAGGGACGAGTTCGGCCAGCGCATCGCCGCCTCAGTGGCTTTCCAGGTCACGCCGCCACCGCCAGCCGGAACTCCGCCCGTCGCGCTGCTTGCTGCCGTTCTCGCGGTCCGGCGCGAGCGCGAGGCCAGCCGGCTAGCGGCCGAACGGCAAGCGAGGGCTGCCGCCGCTCAGTCTGGCGGTCCTCAGTCTGGCGATCCGGGCGCAGCGCCGCCGGTTCCCGCCCAGCATGAGGCGCAGTCGAGGCCGGCGACCACCGACCCCGAGATTCCGAGTTCAGGACAATTCGCTCCTCCTGTCTAGTGATCACGGCATTGGTACGGCATCCTTTGCAACTAACAAGTAGCCGCGCCGTGGAGCCAGGAGGATGCACCGATGCACCCAGGCGGCGGTGACTGTCACGCGGCCGGCGACGGACCGGTGGCCGGCGACAGTCCGTCGCAGTGCGACGCACGGCTTGCCGATGACTGCCTGTTGGCCGGCGACGCCTCGCTGACCGGCACCCCCCTTGGGGACGTCCGGTGGGCCCGGCGGCTCACCCCCGCATACGCAGCGGTCATCATCCTGGCAACGGTCATCGTGGCCGGCGGCATCGTGCTTGGCCGCCACACCCTCGCGGCCTCCATAACAGCCCTCACCAGGCTTAACTGGGCCTGGTTCGTGCTCGCGGCCGGCTGTGAAGTCATCTCCCTCGTGACCTTCGGCATGAGCCGTCGCCGCCTGCTGTGCGCCGATGGCCATCGAGCCGGTTTCGGCTCGGTGATGGCAGTCACCTATGCGAGCAATGCCCTCTCCATGACGATCCCTTTTGCCGGAGCGCAGCTCGCCGTCGTCTTCTCCTACCGGCAGTTCCGCCGCCGTGGCCTCGGCTCGGCGATCAGCGGCTGGGCGCTGGCCGTGTCAGCCATCATGTCGGCCGCCGCCCTGGCACTGATCCTGCTCGCTGGGGCCATCGCTGGCGGAATTGCCACCGCCGCGGGGCTCGCCGGAGCCGCCGTGTTCCTGGTACCAGCGACCGCCGTACTGCTCGCCCTGCGGGACCGGCAGGTCCGCGGCAACCTCGACCGCATCCTGGCCAGGATCATCACCCTCTCCCATCGCCTGTTCCGCTGGCCGCCCGAAGGAGCCGCGAGCGCGCTGGAGGACGTACTCGACCGGGTGGCCAGGATCAGGTTGACCTGGCCGCGTTACACGGAGGTCTTCGTGTCCGTGCTGAACTGGACCGCTGACTGCGGATGCCTGGCGGCCACCATCCGGGCCACCGGCGGCCCCGTGCCCTGGCATGGGCTGCTGCTCGCCTATGCGGCCGGCGCGGCGGTCGGCAGCACCGGCCTGACGCCCGGCGGCTTCGCCCTGGTCGAGGCGACGCTGACCGCGGCGCTGGTGGCGTCGGGACTGACCGCTTCCACGGCGCTGGCCTCGGTGCTGGCCTACCGGCTGATCAGCTTTTGGATGATCATGATCGTGGGCTGGATCCTGATGATTGCCCTGACGCGCGCGCGGACGGGACAGACGCGCCTCTATACGCAGGTCGGCAGGGGCAGTTGCGGCAGCCGGGCCCGCCGGCACAGCCGGGCCGGTCGTGCCGCCCAGCGGTCACGATCCCTGGCGCCAGGAATCCAGGTAGTCCTGCTGCTCTGCAGTGAGAGTGTCGATTTCGGCATCCAGCGAGGCGAGCGCGAGCCTGGCGACCCTGGCGTCAATTGCCGCCGGTACGCCGTGCACCCCGGCGGCTAGCTCTCGCTGCTCACCGGCAAGCCAGGCCAGCGCAAGCGCCTGGACAGCGAACGAGATGTCCATCACGGTGGCCGGATTGCCCTCGCCCGCGACCAGGTTGACCACGCGCCCCTCAGCCAGCAGAATCAGCCGCCTGCCGTCAGCGAGAACGTATTCGTCGGCATGGGGGCGCACCTTGGGCCGGAGCGTCACCGCAAGATCGGCGAGACCTCGTACGTCGATCTCGACATCGAAGTGACCGGCATTGGCCAGGATCGCCCCGTCGCGCATCCTGGCCATGTGCGCGGCAGCGATCACGTCCCTGGAACCTGTCGCGGTGACGAACACCTCGCCAAGCGGCGCGGCCGCGGCCATCGGGAGCACCCGGAAACCGCGCATGATGGCTTCTAGCGCCAGGGTCGGGTCCACCTCGGTGACAATGACGCGTGCGCCGAGGCCACTGGCCCGCTCGGCGATGCCGCGGCCGCAGGGGCCGTAGCCGGCGACCACGACCACCTTGCCGGCCAGCAGTGTGTTGGTGGCCCGGATGATGCCGTCAATCGCGGACTGCCCGGTGCCGCAGAAGTTGTCGAACATGCGCCTGGCCGCCGAGGAGTCCGCCGCTACCACCGGAAACGCCAGGATGCCGTCGGCCGCCATCCGGCGCAGCCTGGCCACGCCGGTGGTGGTCGACTCACAGCCGCCGCGCACCCGCGCGAGCAGTTCAGGGCGCTGGCCGTGCAGCGTGTTCACCAGATCACAGCCGTCGTCAATGACCAGGTCGGGCTCGCAGTCCAGGGCGCGCTGAATGTGGTCGTAGTAGGTGTCCCTGTCGACCCCGGACCTGGCGAACACGGTGACACCAGGGCGCGCTGCCAGCGCCGCGGCGATATCGTCCTGGGTGGACAGCGGATTGGAGGCGGCGAGGTAAACGCGCCCACCGCCAGCGGTGACCAGGCTGACTAGCACGGCCGTCTCCGCAGTGACGTGCAGGCACGCGGCGACGGCCAGTCCGGCGAACGGCTGGTCGGCGGTGACCGCATCCGTGACCATGCCGAGCACCGGCATGGCACGTTCAGCCCACGCGATCCGGGGCTGGCCACCGCCGGCCAGCCCCGGATCAGCTATGTCAGAGGCCCCGCCAGGCCCGGCAGCCCGGGCCGGAACACGCGCCGAGGAACTCATCGCGCAGTCCCGGTCATTGCGCAGTCCCGGTCCGGCGCGCGGCCGTGCTCAGTAACGGTAGTGGTCGGACTTGTACGGACCATCGACAGGAACGCCGATGTAGTCGGCCTGCTGCTTGGTGAGGGTGGTCAGCCTGACGCCGAGAGCGTCGAGGTGCAGCCGGGCCACCTTCTCGTCCAGGTGCTTGGGCAGCACATGCACGGCGATCGGGTAGTCGCCGACCCGGGTGTACAGCTCGATCTGGGCGATCACCTGGTTGGTGAAGCTGTTGGACATGACGAAGCTAGGGTGGCCGGTGGCGTTCCCGAGGTTGAGCAGCCGTCCCTCGGACAAGACGATGACCGAGTGCCCGTCAGCGAAGGTCCACTCATCGACCTGGGGCTTGATGTTCACCCTGGTGATGCCGGGCATGCGGGTCAGGCCAGCCATGTCGATCTCGTTGTCGAAGTGCCCGATATTGCCGACGATCGCCTGATGCTTCATCTCGCTCATGTGCCTGGCGGTGATGATGTGCAGGTTGCCCGTCGCGGACACAAAGATGTCGGCGCTGCTCACGACGTCCTCGAGGCGCGCGACCTGGAAGCCGTCCATCGCAGCCTGCAGGGCGCAGATCGGGTCGATCTCGGTGACGATCACCCTGGCGCCCTGCCCGCGCAGCGACTCCGCGCAGCCCTTGCCCACGTCTCCGTAGCCGCAGACGACCGCGACCTTGCCGCCGATCAGCACGTCGGTGGCCCGGTTGATGCCGTCCACTAGCGAGTGCCTGCAGCCGTACTTGTTGTCGAACTTCGACTTGGTCACCGAGTCGTTCACGTTGATCGCAGGGAACCGCAGGGTCCCTGCGGTCGCCATCTCATACAGCCGGTGCACACCGGTGGTGGTCTCCTCGGTCACGCCGCGGATTTCCGCCGCCGCGGCGGTCCACCGCCGCCGGTCAGCGGCCAGGGAGTCGCGCAGCACGGACAGGACGACCTGCCACTCCTCGGGATCGTCTTCGGCCGCTGAGGGCACCGCCCCGGCCTCTTCGTATTCCGCGCCCTTGTGCACCAGCATGGTCGCGTCGCCGCCGTCGTCGAGCACCATGTTCGGCCCGCTCTCGCCGGGCCAGGTGAGCGCCTGGTCGGTGCACCACCAGTACTCAGCGAGGGTCTCGCCCTTCCACGCGAACACCGGGACGCCCTTCGGCTCCTCCGGCGTGCCGTCCGGGCCGACGGCCACGGCGGCCGCCGCGTGGTCCTGAGTCGAGAAGATATTGCAGCTTGCCCAGCGGACCTGCGCGCCGACCGCAGTCAGCGTCTCGATCAGCACCGCCGTCTGCACGGTCATGTGCAGGGAGCCGGTGATCCGCGCGCCGCGCAGCGGCTGCGATCGGCCGTACTCCTCGCGCATCGCCATTAGGCCCGGCATTTCATGCTCCGCCAGCCTGATCTCTTTCCGCCCGAACTCGGCGAGTGACAAATCGGCGACCTTGAACTGGACGGGCTCCGCGGGCATGCGCACTCCTCGTATTGGCGGGCGTCTGGATTTGCTGACTCCCCGACGTTACGGGACTGGCGGCAGTGCTCGCACGTCACACCGAAGGTATCTGACAGGAAAATGTTAGATTCGCCCCCATGCGCATCACTGAAGCTGCCAGGACCCTCGGCACGTCTCCCCGGATGCTCCGCTACCGGGACTCCCTCGGGCTGCTTCCGGCGGTGCGGGAGCGCGCCGCCCGGCGTCCTGCGGGGCCGCCGGGCGGTCAGCCCGGCCGCTCCCCCGGGCACCGGCGCTTCGGCCAGCATGACCTGGACGCGGTCGCGCTGGCCCTGGCGATCGAGCAGCGGTACGACATCAGCCCGGCGGCGCTGGCGTTCGGGCTGCGCGTGCTGGCCGATCCCGCCGCGCGAGCAGAGGTGGCCGAGCTCGGCAGGCGGATCGGGCGCATCCAGGCGGCGCCGGCCCGGGCGCTCGATTTCGAGAAGGAACGCGCGCACCGGCTGCTCCGTATCCCCGTTAGCGCACCCGGCCGCGCAGCCCGCGAATGACGCCCCGGCGCGGCACCCGGCGGGCGGCGCGCACGGCGGGATCGCTCTCATCAGCGCGCCCGGCTTCGTACAGGTCGGGCTCCAGGTAGATGAGCTGGGCAATCGGGACCGCGGCCCGGATCCTGCGTTCTGCCTGGTCAATTGCCTCCGCGACATTGGCAGCGCTGTCCTCGGCGCGGACCGCGATCTTCGCCGCCACCAGCAGGGTGTCCGGCCCGACGTGCATGGTGCGCAGATGGATGACCCGGTTCACCTCCGGGCCTTCCTCCAGCGCGGCGACGATGGAGCGCTCCGCGTCCTTGGTCGCCGATTCGCCGATGAGCAAGCTCTTCATCTCGATCGCGAGGATGACGGCGACACATCCCAGCAGGAGCCCGATGGCCAGCGAGCCAGCCCCGTCCCATCGCCCGTTGCCGGTGGTGACGGCCAGCGTGACCCCGATGACCGCGAGCCCGAGCCCGACCAGTGCCGCGGAGTCCTCCAGCAAGACGGCGGGCAGCTCAGGCGCCTTGGCATGCCTGATGAAGCTGCGCCAGCTTTGCGCGCCCTTGGTCTGGTTCGATTCGCTGACGGCGGTCCGGAACGACAGTCCCTCCAGGACGACGGCGATGCCCAGCACGATGAACGCGACCACCGGTGATGTCAGGTGCTCCGGATGGGCAATCCGCTCGATGCCTTCGTAGCCGGAGAAGACGGCACCCACCGTGAAGAGCACAACGGCCACGATGAATGCGTAGAAGTAGCGTTCGGCGCCGAACCCGAACTGGTGCTCCTCGGTCTGGTCCCGCAGCGACCGCCTGCGCCCGATCAGCAGCAGCGCCTGATCACCTGAGTCAGCCACGGAGTGGATCGACTCCGCGGCCATTGCCGCCGAGCCCGTGATCACGAACGCGGCGAACTTCGTCGCGGCGATGGCGAGGTTGGCGGCGAAAGCGGCGAAGACCGCCTTTCGCCCGCCTGCTGGCTGCCGGACGGGAGCAGCACCAGCGTCCGCCCCGGTCTGGCTAGCAGCCATGGCAGGAGCTAGCTCGCAGCAGGATCGCGGGCCTCGGTCACCAGCAGGACAGGGATGTCGTCGCGCACCGGGTAAGCCAGGCCGCAGTCCGCGCCGGTGCAGACCAGCTCATTGGCCTGGTCATCGACGCGCAGCGGCGCGTGGCACTTCGGGCAGGCCAGGATGTCAAGCAGCCAGTCATCGATATTCATGGCGTCTCCCAATGCGTCGGGGAATCTGGCCTAGACTCCAGCATCGCGCACTATGCGCAGGACCTCGTCACGGACTGCCGCGAGGGTCGCCTCATCACTCGCCTCGACGTTGAGCCGCAGCAGTGGCTCGGTGTTAGATGGCCGCAGGTTGAACCACCACCTGCCGCCCGTCACCGTCATGCCGTCCAGGTCGTCGGTGGTGACGCCGGGGCCAGCCGCACCGCGGCCGAACGCCTCCGCCAGCGGGGCCGACGACGTCCGCATGTCGTTCACGGTCACGTCGGCGGCGGCGCCGGTCAGCCCGCGCGAATGCCGCGCCGGCCGACTCGGCGGCCGACTGATCGAGCTCATCGGGAACGATGCCGCGGATGTCGTATGCCTTGAAGATCTTCTCGTACTCAGCCACCGTGGCATGCCTCCCGAGCACGCTACTTACCCGCCGTAATTACCGTGCCGCAATCCCGCGCCGCGTTCCGCGGCCGGCCGCCTGCGGCCGGCCGCGATGCCCGAGCCTACCGGGCCCGCCGTCACCGCCAGCGGGGGCGTCCCCGGCGCGGGACCGGATCACCGGCTCCCGCGCGCGAGCCGGCGTGACCCGGTTAGCGGAGCCGCCCCGGATCCGGGGGCGAGGACCGCAGCATCCGCAGATGGCCCCGTCTGCCTACCTCGATTCCCTGGCCCACCGGCTCCGTAGCGGTCCGCGGGACCGCCGCCTCCCGGACCGCGTCGGCGAGCGCCTCCAGGTCGTCTGCTTCCTCCTCGGCCGGCCCAGCGGGCAGCCGGACGACGTCCCAGCCGCGGGGCACCGTCAGCCGGCCGGCGTGCGCGGCGCACAGGTCGTAGCAATGCGGTTCCTGATACGTCGCCAGCGGGCCGAGAACAGCGGTGGAGTCACGGTAGACATAGGTGAGCGTGTACAGCGCGGTCTGCTTGCACGCGGGCCGGCTGCAGCGACGAGAACTCATCGGCCCGCCTCCCTCACGGCTTCGCGCACCTTGCCGCCAAGGCTAGCGGCCGGCCGGCGCATCCCGCAGGAGGCTGGCCCGCGTGGATCGCTCACAACGGCTGACCGTATCGATCTGCAGGCGGTAACGCCATCACCTGGGGCACTCTGTGCGATCGTGTCTGTGCGGCGCGCTACCCGGCTGCCCGCGCCCCCGGCTACCCTCTGGGATTGTGCATAGCGGCGATGGCCAGCCTCCGCGCCCGGCGCAGCCCTGGCGCCCGGCGCAGCCGCCGCGCCCGGCGCGGATCAGGCGACGGGACCGGCACGGCCGTGGGCTGCGCGGCCTGCTGGTCCCGCAGGACGTGCCGCTCTACCGGAGCCGGTCTGAGCGCTTCGATGACCTGGTGCTCCAGGCGGTCGCCCAGCTTGAGCCGCGCTGGCAGGCCGAGCTGGCCGGAGTGGAATTCGCCGTCGAGGAAATCCCGCCTGCCGAGCTGCCTGACGACAACCCGGAGCCGGTGCCGCTGGCCAGGCTCGACCCGGGCTCGCCCGAGCCGGGCGACCCGCTGCATCCCGCCCGGCCGGCCCGGATCGTGGTGTACCGGCGGCCGCTGCTGGCCCGCGCGGACGGCGAAGAGGAACTCGCCGAGCTCGTACTCGATGTCGTAGTGGAAGAATTCGCGCGCCTGCTCGGCATCGATCCTGAGGCTGTCGACCCCGGCTACCCGGACGAGGGCTGAGTCCCCGGGCAGTACAGCGGCCAGTACAGCTAGGGCAGCGCAGCGGTCAGTGAACTGTGCACCGGCGGCAGCGCAACCCACGTCAGCGAGCTCGCCACCGGGAGAATCGAGCGCACTGAGCCGCCGATGGTGAGCACCCGCGCGGCATAGACAGGACCTGAGCCCGCCAGCGGGGTGACCACCACCGCGAACGCCGCGGACTTACCCGACCCGGCGGGCGCGCTGACCCCCAGCACGACAGTGTGTCCCGCGGCGATCTGAATGACGTTGCCTGCCGTCGCCGTACGATCGGTCTGCACGGCGATCCGCACCTGCGCGCTGGCCAGCGGAGCGGAAAGGACCAGGCTGGCCGAGCCGCCGGCATTGCCGGAGATCACGCCCTGCTGCTGGACCTCCGGCGTGGCGGCGGTCACCGCGCCTGGTGACCCGCTCTCCCCGCCCGGGATCGTCATGGTGGCGGTCAGGGGGACGTTCGAGCTGAGCCTGACCGCGGCGGGCAGGCCGCCAAGCGACGGCAGCGGGACCTGGACCGCCGAACCGCCGGGCAGGTCGATCCCGGTACCGCCGGTTGGCTGGTAGGAGCCCTTGGGGGTCACCGCGGTCACCTTGACCTGGGCGTTGCCTGTGCCGGGCACGACTACGTAGAGCTCGCGCGTGCCCGGCGAGCCGGGCAGGCCGGGAAGCACGACGCTTGTTGCGGGCGGCTGAGCGGCCGGCAGCCAGCCGCCGGGCTGGCTAGCGCCCGACGTCTCCTGCACGGCCGCGACCAGCCGGCCGACGCTGGTGCTGACGTGCAGCGCCACGGCCCTGGAGCCACGCAGCAGCTTGGCCAGGGACTGAACGACCATGCCATGGGCCGGCACTGAGATCCCGGTGTCCGTGCTGTCGAGCATCGGGCCGCTGTCGGTGTAGACGTCCACCTCGGCGGTGGCAGGCTGGCTGTCGGTGTCCATCAGGTACAGCTGGACGCCGGCGACCGAGTGCTGCCCTGGGCCGACGAACCAGAAATCGGTGCCCGGCACGCCGCACCGCGCTGTCGCCGTGCCGTCCGGACCTGTCTGCTCGACCTCAAGCCCCCGGGCCATCGACCCGGTGGCCTGGATTATTACCCCGCCGCGCGCCGGGCTCGTCGGGATCTGCGTCGCTGCCGCCGCACTGCCGGCCCTGGAAAGACCACGATCCAGAACGGGGGCCGCAGGGATAGCCGACTGCTCCAGCCGGCCTGCCGCGGTCAGGATCCGTACTGACGGGCCCGGAATCGTGCTGCTCACCGGCCACAGGCGCTGCACCTGCGCCTGTCCGGCGCCCGCCGACGCTGTCGCGACAGCTATGCCGCCCGCGGTGGGCCCGGCGGAGCCCGGCGAGGCACAGGCCCGGACCACCGACGAGACGGTCGCCCTGGCGGGCGACGGAGCCTTGGTGCCCGCTGCGAGCGCCACCGGATGGCTCGCCCAGGCCACGCCGAATTCCGCGCCGACGGCCACTATGACCAGCAGAGCGAGCACGAACCGGTTGGCGAAGAACCTTCTCACCAGTCGTCCCCTCCGGTGTCGCGGTCAGGTACCGGCCACCGCGGCGGCGGGATCTCCCGCGGCGCCGGCCCGGACCATGGCTGCGCCCCGTCGGCCTGCGGCAGCGGATCGAGCTGAGGCAGCGGATCGAGCACGTTCCCGCCGCTCTGCCAGCCAGGGGGCGGCTGCCCCGCGCCGCCCTGCCAGCCGGACCGCTGTTCGGCTGCCACCCAGTCAGAG
>ODAK010000173.1_pt1 | contig 72292 bp, 68 predicted proteins | sample 1539591 | NCBI WGS metagenome assembly ODAK01 (sample SAMEA3539303, study PRJEB22396) | soil metagenome | biome: tundra; feature: field; material: soil | place: USA | collected 2010-05 | depth 0.15 m | reverse complement strand
GCCACCGAGATGTCCGCGGGCCTCGATCGCTCCCGCCAATCGCGGCTGAATCGCGGTCAGTTGGTGCAGCGCCAGAGTCCAGTCCGCGCTCAGCAAGCGGTTGACGAACTGTCCGCTGGCGGAGGCGTTGATCCCGGGTCCGCCCAGAGAAAACCGGCTCAGCCTGACATCCTCACCGCTCACCGAGGCAGCCAGATCGATCGTGCCGCTATCCCCGATCAGCGTGGGAATGGGCCGCATGCCGTTGCTGATCCAGACGCCGCCCTTCACCGTCAGATCGACCCCATTCCCGGATCGGGCAGCGCCAATGTCGAGTTCAGTGTGTCCCTGAAGGTCCACACCACCGATCGCCGAGAAAGGCGTCAGATCGGGCACGGTCAGATGCACCTGGCCGCGGCCGGTATCGCCGGTCCCCTCGGCTGAAAACAATGAATGCCGCAGCGAGAACCGAAATGGCCGGACCGCATCCGCCAACTGAACGGTCGCCTCCAGCGTCAGTGGTCCGCTCGCCAGTACGTCGGGCGACGGACCCGGCACGCGCAGCCCATCGAGGCTGGCCCGAACTTCGGTTTGACCGGTGGCGTCGCCGGCGACATTGGCACGCAGCGAACCGACTTTGGCACCGCCCGCGGTCAACGCCTCGGCCGCCAAAGTCGCCGTCGCTTCCGGGGCGGCGAGCGGACCGTGCACATGGCCCTCCAGCCGGATCCAGGACCACCCAACCCCAGGCGCCGGTGTCATCGCGGGCGCCACGACGGAGAACCTCAGATCCGCGTTCCGCCTGGCCGCGTCCACGCTGCCGTTGATGCGGCCGTGCAGAGCTCCGGCCTCGATCGTCGCCTTCGTCGCCAGAGCATCCAAGGGACCATCGACCGACGCGGCGATCGCGATCGCACCCAGATCCGGCAGTCCCGCCAACCCCGCGACCAGCCCATGCGCGCTCTCAGCGACGCTGATTGTCGCGTGCAACCGCGCCGGATCCATCGACATTTCGACCAAATAATGATCGAGCGGAGCCGCATCGCGCGGCGTCAGAGCGGTAACCGCCAGATGCACCTCCCCGGTATCACGAGCAACGATCTCTCCGGCACCTTGCACCGCCACGGTGATCGGCTGACCCGCGACGCCGGGACCAATATCCAGCCGCGCCACCCGCAGCCGCGACACCCTCCCGCGGAGCGCGGGGATACCGACGCCGCTGTCGCCTCCCGACGATGCCGGCAGGCGATCAAGCCCAACGCTGCGCGCCTCCAGCCGCTCGATTGCTATCTGGCCCTCGATCAGCCGCCGCGGCGACCAGTCCAGCGCCGCATCGTTCACGGTCAGCCAGACCCCGCCGGCATCCGCGACCGTCAACCTCCCGATCCGAAGCGCGTCGGGAAAGCGGCCGGCGAGACCGTCGATCCTCACAACTCCCGCGGTGAACCTGGGCGTCAGCGCCTCGATCAGCCGTTGGCCGGGACCGGTATTGCCGCCAAGCAGAACCGCGCCCGCCAGCAGCAGCGGGATCGCGAGCAGGACCGCGAGGCTCCAGGCCAGGATTTTCACAGTGCGCCGCATCAGAATGCCTGGCCGATTCCGACATACACCTCGAACGAATCACCGCCTCGCACCGGGATCAATGGCACCGCGAAATCCGCTCGGATGGGTCCGATCGGCGTGTAGTAACGCACGCCGGCCCCCGCTCCCGCTCGCCAGTTCGCGCTGAACGGTTTGCCGTCGGCACTGGCCTGGCCCACATCGAGGAACGCCGCCGCGCCCCAGTGCTCCAGGAACCGCTGGCGGAATTCCACCGTCGCGGCCGACACGGCGGTGCCTCCGGTGGGCTTGCCGTCGGCGAAATTCGGCCCGATCGACTGATAACGATAGCCGCGCACAGTGCCGGTGCCTCCCGCGTAGAGGCGTTGGTCGGGCGGGACGCCAAACACGCCAGCTCCGGAGACCTGCCCCACGAGGCCACGCAACGCGACCACGCTCCGGCCCTGGTTACCCAGATCGAGATAGGTCGATGCGGATAGCTCGGTGATCACATAGGTGCCGCCGGCACCGAGCGACCGCACCGGAGTGACCGACGCCGTGGCGCGCATGCCATTCACAGGATCCAGCAGGTTTATCGTGCTGTCGTATTTCACGCTGAGCGGCAGGCCGACAAAGGTGTAGCCACGACTGACGCCTTCCTGTCTGATCTCTTCTTGCTCACCCAGAATTCCAGCCTGCACCGACCAATGCGGCGACAGCTTCCGCGTGATCCCGATCCGTTCGGTCAGCGCGCGCTGCTCGTACGGGATCAGGTTCTGATCCACCGCGTTCAGGTCGATCTCAAGCGACTGGTCGCGCCGAAGAAAGTCCGGCTTGATGAACTGGGCGCCAACCTGAGCGCCGGGTTTGGTCGTCGCATCGCCGCCCAGTTGCACGGCGGCGGTAAGATTGAGTTGCTCGGCCTCGCCGAAGAGGTTGCGGTGATGCCAGGCCACGTTCGCGTTCGCGCCCAGGTCGGTGGACCATGCGGCGCCGACATCCACCGCGTGCGATTTCCGCTCGGCGACGTCGACATCCAGCGGCAACGCGCCATCCGGGTCCAACTGCGCGGCGGGGATCACGCGGACCGAGGAAAACACCCCGAGCGAGAGCAGATCCTGCCGCGCCCTGTCGATTGTCGACGGACTGAACGGATTGCCCGGCTGGAGCAGCAGCCGCTTGCGCAGGAACGCTTCGCTCACGTCGTGAAGTCCGGTGAACCGGATCGGACCCAGCGGGGCTCGCGGTCCGGTGGCGACCTCAAACGAGACATCCAGTTCCCGCCGATCGCGATGCAGGACCGCCGGCGGCAGGCTCACCGCGGCGAACGGATAACTCGCCTCGCGCAACGCGGTCAGCAGCCGATCCCGCGCGGCCACGACAGCCGCCGCCACCGAGTCCTGCCCGGTGGCGATGCCCAATGACGGTGCGACGTCGGGTGGGAGAGCGCCGTCGATGGTGACCTGGCCGAAGTGGAACCGCGGACCCGGCACGATGGTGACCGTGACGGGAAGCGGCGGCGTGGCGGGAGCATGGTCGATCGTGTCGACCAGAGCGGGATCATCGAGCGGTCGCGCGTCGAACGTCACCACGACCGTGCTGTCATAGTACCCAAACGCCCGCGCCGCTTCCTGAAAGCGCGCCGCGTCGTCGCGGGCGCGTTGCAGCAAAGCGAAGCCGCCAACCGGGGTCTTGTCCTGCAACGAGAGCAGCGTGGAACTGTCCTTGACCGCGGCGTCGAGGGCCGCATCGCCGGTTGGCCTCAACTCGACGCCGTACGGCTGCGGATCAGCCGCGCGTGCGACCAGCGGTCCCAGACCGAGGATCGCCGTGAGGAACAATCGTGCCGCGGTCCGGCGGAAAGCTGCGAAGCCGTGCATCCTGGTCGTTATAGGGGCGTCACCGGGTAACGCGACCCCGCCGGCCGCGTTCCTTTGCCGGCGCCTGTTTCGCCCATGCGTGACGTCGGCGTATCCTCCGTCCGCCAGGAGGATCAGCCATGCCGAGAATTCCCCTCGTCACCGAAGCGACGATGACCCCGGAACAACGCCAGGTCCACGACGCCATGGTGAACGGCCCGCGCAAATCGGCGCCCGTCGGACCGCTCGCCATCGCCATGCACCGGCCGGAACTGGCTCAGGCGATGTCAGGATTGGGCCTGGTGCTGCGGTTTGGTTCGAGTTTTGAACCGCGGTTGCGGGAGTTCGCCATTCTGTTCACCGGCCGGTATTGGGACTGCCAGTTCGAGTGGGCCTCGCACGAGGCGGAGGCGCGCAAGGCCGGCCTGTCCGATGCATCGATCGAAACGTTGCGAACCGGTGGCGCGCGCTTCGACGCGGCCGATGAGCAGGCGATCCATGACTACGGGATCGAGTTGCTGACCCGCCACTTCGCCTCCGACGCAACCTATCAGCGGGTGCTGGCGATCTTCGGTGTCGCCGGCGTGGTCGAGCTGACCGCGTTGATCGGCTACTACGGGCTGGTCGCGCTGACCCTGAACGCGGCGGAGTTTGAGGTCCCGGCCGGCATGACCCCGCCGTTGCCGCCGCGCACATGACCGAAGCGCTGTCCTGTCAGGTCGAGGCGGAACTGGCTCTGTTCGCCTACCCGGTGCGGGACTGGGTCAGGCCGGTGCGCCGACCCGACGGCGCGTTTGTGCATAACGTGGTCATTGTCGGCGGCGGTCAGGCTGGTCTGGCGATCGCGTTTGGTCTGCGACAGGAACGAATTTCCGGCGTCGTCGTGCTGGATGAAAATCCTGATGGCCTGGTGGGGCCGTGGATCACTTACGCGCGGATGATCACCCTGCGAACGCTGAAATTCCTGACGGGTCCCGATCTCGGCGTGCCATCGTTGACGTTCCGCCGCTGGCACGCCGCGCGTTACGGCGAGGATGCGTGGGAGAGTCTGGTGCGCGTCGATAAAGCGGACTGGATGCGGTATCTGGTCTGGTTTCGCGCGACACTGAATATTCCCGTGCGCAACAACGTTCGGGTCGCGCGGATCGAACCGGCGGCCGGGTTGTGGGCGCTGCATCTGGACACGCCGGAGGGCGGCGCGGTTTTGCTGACCCGAGAAGTCGTGCTCGCTACCGGGTTGGAAGGCGCTGGCGCTCGGCGGGTGCCAGAATTTGTGCGCGATCGATTACCGCGCGATACGTGGGCGCATACCGCTGACCGGCTGGACTTTTCCGGGTTGCGTGGACAGCGAGTCGCGGTGATGGGTGCCGGGGCCTCGGCGTACGACAATGCCGCGACCGCGCTGGAGCACGGCGCCGCGCGCGTCGACATGTTCATCCGGCGAGATACGGTCCCCATGGTCAATCCATTCCGGGCGCTGGAATCGTCGGGCTTTTGGCGCAATTTTCCGGACCTGGACGATGCCACGCGGTGGCGGTTCATGCATCGGCTGTTGTCGTTTCCGATGCCGCCGCCTCAGGATTCCGTCGATCGCGTGATGCGCCACGCGAACGTCTCGGTGCATTACGCGACGCCTTTGATTGATGCCGCGCCCGGAATTCGGTTGCGCACGCCCGGCGGCTGGTTCGACACTGATTTTCTGATCCTGGGGACCGGTTTTGGCGTCGATCTTCGCGACCGGCCGGAGTTGTCCGCGATCCTCGATCACGTCGCCACCTGGTCGGATCGTTACGCGGCCCCCGCGGATCGAGCGAACGCCGAAATGGGCCGTCATCCTTATGTCGGTCCCGGCTTTGAACTGCTGGAGAAAACGCCAGGCGCGATGCCGGGACTGCGGCGTATCCGGATGTTCAACGGTGGATCGATGGTCAGCACCGGGCCGATTTCCACCGGTCTCAATGGAATGCCGTTCGGCCTGCCGCGGCTGATCAAGCATATATCATGCGAATTTCTGCGCGATCAGGCGGGCGCGTTGCTGGAGGAGTTCGAAACCTACGATGAGCCGGACACCTGGGAAGCCGTGCGGACCGGCCGGGATGGAGCGCCATGAAAATCAAAACCGTCGATGTGCGGGTATTGAAAGTGCCACTCGATCAGCCTTACTCGGCGGGCGGCCGCGCGGTCGGCGCCAACTGGCACGTGATGGCCGAAATCACCACCGAGGACGGCGTCACCGGGTTCGGCTACATCGTCGCGCTGAACCAAATGTTCATCGGCACCGTGGCCGCCGCGACCCGCGAACTGGCGCCGTTGCTGACCGGCATGAGCGTCACCGAGCCCGAGGCGGCGTGGAAGAAAATGGCGCGCGCGGGCGACTGGGTGGGGCCTGGCGGATTGTTGCATTACGCGATCGCTCCTTTGGACATCGCGATCTGGGACGCGTTTGGCAAGACGGTGGGCCAGCCGGTGTCACGCCTGTTGGGTGGCGCGCGCGATCGGCTGCCGGTCTACGCCAGCGATGGGTTCTGGTACAGCCTCAGTCTGGACGAACTGGCGGCGTCAGCGCGACGGGCGTTCGACGGCGGCTTCCGCGCGGTAAAATTACGGGTGGGGAACGAGAAGCATCCGGACGGCGAGGTCGCGCGCGTGCGAGCCGTGCGCGACGCGGTGGGTCCGGGTGTCGCGATCATGACGGATGCGACGGAAACCTGGACCGTGACGCGCGCGATCCGAACCAGCAAGGCCCTGCAAGAAGCCGGTGTCGTTTGGATCGAGGACCCGGTATCCCACACCGATGTCGCCGGCATGGCACGGGTCACCGCCGCCCTGGACGTGCCGGTGGCGACCGGCGAGCACCTGTATCAGATCGCCGATTTCCGTCGCCTGCTGGAGGCGCGCGGCACCGGGATCGCATTGATCGATCTCGGCCGGATCGGCGGGGTCACGCCGTGGCGTCACGTCGCATCACTCGCGCACGGGTTTGGCGTGCAGGTCGGCGGGCACGTGTTGCCGGAGATCCATGTGCATCTGCTTACCGCGGTGCCGCACGCCCAGGTGGTGGAGTATGTGCCGCGGTCGGCGGCGTTATTGCGGGCGATGCCGGAACTCAGCGACGGCACCCTGATCGTTCCGACCGGCGGTGGTTTCGGGTTGGAACTGGATCAGGACGCGGTGCGGCGATTCACGGTGTGATTGGTTACGTCCAGGACACGTTCCACGGATAGGGCGACGTTGACTCCAGGATGCCGGTCAGGCCCTTGCGATGCGCGGTCAGAATGAAGAAACGGCCGAGCACCACGGTTGGGACCGCCTCCAGCGCGTGCAGGTGCATCGCGTGGACGACCTGCATGCGTTCCTGATCGCTCGATACCGTGGTCCATTGTTCGGTCAGTTGCTCGATCTTGTCGTCAGTGAAGAAACCCGCCCAACCTTTGGCGCCGAGACCGCGAAGCACCGGGCTGATGGCGGGGTTGATGAACGACGTGCCAAGCCACCAGTTATGGAAGATCGACCAGCCGCCCTTCTCGACCGGATCCGGCTTGGTGCGTCGCTGCGCCAGGGTGTTCCAGTCCATCTCCTGGAGTTCCACGTTCATGCCGAGCTTGCGCAGGTAGTCGTACGTCACCTGCCCGAACGGCGCGATCGTCGGCACATCGGCGGGATTGAGGATGACGACCTTCTCGCCCTTGTAGCCGGCGTCATCCAGTGCGCGTTTCGCGGCTTTGATATCGCCGGTCATGCCGCCCTCGCCAAGTTCCTCGCCATAGGGCGTGCCGCAAGGAAACAGTGCCTTGCAGGTGCGATATATCGACGGGTCGTTGCCGGTCACCGCGCTCATGTAGTCGTCCTGATTCATCCCCAGGCGGACGGCGCGGCGAATGGCGGCGTTATTGAACGGCGGATTGAGATGGTTGAACCGCATCGTGCCGAAGAAGCCGACGGTATTGAAGTTCGAGACCACGACATCAGGGTTCTTTCGCAGCATGGGCAGCAGGTCCGGCTGCACTTGTTCCCACCAGTCGATCTCACCCTTCGCCAGCGCCGAAGCAGCGATGGACGAATCCGGAATGATTTTCCATTCATAACGCGCGATCTTCGCGACCTTGCCGCCGGATGCCCAATCGGGCGGTTCCTGACGCGGCACGTATCCGTCGAACTTTTCGTAGGCGGCACTGCTGCCCGGAACGAATTCGTTTTTCATGAACCGGTACGGACCGGAGCCGATCATTTCCGTGTTTGGCTTCGACAGATCGGTGTTGGCGAGCCGCTCCGGCATCACCACCGGCAGCATACCGTTGGGTTTCGCCAACGTATCCAAAATCAACGGAAACGGCCGTTTCAATTTAACCCGTATCGTCCGATCATCCGGGGCTTCGAACGCCTCGACGACAGCACCCAGGGTCTGGCCGTAAACATCGCGGGCGGCCCACCGGCGAAGGCTCGCGGCGGCGTCCCGGGCAAGCACTTTCTCGCCGTCATGGAACGTCAAACCGTCGCGCAGCCGGATCGACCAGACACGGCCGTCATCGGACACCGAGGCCGCTTCGGCCATTTGCGGCCGCGGCGTTTGCGTATGATCGATGCCGAACAGCGTATCGAATACATAATAGCCGTGGGTGATCGACACCTGCGTCGTGGTCCAGGACGGGTCGAGCACCGACAGGTCAGCGGTCGGCACATAGCGCACCAGTTTGTTATCGCGGTTCGCCGCGATGGCGAAGCGGCGCGGAATCGCGGCCACCGCCGCTGCCGCACCCAGAATATGGCGTCGCCGCATGGTCGTTTCTCCCTGACTCGTTGGTCGTTGCGTGATTATGCCATGCCAGGGTTGACCCGTCGCCTGGGCTTCGCGAAGGTTTCCCCAACCAGAAGGAGGCGGCCGTGAGCGAAGCCAGAAAAGCGAAGATCAAACAGGATTTCATCGACGCCCGCGGTTACTGGAGCCGCGGTTGGGACCCGCTGTTGGACATCGCGCCGGATTACTTCGAGGCCTACGCGAAGCTGTCCTCGGTGCCATGGAAGACCGGCACGCTGTCACCGAAGGTGAAGGAGCTGCTGTATATCGCGATCGATTCCTCCACGACGCATATGTACGAGCCGGGATTGCGCGTGCATATCCGCAATGCCTTGCGCCATGGCGCGACCCGCGATGAGATCATGGAAGTGTACCAGTTGACGTCCTCGATTGGCGTGCATTCCGTGACAATGGGCGTGCCGGCACTGCTGGATGTCATGCGACAGGCCGGCAAACCTGACGTGACCAGAAAACCGCTGACGCCGCGTCAGGAACAACTAAAGGCCGCGTTCATCGCCAATCGCGGTTACTGGTCGCCGCTGTGGGATGGCGTGCTGGCGCTGTCGCCCGATTTCTTCGAAGCGTACGCCGAGTTTTCCTCGGTGCCGTGGAAGACGGGTACGCTGGAACCGAAGATCCGCGAACTGGTTTATGTCGCGATCGACGCCGCGACGACGCACATGTACGAACCAGGCACGCGTATTCACATGGAGAACGCGCTGAAACTTGGAGCGACGCCGGAAGAAATCATGGAAGTCCTCGCCCTGGTCAGCGTGCTCGGCGTTCACACGATCAGCATGGGATTGCCGGTGTTGCTGGATGAATTGAAGAAGCTGGAAACGCGGGGCGGTTAACTGCTCGTCTCACACCAACCGCACCCGCGTTCCGCATAGCGTCAGCGCGCCATCTGCCTCGGGCACCTCTTTCTGCCGGGCCGCGAAACGAGCCCGTTCGTGACGGGGGATTTTCACGTCTATGCCCCCCAGGCCTTCGCCACGCCCGTCGTTCGCCGGAACGAAACGCAGTGTTCCAATATCGAGGTCAATTGTTGGCACCCCGGCAACATCGCGCACCGGCCGCCGCAGAATCTCCGACCATCGGCCCGCGAGGTGAGCGGGGTCGCCGGACTGCAATTCAGCCGCCACGATCATGTCCTCGGCCTCAACGCCATGCGCGCCGGTCCAGCGCGGGCCGGCGGGGTGATACGGACCGTCCCAGGCGCCGCCATGCGAGTGATTGATTTCCAGCAATGCCCCGCCGGTATCCCGCGGATGCAACTGCAACCCGCGATATTCGCCCGGATAATCCAGATCGTTGGCGATACGAACCCCAACCGCGGGCAGATGCGTCAGCCACGGTTCGATGGCGTCACAATCGAGGATGACCATGTAGCCGCCTTCGCCGCCTCGCCGATCGAGATACCGGCCGGCGGCGGTGCCGTCCCGGGTCGGTGCCACCACCTCCAGGAACGAATTGCCGATCGGCATCAGCGCATTGACCAGACCGTATTTCTCGACATTTGGGTCGACGTAGCACACCATCGTGCCGAGCACGGTGCAGATCGTGGAAACCGACGGCTCCAAATGCGGCGCGACGAGGCAGATCTGGCGCAGACGTAAGGTCATCGAATTTCCTCCGGCGGTTGTTCCTGGCAGACTGCGCGAAACAGAAGGAAACGCCAATGACCTCACTCACTCTCCCGGCCGCCCTCGACATGCGAGGCAAACGCGCTTTGGTGACCGGCGCGGCAAGCGGTATCGGTAAAGCCACCGCACTGGTGCTGGCCCAGTTGGGCGCGGATCTGTTACTGACGGACCGCGCACCGCTGGACGCGACGGCCGCCGAGGTCCGAGCGCTCGGCGTTCAGTGCGACGTCAGCGAGGGCGACCTGACCGATGACAGCTTCCTCGCCGGTCTGTTCGCCGGTCCCAGGCTTCACGCGATGGCGCATTGCGCCGCGATCCTCGAAAGCCGCGACTGGCGCAATGACCGCGCGTGGCGCGAACGGTTCCATCGCGTCATGGACATCAACGTTCGCGTTCCGCTGGAGATCGCGATGCGCGCGATCGATCATATGGCGGCGCACGGCGGCGGTCATATCGCACTGGTCGGTTCGGTGGCGGGCAAGACCGGCGGCACCTCGCTCAATACGCCACCAGATTATTCCGCGTCCAAAGGTGCGGTGCACGCACTGGTGAAATGGACGTCGCGGCAGGGCGTCACCCAGGGCGTCATGGTCAACGCGGTCGCTCCGGGGCCGGTCGAAACGCCGATGACGCGCGGCTCCAACCTGGGCCCCAATCTACCGCTCCGCCGCATGGGCCGCGCCGACGAACTGGCATGGCCGATCGCGTTCCTGTGCACGCCCGCCGCGAGTTACCTGTCCGGCGCCGTCATCGACGTGAACGGGGGCGCCTTCGTGGGTTAGATCAAACCTTCGCCGGCGCCTTCGTTTCGGCCAGGTGGTCGAACTGCCGCCGGTAGGTGCCCAGACCCTGAGTCTGGGAACGCAGATCGATGATCAGGTCGTGCAGTTCGGCTTCCGGCACCAGCGCCTCGACATCATCCCAGCCGGGCCAGCCCTCGCGTTCGCCGAACCCGAGGATCTGGCCGCGCCGTCCCGTCAGCAGTCGTTGCGCGCGCGGAGTAAGATCGTTCGGCACGCTGATCGTCACGCGATCGATCGGTTCCAGCAGCACTGGGTCGGCCTTCGCCAAGCCCTCGCGCATCGCGATCTGCGTCGCGGTGCGGAACGCCATGTCGGAACTGTCGACCGCGTGAAATCCGCCGTCGACCAGCGTGACCGAGATGTCGACGACCGGATATCCGAACGGGCCTTTTTTCGCCGCGTCTTCCGCCGCCTCACCCACCACGGGAATGAAATTGCGTGGCACCGCACCGCCCACCACCTTATCGACGAACAGGAAGCCGGCACCGCGTTCCCGTGGCGCGAGGTTGATCTTCACATCGGCGAACTGACCGTGGCCGCCGGTTTGCCGTTTCAGTCTGCCGTGTTCGTGTACCGGCGCTTTGATCGTTTCGCGATACGCGATCGACGGACGCCGCGTGGTCATCTTCAGATTGTAGTTCTTCGCCATGTGCTCGATGGCATTCAGCAGGTGCATCTCGCCCTGGCCATGCATCACCGTCTCACCGGTTTCGTGATCCTGTGTCACGGTCAGCGACGGGTCTTCCTCGGCCATCTTGCGCAGCGCATCCGACAGCCGCACGTCGTCCTTGCGGTCGGTCGTGGTCACCGCCAGCGCATAGACCGGAGTGGGCGCCGGCGGGAACGGCAATTGCTCCGGCACCGCGCCTGGCGAGACGGTCGCGCCGGTCGCCACGCCATCCAACCGTCCCAAAGCCACCACGTCGCCGGCGACGCAGGCGGGAGACTTGGAAAGCTCGCCGTTGACGAAATGATAAATTCCACCCAGGCGCGTACCGCCCAACGTCACGCCGTCCTTGATCTCGCCGCGCCAGATCCGGGCATACGATAGTTTGCCGGTATGGCCGGCGTACTCGGTGCGGAAGATCTGCGCCAAAGGCGGGCCGTCCGCGTCGATCCCTTTGCGGTCACAGGTTTCAGCCGTGGTCGGCGTCTCGTGGCGCAGCGCCTTCCACAACCGGCGCACACCATGGGTGGCTTCACCGGCACCCAGCATGACCTCGATCACCGCGCCGGCCAGCAGATCCTTGCGCATGTCGAGGTAGAGTTCCTCCGGCGTCGGCCGGATATCTTCCAGTACTTTTTCCAGCAGCGCATCGTCACGATCAGCCAACGTCTCAACCAGCCGGCCCCGTTCGGCGGCTTCCTCGGCGGCCATGGATTCCGGGATGCGGATCAATTCGGAGGCCTGACCTTTGCGATAGCGATACGCGCGCTCGCTCATCAGATCGACATAGCCACCAATGCGGCCGCTTTCCGTGATCGGCATCTGCCGCAACACCAGCGGCGAACCGGCATACGCCTGCAAGGAGGCGATCACATCGGCGACCGACCCATCGAACGTATCGATTTTGTTGATCAGGACGATATGCGGCACCAGTTCGCCGCTGAGCGCGCGCAGCAGCGGCGCGATGGTTGTCGCGCGGGCTGGATCGGGCTCACAGACGACGATGGCGATATCCACCATCGCCAGCGCGGCATGCACCTCATGAGCGAACTCGATCGAGCCGGGACAATCCAGGATGGACCATGCTTCATCGAGAAAGCTGCAATGTCCCACGCGGATCGTGGTGGTCGCGGGCCGGTTGCGTGGATCGGCGGGCCGTTTGACGGTTGCGCCGGTCGCCTCCATCAACGCGTCGAACAGGGTCGACTTGCCGCTTCCCTGCGGTCCCACGAGGGCCACGGATCGAGGATTTTCGCCGTTTCTGCTTTTGGACATGGCCGCACCTCCTTCATTCGCCGAAGCGCTGCCCAGGTTCGCGTCCCAAAGTACGTGGGCCCCCGGAGCGCCCGCGAAAGAGTGTAGCGCCAATTCGACCGTACGCGAGTCCCCGTTCGGCCGCCGTTTCCAGACCGGTTCAGGTGCGGTCGATCTCGCCGGTCGTTTCAAGCCGAGTTGTAATTTTCGTCAATATACGGTTGAGCGCGTTCAGGTCGGCACGGCTGAGGTTGCCAAACAGCATGGCTTCCAACCTAGTAGCCAGCGACACGAATTTGGCGTGCACCGCGGCGCCCTTGCGCGTGAGCCGCAACAGCCGGCTACGCCCGTCATTCGGATCCTGGCGCTGCCGCAGCAACCCTTTGGCGACCAGACTTTGCGTGGCACGACTGACTTTGACCTTATCCATCAAAGCGTGCTGCCCGACAGCGGTCGGCGACAGCGTGCCATGCTCGGCGATGACACTCAGCGCGCGAATTTCCGGTATCGTGAGGTTGAACGACCCCACATAATTTTCAGCGAACATGCGGTAGACCGAATCAGTTACCACCACCAGTCTGAAAGGCAGAAAGGACCCAAGACGAAACTCCGCCACACGGTCGTTGCGATTCTTGATCGGCATGAACTACCCCCCTCAAGGGTGGAAGCCCCGTATAGTATCGCCATGGTGAAAATCAAGCCGAATATTGGGAGCTCGCGGCGATGCCTGACATGATCGACCGTTTGTGTTGGTTCGGCAACGAGAATGCAACAGGATCGATCCAAGGCGCACTTCCCGTCGGACAAAACTCCCTACGGCAACTCGCGTTTGGGCTTTGTGCCGAACAGTTATCAGAAATACCGTGCACCATCGGGAGGCGCGGCGCGTCTGGATGTGCCGCATACGATCATGTGCAGTGTATCCGTCGTATTGAGTTGCGCTCTGTGTACGGTGTGCTCGCGGGGACCCGACAGTGCGGCGGATTTTCTGGACGGATTCGTGACTGCGTTGTCAAATTCCGAGACGGAATGCAGTCAAAGCGTCACGATCCACCAGTATCACGCGAACCGTGACATGCGGCGCGTCTTCTGGGACGCGGTTGGCGAGTAACCAATTGTACCACAACCTGGCCGACAGGCGATTGACATGGAACTCGCCCGGCTGGCCGTCTCACCTCGCGAAATCGCCGTCATCCAGCGCGGCATTCGCTTCCGCGTCGCGCTGCATGATGGCCAGGCGCGAGGCTACATCCGCGAAAATCACGGTGCCATGCCGCGGTTGCCGGATCTCCGCCCGACCGGCGCCAACGGTCTCGCCAATCCGCGCGACTTCACGACGCCGGTCGAGTAATACGAAGATCGTGACGAGCCAACGGAGGTCGTGCGAAAATTCAAGGGCCAGATCTGGAGCACGACACTACGCCGCGGAAAATGGACGGCTCGATGGCGATTATGTTCGAAACCCGACATATTCCGCGGCCAGCGCGGCACTCCCTGGCCCACTCGCGACCGCGGGCCGATCATGATGCTGTCTGGAACGACCTTGGCAACGCTTTCACGGGAGGACACCGATGATCGACGAAACGCATGACCCCGGCCGCACGAGCTGGGTTGAGTACGCCAACGGACACAACGCATTTCCGATTCAAAACCTGCCGCACGGCGTGTTCAGCCAAAATGGCGGCGCGCCACGCGGCGGTATCGCGATCGGCTACAAAATTTTCGACATCAGCGCGGCGCTGGAGGCCGGGTTGTTTTCCGGTGCGGCACTTGAGGCAGCCCAGTCGGCGAGCGGCCGCTCATTGAATGCGTGGATGGAATGCGGGGCGGGCGCGCGGCGAGCATTGCGGCGGCGTGTCGGGGAATTGCTGGACAGCAAAGGGACGGATGCCGGACAGCTTCAGGGAATCGCGAAGCAGCTGCTGCACGACGCCGCCGATTGCACGATGCATTTGCCGGCACGCGTCGGCGATTTCACGGATTTCTTCGCGGGCATTCATCACGCCCGCACCGCCGGCACGATCAGCCGGCCGGAAAATCCGCTGATGCCCAATTATAAGTATGTGCCTGTCGCGTATCACAGCCGGGCGTCCTCGGTCCGGCCCTCAGGCGGCACGGTTCGCCGGCCCAACGGACAGCGCAAACCACCAGAACAGGCATCCCCCGATTTTGGGCCATGCCGCGACCTCGACTACGAGCTTGAACTGGGCGTGTGGGTTGGGCCGGGTAACGAACTCGGCACGCCGATCCCGATCGCCGAAGCATCGAGCCATACCGCCGGCTTTTGCCTGCTGAACGACTGGTCGGCGCGCGACGTCCAAAGTTGGGAGTCGCAACCTCTGGGCCCGTTCCTGGCGAAAAGTCTGTCGACGTTCGTGTCGCCGTGGATCATCACGACGGACGCTTTGGCGCCGTTCCGCATGGCGCAGCCGCCGCGGCCCGCGGGTGATCCGGCCCCGCTGCCGCACCTGAACGATCCGGCGGACCAGGCGACCGGCTGCTTCAACATCGACTTCGAGGTGTTGTTGCTGACGCCAAAAATGCGCTCGGCGGGCACCGCGCCACATGTGATGTCGCGTTCCAAAGCCAGCGATTTGTACTGGACGGTGGCGCAAATGGTGGCACACCACACCTCGAACGGATGCAATCTGCAAGCTGGCGATCTGTTCGGCAGCGGCACCGTGTCGGGGACCGAACCAGGCTCGGCGGGATGTTTGCTGGAAATGACCCGGGGCGGCCGGAACCCGGTGACGTTGTCCAACGGTGAAACACGGACCTGGCTGCAAGACGGCGACGAGGTCATCTTCCTTGGGCAGGCCCGCCGCTCCGGCTACCTGTCCATCGGATTCGGCGAATGCCGCGGGACGGTAACGGAGGCCCTGAAGCTGACCTGACCGTGACATCCCGGCCGCATTGCGTGCATCATGTCCCGAGATCGCGAGAACGGGAGGCTGGGGCTGATGGATCTGGTTGTTCGTAACGCGCGCCTCGCCAGCGCGCCCGAGGCGCCGCCGGTCGACATCGGCATCGCGGATGGCAAGATCGTCGCCATCCAGCCCGGACTCCACGTCGAAGCTCCATCCTGCGACGCGGAGGGCCGGCTGACCTGCGCTGGCCTCGTCGAGACCCATATCCATTTGGAGAAGTCGCGGATCGCCGACCGTTGCGCGCCCGAGACAGGCCGCCTACCCATGGCGATGGAGCGCGTCTCGGCGGTCAAGCACACTTTCACGGTCGAGGACGCGTATCGTCGCGCCGCGCAAACGCTTGAGGGCTGCATTAAGTTTGGTGCCACCCGGATGCGGCCTCATGTCGAGCTGGACGGCGGTGTCGAAATGCGCACGTTCGATGCCGTGGCCGCGCTGAAACGCGATTACGCATGGGCGATCGACATCGAACTTTGCGTGTTCCCGCAAGAAGGCCTGACCAATAATCCGCGCGCCGATGAGCTTCTGGTCGAGGCATTGAAACGTGGCGCCCGCGCGATCGGCGCCGCGCCCAATTTCGATCCGGATCACGCGGGACAAATCCGCCGCGTGTTCGATCTCGCGCGGGAATTCGATGTCGATATCGATATGCATCTCGATTCCGGCAACTCGCCCGACGATATGGATATTCATCTCGTTTGCGAGCTGACCGAGAAATATAAGCTCGGCGGGCGCGTCGCGATCGGGCACGGGTGCAAGTATTCGACGATGAAAGTGGATGGGTTCCATAAGCTGGCCTCGCGTATCGCCGATGCCGGGGTGGCGGTTACCTCACTGCCGGCGACCGATCTGTTCATGCAAGGCCGCGATCAGACCGACAATGTTCGCCGCGGTGTCGTCGATGTGAACGCGCTCGTGGAGCATGGAGTCAATTGCTCGATCTCCACCAACAACGTGCTCAATCCGTTCACGCCTCTTGGCGATTGTTCGCTGATCCGGATGGCCAATCTTCAGGCGAATGTCTGCCAGATCGGTCATCCGAAACGGCTGCGGGAGTGCTTCGCCATGCTGACCGAGCGATCCGCGCGGCTGATGAACCTGAAGGATTACGGCATCGCGGTCGGCAATCCCGCCGATATCGTGGTGATCGACGCGATGACCCCCGAGCAGGCGGTGGCGGAAAACGCCGCCCCGCTGGTTGTCTTCAAGCGCGGCGTGCGCACCGTGACCCGGGCGCGCGCCGAACTGCACCGTCCATAGAACAGAGGAAACCACCCGATGAAAATCACCAGCTTCGAGGCGACGACGCTCGCCATTCCGGAAGACGATCCGCTCGCCAACATGCCGGAAGAGGCCGGCCGCAAACGGCCCGTGGTCACGTTGCGGCTGCGCACCGATAGCGGCATCGAGGGGATCGGTATTTCGTTCTATGGCGGCAAGATGACCGGCAGTCTGCGGAAAGCGGTTGACGAACTGGCGGAACTCACCATTGGCATGGACCCGCTGCGGATCGAGGCGATTACCGCGAAACTCCGCGCCGGCACCGGCGATGCCTGTGGGCCGGGCGGGATTTTTACCCTGGCGGCCGCCGCGATCGACATCGCGCTGTGGGACATCAAGGGCAAAGCGCTCGATCAGCCGTTGTGGAAGTTGCTCGGCGGGCATCGCGACCGGGTACCGACGTACGCGTCCGGCTCGCTGCGGCGCGGGCTGACCGATAACCAGGCGCAACGAGCCGCGCAAATTCTGGTGCAGAAGGGTTTCAAGGAGATGAAAACCCAGATGGCGCTGCCGGGAAATCCGACGCCGGCGGAAGAGGTGCGGCGGGTGCGCGTCGTCCGGGAAGCGATCGGCCCCGACATCAAATTGATGTGCGACATCAACCAGCGCTGGCGGCCGGAGCAGGCGATCGACATCGGCTCCCGCATCGAGGATGTCGGGCTGTTCTGGCTGGAGGACGTGACGACCGCTGACGATTACCAGGGGCTCGCCCGGGTCACGGCGGCGCTGAAAACACCGATCGCGGGCGGCGAGTATGTCTACGGCATCGCGCCGTTCCGGCAGATGATCCAGAACCACTCGGTCGACATCGTGATGATCGACATCGTCCGCGCCGGTGGGGTGACGCCGTGGATGAAGATCGCCGGCATGGCGGAGGCGTTCAATCTTCCCGTGGTCAGCCATGTCATGCCGGAGATCCTGGTTCATCTTATCGCCGCGATCCCGCATGGCCTGACCGTCGAATACATGCCGTGGATGCTGGCGCTGTATGACGAAACCCCGGCGATCGAGAACGGCATGCTGGTGCTGCCGGAGAAGCCGGGCCTCGGCTTGAAGTTCGACGAGAAGGCGGTGGCGGCGTTCAAGGTAGGGTAGTCGCGGCGAGGCAAGGGAGTTGCTATCAATATCAATTGCAATTCCCTTGGATTACGTTGCGATGCCGACCGAGCAACTGCTGTTGCGACTCCCTGCCGAACTGGTGCGGCGCTTTCGGCGCGCCGTGCCCATCGGGAGCGGAGCTTGTTTATCCAACACTGCTCGAGCAGGCATTGCCGCCGGAGGATAGCGACGATGACCCGCTCTACCGGGCCGCGCTGGAGGTCGAGCGGCGCGCGCAACTCAATGCCGAGATGGGCGAGTGGGAGACGGCTACCGTCGATGACGGCCTGGCCGAGCCGGAACCTCCCAAACCCGGGCGATGAGCGGCGCCGGGCGTGAGGGCCGAACGCCGCGACGGGGTTGAATCTGGTGGGTAGATTTGGACCCGACTCAGGGCGCAGAAATCCGCAAGAGCCGGCGAGCGGCGGTGTTGAGCACGGACGGGTTGAACCGGGTCCGGCGGACAATCGTGGGTCGTGCCATTGGCGACCAACCCAGAGCCTCGTCCGCCCATCGTTGTGGCCGTGCCGTCGGAGGGCGAGGATTCGGTCGCCATTTGCGACCAGATTCGCGCGGTTGCGGCGGCCGGCCGGGGTGCCGTCGCGCGCGGACCTGCGAGCGGTCGAGGACGGCGTGCGTGGAGTGTTGTTGTTGTGAGGGGTGGATGACAGGAGAAGTGCGCGCGCGTAACGTCCAGTCCGTCGGTCACAGCAGGCGGCGAGGCTTGAGGGGCTTCGGGGGCTCCGGAGAGGATGGCGAGAGTGGGTCGTGAACCTGTGAAACGCGGGAATGCGGGTAGGTCCGGCCGAACGCCAACCCGGGCGGGTGACGATCACGCGAAAGCGGAGCTGCGAAGGGACGAATCGCGATCGAATGGGTTCCGGGTCGCGGCGGAGATAATCTGGTCAATGGCCGTGTCTCCGGACGGGCGGCATGTCCTGACCGGGCATAGTGATGGCAAAGCAGTGTTGTCCGATCTCGTCTCCGGCGAGCCGCTCCAAGAACTTGAAACCGGCGGTGTAGACGTTTTCGCGATTGCCTTCATTCGACGGCCACACGGATAACGTAATGGCCATCGCCGCGTTGCCGGACGGAATGCGGGCTCTGTCCGGATCGGAGGACGAAACGCTCCGCCTCTGGGACCTAGCTTCAGGGCGGGAACTCCGCCGTTTCGATGCGGTAGGCTTTGTCTGGTCGCTCGCCATTCTCCCCGACGGAAAGCGCGCACTGTCCGGCGGCCGCGGAGGGATCCAGCTCTGGGACCTGGAAACCGGAAGGGAACTGCGACGGATCGAGGGCCACAGCGGAACCGTCACCACCATCGCCCTGTTGCCCGACGGCAAGCGTTTCCTCGCGGCGGACACCGATGGATGGGTCCGCGTCTGGCAGATCGACGAGGTGGCGCCGGACGATCACCTCTACACCACCGCCCGCGTCGCCCTGCTTGGCGACAGCGGAGTCGGCAAGACCGGCCTGGGTTGGCGCATCGCCCATGGCGAATTCCGCGAACACCCCTCCACTCATGGTCAACAATTCTGGGTGGTTGACAGGCTCGGTGAGACGCGGTCGGACGGCACGCAATGCGAAACGGTTCTCTGGGACCTTGCCGGGCAGCCCGACTATCGGCTGATCCATGCGCTGTTTCTCGACGATGTCGATCTCGGCCTGCTGCTGTTCGACCCGGCGAATCGCGAGAAACCGCTGGCGGGCGTCGAATACTGGATAAAGCACCTGCACGCCGCCACGCTGCGCCAGGCAGCCGCCGGTCCGATCGGGGCTGGCGATAAGCTCGCCTCGACCGCGCCGACGATCCTGGTCGCCGCCCGCTCCGACCGCGGCACGCCCACACTCACCGACGCCGAGATCGAGACATTTTGCCAGCGCAACGGCATCGCCGGCTACATCCGCACCAGCGCCCGCGACAATGTCGGCGTCGAGGATCTGCTGGCGCGCATCAAAGCCGCGATCCCCTGGCATCGCCTGACCCAGACCGTCACCACCGACACCTTCAAGCGCATCAAGGATCACGTATTGCGGTTGAAGGAGGCCGGCGGCGGACAGACCGACATCCTGTTGCCAGCCGACGCGCTTCGACAACAACTACAGGCTACCGACCCCGCCTGGCGTTTCGACAGCGCCGAGATGCTGACGGCGGTACGCCACCTCGCCAATCACGGCTATGTCGCGCTGATCCAGCGCGCCGACGGCGAGCATTCCGTCCTGCTCGCCTCGGACCTGCTCGTGAACCTCGCGTCCTCAGTCGTTCTGGAGGCGAGACGGCAGGAACGCGGCCTCGGGCTCGTGGACGAAACGCGGCTGCTCGGCGGCGATTATCCGTTGCAGGAACTCGCCGGGCTGACCGCGGAGCAGCGGCGCCTGCTGCTGGACGAAGCTGCGCGATTGTTCCTGCGCCGCAACCTCTGCTTCCGCGAGACGGTGAACGGCGCCACCTGCCTCGTGTTCCCCTCGCTGATCAACGAGAAACGGCCCGTCGCCACGACCGCGCTGATCGACGACGTCAGCTACCGCGTCATCGGCGAGATCGAAACCGTCTATCCCGCTCTGGTCGTCCAACTGGGTTACACGAGCCTGTTCGCGACGGAAACATCATTGGCAGACCCAGGCGGAATACGAGCTGGAGCAAGGCCAGGTCTGCGGGTTCCGCCGAACCGCGGAAACCGAGGGCGAGATCGAGCTGGTGCTGTCCTACAGCCTGAGCTCGCGCGAGGACACACGGCTGTTGTTTCAGGGCGTGTTCGAACGATTCCTGATTCGCCGCCGCGTCCAGGTCTCGCGCCTGCCCGCCGTCACCTGCCCTCGCTGCAAGCAGCTGCAAGGACGCGATGCCGTGCGTAGCCGGATCGAGGCGAAACAACCGCATCTGTTCTGTTTTGCTTGCGGCATGGAATTGCCGACGCCGGCGCTGAACGCGATCGGCACGCCGCCGGAGGGCAAAGCCCAGGCAGTGCGCGAAGCGACAGAGACCGCCGACCGGCGCACCGATTACGAGGTGGCGATTTCCTGGGTGAAGAGTTTTCGCCGTGAGCGCGGCGATGCGACGCCGCCGAGCTGTTTCATTAGCTACGCCTGGGGCGATCCGAAGCACGAGCGCTGGGTCGAGGATCTCGCCGACCATCTGCGGCAGGCGGAGATCGCGGTGACGCTGGACAAGTGGCACAGCGTCGTCGGCACCGAACTGCCCGGTTTCATCGAACAAATCGAGACGGCCCATTTCATCTGCGCCATCGGCACGCCCGATTATCGCCGGAAATATGACGACCAGACCGAGGACGCCGTCGTGCGCGCAGAAATCCGAATCATCAACGAGCGCAGAACCAAACGTGACGCTTTGGCTCGAACCGTTTTGCCGGTTCTGCGCGGCGGGTCGCCGGAACAGTCATATCCGCCCCTGTTGCGCACGGCGGTCCGCGCCGACATGCGAAACGATCGCGACTTCCTGCCCCGCCTGTTCGAACTCGTACTGACGATCCACCGGATCAGTCTGGAAGAGCCCATGGCCCGCCAGCACCGCGCCGCGATCGCCGGCGATGATCCGCGTCTCGCCGCTCGCTGAGCCCGGCTGCCACGCGGCGAACGCCGGTTACAATTTCTTCGGCTCGGCGACATAGATGACTCCTGGCCTCGACCCGGGGCCGTATGCGACACTCCGGTCATGCGTCCCGAACAGGTCATCGCGGCCCTTCGCTTCGACCCACTGCTGCCCATCTGGCTGATCGCCGCGATCGCCACTGTCGCCGCTCTGGTGTGCGCGCTCGCGTTGTGGCGGCGGGCGAAGGGCGCGGTGCTGCGTGCCCTGGCGTTCGCCATGCTGTTGCTGTGGCTCGCCGGCCCCCGGCTGGTGCGGGAGACGCGGGAAGCCCTGCCTGATATCGGGCTGCTGGTCATCGACCAGACCGCGTCGATGCAGGTCAACGACCGCGCCGCCGTGGCCGAGGCAGCCCAGACGGCGATCCGCAAGCAGGCGCGGCAGTTCCGCGATCTCGATCTGCGCACCCTCACCGTCCCCGAAAAGGGCGACGCCGGCACGCTGTTGTTCGGCGAGATCGAGCGCGCGGTTGGCGAAATTCCGCGCTCCCGCCTCGCCGGTATCGTCGCGATCACTGACGGCCAAATTCACGACGTGCCCAAAACCGTGCCCGGCGACGTGCCCCTGAATGTCCTGATCCCAGCGAAAGGCGAGGAAACCGACCGCCGGCTGCGGATCATTGAGGCCCCCGGTTTCGGCATCGTCGGCAAGCCCGTCACCCTGCGCGTCGCCGTCGATGATCTGGGCTCACATGGCCGCGGCCAGGCGACACTCACGCTGCGCCGAGACGGCGAACCGCCGCGCCAAAGCACCGTCTCCATCGGCCGCGAACAACAGATCGAGATCCCGATCACCCGCGCCGGGCCGACCGTCGTGGAACTGTCCGCCAGTCCGCTGCCGGGTGAGGTGTCGACCATCAACAACCGCGCCGTGGTCGAGATCAACGGTGTGCGCGACCGCCTGCGCGTGCTGTTGATTTCCGGCGAGCCGCATCCGGGGGAACGGGCGTGGCGGCGGTTGCTGAAATCCGACCCCTCGGTCGATCTCGTGCACTTCACGATTCTGCGTCCTCCGGAAAAGGACGACATGACGCCGTTGAACGAATTGGCGCTGATCGCCTTTCCGGTGCGGGAGCTGTTTCAGGACAAGATTGGCGAGTTCGATCTGATTATCCTGGACCGGTTCCAGAACCGCGGTCTGCTGCCGATCCCGTATCTGGCCAACATCGCCAACCGGGTGCGCCAGGGGGGCGCTTTGCTGCTGAGCGTCGGGCCGGAGTTTTCCGGGATAACCAGTCTCGCCTCCACCCCGCTCGCGAGTGTGCTGCCAGGCGGTCCGGCGCGGTTCAACGCGGTGGTGAACGAACAGTTTCGGCCGCTGGTGACAGATCTGGGGCAGCGTCATCCGGTGACCGAGGGTCTCGCCGGCGCCAATCCACCGGGGACCGAACGGGTTCCCACCTGGGGGCGCTGGTATCGGCGGATCCAACCCGGCGATATGCGCGGCTCCGTGCTGTTGCGCACGCCGGACGACCAGCCTCTGCTGGCGCTGGATCGGGTCGGCGAGGGACGCGTGGCGCTGTTGCTCTCGGATCAGATCTGGCTTTGGTCGCGAGGGCATGAAGGCGGCGGACCGCAGGCGGAGCTGCTGCGTCGCATCGCGCATTGGCTGATGAAGGAGCCCGCGCTGGAGGAAAATGCCCTGACCGCCCATGTGAATGAAGGACGGTTGACGGTTCTGCGCCGCTCCACCGATCCGGCGCTTCCTGGGCCGGTCACCATTACCGATCCGGATGGCAAGACCACGACGGCTCAACTGGCGCCGACCGGTTCAGGCGCGGGGACTGTAAGCCTGCCCGCGACAACACCCGGCGTCTGGCAGGCGAGCGACGGCACCCACACCGCGTTCGCGGCGGCGGGGGCGGCCAATCCGCCGGAAATCGCCGATCTGCGGGCGACCGCCGGGGTTGTTGGCAAGCTGGCGAGTGATTCGGGCGGCGGCGTGCACTGGCTTGGCTCGCTTGCATCGATGGACGTCCCGGCGCTGCGGCGAACCGAACCGGATCGCCCAGCGTCGGGCGGCAGTTGGATCGGGATGCAACGCCGGCACGACAATATCGTGACCGGCATTGCCTCGTTGGCTTTGCTGCCGGCGTGGTTGTCGTTGCCGGTGATCCTGGCGCTGCTGGTATTGGGCTGGCGGCGCGAGGGAGCGTGAGAATTCGCCCGAACAGACCGGTTATCGGATCATCCCTGGTGCTTGCGGGTTATACCCGCCCGACGGCCAACCCTGGCTTTGCGGGTAGCCGGGTCCGCCCCGATAGGCAGGCGGCGAGCTTCCCTGTGGCGACCCGTAAGCGATCTGTGGTGCCGCCCGGGCCGCGGTCGCGATCTGATTGCCACGAGAATACATGCACTGGGTGTAAGCCAGATCGTAACGGCCCTGGAGAGTGTTCTGATCGCGGGCCGACCCGTGCCCCGCCATCGCACCTCCGCCGATCGCCCCGACCGCGCCGCCGAATTCGGCACCACGTCGCCCGCGAACGGACGCACCGAGACCGGCGCCCAAGGCGGTGCTGATGGCCATGGTTCCCAGTTGTTTGAGATTGGACATGGTCGCGCCGCCATCCACCTCTCCGCCGGCGAATTGTTTGCACATCTCCTGTTCTTGCGCGAAGACCTCAAACGGCTTGCCCTGTGCCGGCATGACCAGCGCGGTCGGGCCCATCGGAGTGGTGGCACAGCCGCTCAGCAAAACGGCGGCGAGCAGGCGCGAGAAAATGGGAAGGCGGGACATGGTCCGCTGCTCCTGTGCTGGGAATGTGTCTGGCCGTGACCACACAAGCGGCCACGCCGATATCGTGCTGGCGGTTCGGCTTGCCGGCGTCGTTACAAATTCAATCTTGGCTGGAGTGGCGCGTCCGCCGTGGCGGATGCCATACGCGACATCACGGCCGGGCCAGGACCCGCGTGCCACCGACCGCTGGAACCACCATGACCTCTTGACCCCGAGCTATGGGATCGACCTTCGCCGGCATGACTCGCCGAGTGGGAACCGCCACCGCCGCCTCGACCGCCCCACCCACGCGCCGACGCCTGAAGAGGTGATGCCAGTATCGCACCGATCGCAACCAAAATGCCCAAGGATCGAAACATTCGCGTGCACCAGACCCAATTGCCTGTGCACGGTTTAGCAACCCCGGATTAACGAATCCCTAACGCCGACGATGAAAAACCAGCGCCCATTCACGGTGACGGCGCGCGGCGACGCCGCGATCAGAGCATTCGTTGCAGGATCAGTTTCTGCACGTCGGAGGTGCCCTCATAAATCTGGCACACTCGGACGTCGCGATAAATTCGCTCGACCGGGTAGGCAGCCAGAAAGCCATAGCCGCCCAGGGTCTGGATGGCGGCGGTACAGACGGCTTCGGCGGTTTCCGACGCGAACAGCTTGGCCATGCACGCCGCTTCCAGCGATTGCCGCCCTTCCGCCTTCAGCCGCGCGGCGTGCAGCGTCAATTGGCGCGCCGCTTCCAGCTTTGTCTTTGCCTCCGCGAGGCGAAATCCCACCGCCTGGAAATCGATGATTTTGCCGCCGAACGCGGTCCGTTCCTTGGCGTAGTTGATCGCATAATCCAACGCCGCGCGCGCCATGCCAACACTTTGCGCCGCGATGCCGATGCGGCCGCTTTCAAGAGTGGAGAGCGCGATTTTGTAACCCTCACCCTCGGCGCCGATGCGCTGGTCTTCCGGGATTTCCACGTCGTCAAAACTCAGAGCGCACGTATCGGACGCTTTTTGACCCAACTTTTCCTCGGTGCGGACGACCGAGAAACCGGGATGGCTCTTATCGATAACGAAACAGGAAATGCCGCGCTTGCCGGCCGAGGGATCGGTCACCGCGAAGAACACCAGGCTGCCGGGATGCGTGGCATTGCTGATGAATTGTTTCGATCCATTGACGATATAGCGGTCGCCCTTTTTCACCGCCCGCGTGCGCAGATTGGACGCGTCCGAGCCCGCCTGCGGCTCGGTCAGCCCGAACGAACCCACCGCCTCCCCGGTCGCCAGCTTGCGCAGCCAACGATCCTTTTGCGCATTGGTGCCGGAGTTGGCGATCACGATGCAGGTGGGCGAGTTATGCACCGACACCATGGTTGAGACCGAGCCATCGCCGGCGGCGATCTCCTCCAGCAACAAAGCGTAGGTGACCGGGTCGATTTCGCTGCCGTCCCACTCAGCCGGGGTGGTGGCGCCGAACACGCCCAGCTCGCCGAGTTCACGGATCACTTCGGGCTCGATCCGCCCCCGCTTCTCCCGCTCCGCCGCGAATGGCGCCAGCCGCTCCTGAGAGAATTTGCGGATCATATCGACGATGATCGTGTCGCCGTGCACGGGGAGACTGTCGGGCATGGTTTACCGTCCCTTGGCCCAGGCTTCGTAGCGGGCTTTGTTTTCGGCGTTCGGCGGGTAGAGGCCGGGCAGCGCGGCGCCCTTGTCGACCTCGGACATGATCCAGGCTTCCTGACGTTCCTGCTCGGCGGCCTCAGCGGCGACGGCGTCGACCAGGGCGGCGGGGACGACGACCGCGCCGTCATCGTCGACCACGACCAGATCGTCCGGGAACACGGCGACGCCGCCGCAGCCGATCGGTTCGTTCCAGCCGACGAAGGTCAGGCCGGCGACCGAGGCCGGAGCGGCGACTCCCTGGCACCAGACCGGCAGGCCGGTGCCGAGCACGCCCGCCACGTCGCGCACGACGCCGTCGGTGATCAGGGCGGAGACGCCGCGTTTCGCCATGCGGGCGCAGAGGATGTCGCCGAAGATGCCGGCATCGGTCACCCCCATCGCATCGACCACGGCGATGCAGCCTTCCGGCATCGCCTCGATCGCGGCGCGGGTGGAGATGGGGGACGCCCAGGATGCCGGGGTTGCGAGGTCCTCGCGGGCGGGGACGAAGCGGAGGGTGAACGCGCGGCCGATCTGGCGCTTTTGCGGTGAGCGGATGGGCTTCGTGCCGCGCATCCAGACGTTGCGGAGGCCCTTTTTCAGCAGGACGGTCGTGATGGTGGCGGTCGACACGCCGGCGAAGGCTTTGGCGAGGTGACGATCGATGGTCATGTTTGGCTTTCCGGCTCCTGGGCTGGTGGTGGATTGTGCGCCGGGCCGACGGGCAAGGCCAGGGGTTTGGGCGATTGTTATATCGGCGGCAGGGCCTTGTCTCTCGCCAAACTGGCCTTCGAGGACCATTTCCGCGCCAGGTTCCCGCACCGAAGAACCGTGGTGGTTCAGGCGTTCAATGCTGGTGCGCGCGAGGCGGTTATCATCAAACGGCCGTGTCGGGTGGCAGTAAATCAATGATCGTATCAACAAACCGCTGCGCGATATCGATCACGTCCCGTGGCTCCGCCACCGTTACGACCCCTTCAGCGCCAACAGCATGGTCCACGACTTAACATCGAGGCGAGCGCACGATCGATACGCGGTCGTCCTTCGCGACCAGAGCAAACATGGTGCGCATGCCACCATGGCTCTTCACAACCTTGCCAGTGGTCTCGAAGATAAACGCATGGGCCGCGTGGAACACCGCCAGATAAGCTTCCTTGGCCGCGACCTGGGGGAGAGGAAACGTATTGATCTTGATCGCCGCGTCCAGGCATTCTCGCGCTTTCGCGATATGGTCGGCAGTCTCGGGCTTCACAGATCCAGTCCGTCGCGCCGCAGTTCGCTCATAAATCCTGTCCGCTCCTTGTAAGCACCAGCCGGAAAGGGCAATGCGTTGATCAGAGATCCGGTGTCATAAAGAATATCCGTCTCGACCTCCGCGAGCCGGGTCATCTCCTCCGCCCGACTGCGTATATCGCGGAGGAACAGCGCGACATCGTAATCGGAATCCGCGCGATGGTCGCCGCGCGCGCGAGAGCCAAACAGCACCACCCGTTCCACGCGGTCCCCGTAGAGTTCGGTCACCGCGGCACGGAAGCGCTTCAGCACGGGATCATGCGGTATTCGCTGAGCCATGGCATGGTTCGTATAGCACGAATTCACGAGCGGTTGAGCCCCTCGAAACCGCGGTTCTTCATGCGTCACCGCCCGACCCGAACTCATGCCAGGTCGTGGTTGGGTTCATGGCGCGAGGAACCGTCATCCCGTCACGCAGAGATCGACCAGCCGAAAGCCGGTGCCCGACGCATGGCGTGCCGCCAGCGGAAACGCATTATCGGAAAACGCCGACGGATACACGACGACCATGAAGACGGAGCCCGTGAGCCCCCGGTGATGCCAGTCGGCGCAAATGGCGGGCGCGGCGTCGAGCATGTCGGCCACGTCCAGCGGATTCGAAACATCGAACTGCCGGCGCAGGCTTCGAAATTCTTCGTGCAAACGCAACGTATGCTGTGAGCGCATCGCGAATACGGACGGCACGAAAATCTGATCCGCGATCGCCTGCGTTCCCATGTACTCCGCCGGCGGCCGCCAGAATTCGTCCCAGGGAATGGCGGTGCGCGGTGTACCAATGCCGCTCAGCAGCATGCTGTGACTCGGGATTGTGCGCGCGGCCGCGGCGAACTCGCGGTAGACTTCAGCGTTCGCCGCCGCATCGTGGCTGAACGACGCCGAACGCGCCAGCGATACCACCAACAATATCGCGAAGCAGGCCAGGCGCATGCCTCGGTCGTGCCACTCCAATCGGACGAACAGCCCCGCCAGCAGGAAGACCAGCGGCGGCAGGCGGTAATCCAGGCCCAGACCCTCACCCACACCGTTTGGCACGATCAGGAACAGCCCGATCAGGCCGGGCACCAGAAAGTACCATCCCGGCAGCGCGCGCGGGATCAGTTGCCCGCGCCGCCAGGCCAAGGCCATGACACCCAGGAACGCCACCGCTCCAATCAGCAGAATTGCCGCGCCCAATCGACCGCTGCCATCCAGCACGGGGTGTCCGAACAGCGCCAGCTTTCGCTTCACGATCCCCAGGACGGACAAATCCACGCCGTAAAAAACGCGCATCGTATCGGCCGTGGGCGACAGCGCGAAAAGCAGCACAACCGGGACGAAGGCGGCCAATGGCGAGGCGTGACGCACCAACAGCGACAGCGTCCAGGTTCGCTCGCGCATCAGGCTCGCGAGCTCCAACAATCCAAGCACGGACAGGAGGAAGCCGGCCGCGACGATATGGCAAAAGAACACCACGATGCCGCCGAACATCGCGAGGAACATGCGCCACATGGGCCGGCTCACGGCAAGCCAGGCCGCCAGGAAGAATAAAGCCACTCCGGCGCCCATCATATAATTGACGAACCCATCCAGCAGCGCGCCGTTGTAGAACAGGATGACCGCGAGCAGCGGCTTGAATGGATCAGCGGTCCGCAGCGCCCAGGCCAAAGCCAATGCCGCGCCGACAAACAGGGCGTATGTCAAAACCAGCACGACCTGAGCCGCCACCGGCACCGTCAGACCAATCGCATGCAGCGCGAGGATGCTGATATCAACTGACACGTTCGGCAGCATGAAGGTATTGACCTGATAAAACCGCGGCCAAAAATCGCTTCCCTCCCGCAACCACGTCAGGATCTGCACGCGGGCGACATGACCGGGCCAATCCTCCAGCGCCGCCGGCCGGCCGGCCAGCAACGGCAGAGCACCACAAAGTACCCCGATCAGGGCCGCGAGATACAGCCATGCCGGCTTAGGACGGATCACTGATTGACTGGCTTTTTCGACGCGGGTCCGCCGGCTTCGGTTGGCTTCGGCAGCGCTCGAGTCTCAGGCATCGCGAATGCCGCCAGCGCCACAGCGGCGATCCCCGCGGCGGCCAGCACCCAGAATGCCGTGTTCCGCCCGAACCGATCAGCCGTCCAGCCAGCCAAGGCCGTGCTGACAGCGGTGCCGGCCCCGGCCGCCAACCCGAGCAGGCTCAGACAGGTCGTGTAAGTCCGGTTACCGCCAGTCAGATCGGCCGCGACCAGAGGCATCATCACGCCAAACGTCGCCCCGCCTAACCCTTCCAGCACCTGCACCGGGACCAGCACATACGGGTTTCGCACCATCGCGAACAACACCCCGCGGATCGGTACTGTCACAAATCCCGCCAGCAGCGCCGGGCGGTGCCCCCAGCGGTCCGCCGTCTGCCCGATCCACGGCGATAACACGGCGACAACGACCTGTGGCACAATGAGGAACGCCGCGATCACCAGCGCCCCGCGCGCACCCAATCGGGCGGTGACATCGACGGCCGCGAGCTGCAGCACCGCGATGCTGGCGACCTGGAACAATGCGACGCACAACGCGTAAATCAACAAGCGATGATCGCGCAGCAACCGGAATGGCGCCAGCAGACCCGGTTGCTGCTCGTCCGGGTGCGCGATCGCCACTTTGTCCGGACCAATCGCCCGCGCCGCCAACAGGGCCGGCAACGTCAGCGCGGCGGCCACCACGAACGCCAGGCGTTGCGAGCCCAGATACCCGCTGGCGCCCATGATCGCCGCGCCCAGACCGGCACCGATCGACCCGTAGCGCCCATTGCGGCCGACGCGCTCCCCGAGTCCTTCGCGGCCAACCAGTGCGAGGCTGATCGCGGCGATGGCGGGTGTGAGCAAACTACCGGCCGCCGCCTGGAGGGTCATGGCCAGCAGGATCGGTAGACCGCGCGGCAGGATGACGAACACCACCGGCACGATCCCCATCGCGAGGATAGCCCAGTACAGCACGGCCCGGCGGTGCGGGCCGATCATGTCCACGAACACGCCGGCCGGAACCTGGCACAGCATGCTCACAACGGTGCTGACGGTCAGAACCAGACCGATACTGGTCTGTGTCCAGGCGTGGGTCGTGAGATAGACCGGAATGAACGCGCCGTAGGCGGCTCCCATGCCGGAGACCAGCATGTTGAGCCAGTCCATCCCACGATCGGGCTTCATGGCGGCGGGCGGTCGATCACGATCAAGGTGTTGTCCGGACCTTGAAACTCCGCTGCGGCGGCAGCCGAATCGAATGTCAGGTCCATATGGATAAGCGTCCCGCCGCTGACAGGAACGAAATGAAGCAGTCGCCAGGCCACCGCGACACGGCGCTGGCCGACGCCCAGAAAGCCGCCGACATCGATGACGCCGGCCACTGGCTTGCCGGCGTTGTCCACCATGACGTCAACGAGTGGGCCGACATCCTCACCTTCGGAATCGACCACGCCGCGGCCGAGGATGATGCCCGCTTCGGTGTCGGAGAGCGGCCGCGACACAACCGTTGGCGGTTGCTGTTGCGCCCGTGCGCCGAGGTTCGCACAAAGCAGGAACGCGGCGAACAACACCAAAGCTCGTTGGGCCCGTGGAATATGCAACGACCGTTCTCCGCCGCGGCGTGATGTTCAGTACATACCGATGCCGCGGTTCACGTGGATCGCCTGACCGGTGACGTAGCTTCCGGCGGCGAAGCAAGCGGCAATCGCGCGGCCCGAGCCGGCGATCGGCGCGACCCTCCCATCCAGGCGGAACCCGTGCATCTTAACGCTTCCTCCATGCTCCGCCGGTATCTGGCGGCATAAGGCCGCACCCGGCAAGTCGGGTTTCGCTTTCTGGCCGGCGCGCCACGCTCTATGATCCTGCCAGAGGGCCATCATGCGGACAACGACGATCATTGACGACGAGGACGACGGCCCTCCCCGCCTGGCGGGCGGCAGGTTTTACATGACGCCCGAGGGACACGCGGTGCTGACCGCGGAACTGCACCAACTTCGCGCCGTCGAGCGCCCCCGTATCGTCGACATCGTTTCGTGGGCCGCCGGCAACGGCGACCGGTCGGAAAACGGCGATTACCTGTATGGCAAGCGCCGTCTGCGTGAAATCGACGGGCGAATGCGCTTTCTGATGCGCCGGCTGCGTCACGCCGAGGTCATCGACCCGCGGCATCAGACCAATCGCTCGCGCGTGTTTTTCGGCGCCTCGGTCACTTACGTGAACGAACGCGACGAAGAACTGACCGTGACCATCGTCGGCGTCGATGAAGCGGACATGGCGCTTGGCAAAATCAGCATCGCATCGCCGGTAGCGCTGGCTTTGCTGCGGGCTCAGGTTGGCGATGAGGTCGCGGTGCGCATGCCGCGAGGTGCCGAGGCGGTGGAAATCCTGGCGATCGACTACCCGGCATGACCCGTATCGTCACGGTGACGTTAAATCCGGCGGTCGACCTCGCCTGTTCGGCGGAGCAGGTCCGGCCCACCCACAAAGTCCGCACATTCGACGAACATATCGATCCCGGCGGCGGCGGCATCAATGTTGCCCGCGTGCTGCATGCGCTCGGGGCGGATGTGCTGGCGCTGATCGTGGCGGGCGGCGTGAGCGGGGCACTGATCGAGGACCTGCTGACCGAAGCCGGCGTGCCGCATCAGACCGTGCATTGTCATGGCCGCTCCCGCATCAGCTTCACCGTGTTCGATCGCACCACGAAACAAGAATACCGGTTCGTACCGCAAGGACCGGTCGCCGAACCGCATGACTGGACCGAAATCCTGGCACTTCTGGAGCAAGTGGAGTGCGATTGGATCGTCGCCAGCGGGAGCCTGGAACCCGGTATGCCGCCAGACCTCTACGCCATGATTGCTCGGTTGACCCGCCGTCGCGGCATTCGTATCGCGGTCGACACATCCGGCGCGCCGTTGCGGGCCGCGCTCGAAGCCGGCGTCGACCTTGTCAAGCCCAGTCTTGGTGAACTGGAAATCTATGCCCGCCGTGCGTTACCCGATGCAATGGACCAGGAAACCGAGGCGATGGCACTGGTTCAGTCCGGTCGCGCGGCCATGGTCGCCGTCACACTCGGCGAACAAGGTGCGATCCTGGCCTCGGCCGAGGGCGTGATCCGCATGCCGGCCATTCCGGTGCCCTTCCGAGGTGCGGTTGGTGCCGGTGACGCCTTCGTCGCCGGCATGACCTGGGCTTTGTCGCGCGGACTGTCGAAGAAGGAAGCTCTGGGTTGGGCTATCGCGACCGGCAGCGCCACGGTTTCCCGCGTTGGCACCGCGCGCGTGCGGCTTGAGGACGTGATGGAATTTCACGCGAAACTGCCGGCCTGAATCAAACAGCGTCCGGCAAGGTGGCCAGTAACCGTTTCGCGCGCGCCTGTTTCGCCGGATCGGGATCGCGGGCGACGATTCGTTGCAGAACCGATCGTGCTCTCGGATCGCCTGTTTCACCGAGTTCGAATGCGCGGGCGTCTCGCTTGTTGAACCAGACCGGATCGAACGGTTTGATCGTCAGATCCAGCTTGCGCCAATAGTATTTCAGTTCGTCCGACGACCAGCCGGCGTAGATATCGTCCCAGGCCAACGGTTGACCATCCGCGTTGGCGTTATCCGGATTGAATGGTTCGGACACCAGTTGGTATCGCACATCCATCGACATGCGCAGCCTGTCATCGCGGTTCGGCACACCTTTGTGAACCAGCAAACCATGGAAGATCAGCACGTCGCCAACGGAGAACGCGCCGGAAACCCAACGATCTTCGAATGCATCGGTGATCTCGATGCCGCCGGCGCCCAGACCGATGTCGAAGTCGTAGACCTCACCGGTGTGCGAGCCGGCGGCGACCTGTAGCGGGCCGGTTCGCATGGGGCAATCGATCAAGGGGAACCAGGCGGTGTAAACCTCGGTCGTGCCCTGGACGTTGGGGAAATCCTGATGCGCCTTCGTCGTGTAGATTTCGCGCTCCGGAAAGATGGCCCGCATCAGCACGCGCGGATGCGGCAGGATCGGGCCGCCGAGCAGGCGTTCGAACAACGAGATCAGCGCGGGATGGTGCTTGAGCCGATGGTAATCCTCCAGCCGGTTGACGGCGCGGAGCGTGGTTAAATACGCGGGATCGGGATCGACACAAAAGCCGTTTGGGTCGGCGACCGCCTCGGCGATCTCGCGGTCACGCCTGAGCCAGCCGGCGTCACGGACGATCGTTCCCACCTGGCGTTGCAGGTCATGCACCGCATCGGCGGGCAGCAGGCCGCGCAGAAACAGATACCCGTCCGAGCGCATCCGCGCCGCCAGCGCGGGACCGTCCGGGATCAGCGGGGTCGAGTCACGGAATGGGCGCGGCCCGACCATCACGCGGCAAACCCCTTGAACCGGCTTGGGATCTTCTTCAACGCCTCGATCGTGCCGCGGCGTACCGACGCGGGCGTGCCGTCGACGAAATCCACCGACACGGCGTCAACGATGCCGCCGTAACGCTTTTCCACCGCTTCGGCGAGCCCCTCATACGGTGCGCGAGCGACGAACAGGTCCAGCACGTCGTCGGGCACCTGTTTCGCCATGTCGTTCCATTGGCCCAACCGCGACATCGCGTTCAGTTTGATCCCGAGATCGCCCACCCCATGCTGGTCGAAGACGCCTCGGTAGGCGGGCGTCGAGCCATAGAATGCCACCCGGTAACGGACTTTCTCGGCGGCCTCGCGCACCGCTTTTTCATCCGGGCCGGTCGCGATGAATCCGCCGCCGGTCATTTCAAAATGATCAAACGACTTACCGGCCGCGGCGAGTTCGGTTTCGAGCAGCGGCCGCACCACCTCATCGACATATTTCCGCGTCGCGAAACTATGCAGCCGCACACTGTCCGCCACCCGCGCGGCCGTCTTCAGCATCAGCGGCCCCACGGCGGCCATCGCGATCGGCGGCAATCGCAACTTTTGCGGACCCGGCGAGAACTCCGGCGTCATCAGGGAGAAGTTGTAGTACTTGCCTTGGTAATTCAGCTTCTCCCCGTACTCCCAGCAGCGAAAGATGGCGCGCAGCGACTCGACATACTCGCCAAGACGGGCGGCGGGTGCGATCCAGGGGACACTGAAACGGCGCTCGTTGTGCGCCTTCACCTGCGAGCCCAGTCCGACAACGAAACGACCTTTCGAGTGGCGCTGCAAATCCCAGGCGTGATTGGCGACAATCATCGGACTGCGTGGGAAGGCAATGGCGACCGATGGAACCAGGGCGACCCGCTCTGTCGCCAGGGCCGCGAATGCCAGGGGGGTGAACGGATCGTGGCGCAATTCGTTGCTGGTGACCACATCCACGCCGTCGTCCTCGGCCTGCCGCGCCGCCTTGGCGCAGGCGGACCAGTCGTGCACCGGCAGCCCCATCGATACGCGCATCGTCCTTCTCCTCCCGGTTTGCGGCCCGCCGCACGGTCTCGTAAACCTGGGTTGCGAAGAGGAGTCAAACCGCATGGTCAGCCTGGCAGGCAAGGTCATCATTGTTACCGGCGCGAGCCGCGGCATCGGCGCCGCCGCCGCCGCCGCTCTGGCCCGAGAGGGCGCGACCGTGATGCTGACCGCCCGGAACGGCAGGCTGGCCGCCAACGTCGCGCAGAGCATCATCGAGTCGGGCGGCCGCGCCAGTGCCACCGCCTGCGACGTTTCGGACTACGGCGCGGTCGAAGCGTTGGTCCGCGAAACCGAAGGCCGCTTCGGCCAGATTGACGCGCTGATCAACAACGCCGGCGTGATCGAGCCGATCGCGTCCATTGCCGAAAGCGATCCCGCGATCTGGGCGCGTAACATCGAGATCAACCTGATTGGCGCTTACAACCCGATCCGCGCGCTGCTGCCCCGCATGATCAAGGCCGGGGGAGGAACGATCGTCAACGTATCGTCCGGCGCCGCGATCCGGCCGCTGGAGGGCTGGAGTGCGTACTGCACCGCCAAGGCCGGTCTCGCGATGCTGACGCGGGCGATCATTTTGGAAAATCCCGCGAACGGCATTCGCGTTTTCGGTTTCCAGCCAGGCACCACCGACACCGACATGCAGGTCGCGATCCGCGCCTCCGGCATCAATATGATCAGCAAAATCCCGCGGGAGAACCTGACGCCGGTCGCACACCCGGCCGCTGCCATTGTCTATTTGTGCACACCGGCGGCCGATGATCTGAACGGTCAGGAGTTCAGCCTGCGTGACGAACCGTTCCGCGCTCGCCTGAAGCTGGAGGGTTGAGCATGCCCAACCCCCTCGACGGTGTGCGGATCATTGAAATCGGTCAGGCGCTCGCCGGACCGTTGGCGGGCGTGATCATGGCCGATCTCGGCGCCGATGTGATCAAAGTGGAAAAGCCCGACGGAGGCGATGACGCGCGACTGTGGGGGCCTCCGTTCATCGATGGCGATTCCGTCAGCTTCCACAGCAACAACCGTGCGAAACGGTCCATTACTTTGGACATCAAGAGCGCGGCGGATGTCGAGCGGCTGAAGACGCTGGTGCGTGACGCTGACATTCTGATCCAAAATCTACGACCCGGGATCGTCGACGATTTTGGCATCGGACCGGCTGCCATGATGGCGGTGAATCCGCGGCTGATCTACTGCTCGATCTGGGCTTTCGGGAACCAGGGACCATTGAAGCTGGCGCCGGGCTTCGATCCGTTGCTGCAATGCTATGGCGCGGTGGTCTCGCTGACCGGGCGGCCCGAGGATCCGCCGACATTCTGCGCACCGGCGATCAATGACACGGCGACCGGCATGTGGTGCGTGATCGGCGCGCTCGCCGCATTGAAGCAGCGCGAGGCGACCGGTAAAGGATGCGTGGTCGATACCTCATTGTTCGAGAGCGCGGTGGCGTGGGTGCAAGGTCCGCTCAACAGCTTTGGCGTGACGGGCATGCTGCCGCGGCGGCATGGCGCGGCCAGCGCGACGCTCGCCCCGTATCAGATCTTCGAGACCGCCGATCGCCCGATCTGCATCGCCGCCGGCAATGACCGGCTGTTCGTGAAGCTCGCACGATCGATGGACCACCCGGAATGGGGTGACGATCCGCGGTTTTCCGATGGCCGGATACGCGCGGCGAATCGCGAGGCACTGGTATCCGTCATGCAGCCGGTATTGCTGGAAAGAACCCGCCGCGACTGGCTGGGGATCATCGGCGAGGCGGGCGTGCCGGTCGCGCCCGTCAACAACATCGCGGAGCTGGCGGAAACTGAGCAGTTGCAGGCGATGGACATGATGCGCACACTGCCGGGCAGCGATTTGCGCGTTGTCGGTCTGCCGGTCTCGTTCGACGGCCACCGCCCGCACCCTCGCGGCGATTCGCCCAAACTGGGCCAACACAACACGGAAATACTCGGAGTCCCCGCATGACCAAGGCCGCCCTCGACCGCGCCCGTTCTTATCAAAAGGAACTTGTCGCCATCCGCCATGACATCCACGCGCATCCCGAACTTGGATTGCAGGAGGTCCGCACCGCCGATCTGGTGGCGAAGAAGCTGGAAGAGTGGGGCATTGAAGTCCATCGCGGCGTCGGTGTCACCGGTGTGGTTGGCGTATTGCGCAATGGCAACGGTCAGGCCTCGGTCGGATTGCGCGCCGACATGGATGCGCTGCCGATCCTGGAGGCGACCGAGCTTCCCTACGCCAGCCAAAACCCCGGCCGGATGCACGCCTGCGGCCATGACGGGCACACGACGATGCTGCTGGGGGCCGCGAAATACCTGGCGGAGACACGCAATTTCAACGGCACGATCAATTTCATTTTCCAACCCGCCGAGGAGGGCGTCGGCGGCGCGCTCGCCATGTTGAAGGACGGGCTGTTCGAGCGATTTCCCTGCAACGCGGTTTACGGGATGCATAACCGTCCTGGATTGCCAGTGGGTAAATTCATCACCGGACCTGGGGCGCGGGCTGCCGGCGGGGCATTTTTTGACATCACGATCACCGGCAAAGGTGCGCACGGCGCGCATCCGCAACAAAGCATCGACCCGGTGCTGGTCGCCTGCCATCTGGGCACCGCGCTGCAATCGATCGTTTCCCGCAACATTTCAGCGCGCGATACCGCCGTGCTCAGCATCACCCGCATTCAATCGGGTGACGCGTATAACGTCATTCCGCAGAGTGCGGTGATGGCCGGCACGGTGCGGACCATGCAACGCGACACGATGAAGCTGATCCAGCGGAACATGGAACGGCTGACGACCGCGGTCGCCGCCGGGTTCGGCGCGGAAGCGAAACTCGATTTCCGGATCATCTTCGCGTCCATGGTCAACAATGAGGCCGAGGCGAGCCTTTATGGCGACGCCGCGGCGGAACTGGTCGGGGAAGAAAATCTCGATCGCCATTCGCCGCCAGGCATGGGCTCGGAGGATTTCAGCTTCATGATGGAACAGGTGGCGGGCGCGCATATCAATCTCGGCAACGGCGACAGCGCGGCGCTGCATAATCACAAGTACGACTTCAACGATGAGACGATACCGTACGGCGTCGCGCTGTACGGAGCGATCGTCGAGAAGAAGCTGCCGAAAGGTCAGGTCGACTGAATGTTCCGGCGCGACGCGGCAGGACCAATGACGATGGTCTTCGATGGGCGGCCGTTGCGCGCGCGTGACGGGGACAGTGTCGCCTCGGCGTTATTGGCCGCCGGTGTTCGGGTCACACGGCAGACACCGGTGTCCGGGACACCGCGCGGGCCATGGTGCATGATGGGCGCCTGTTTCGATTGCGTCGCGATCGTGGACGGGCGCCGCGGCGTGCGTACCTGCATGACCCCGGCACGGGAAGGGCTGCGCGTTGATACCCAGCGAGACTGACATCGTCATCGTTGGCGCCGGTCCCGCGGGCCTCGCCGCCGGGATCGAGACCGCGCGGCGCGGTCTTCGCACAATGCTGTTGGACGAGAACCCGGCGCCGGGCGGGCGAATTTGGCAGGCGCTCGAAGCCCGCGGCGCCAGCGATCCGGATGAAGCCTCGGGGCTTGCGCTGATCCGCGAATTCGCCGCGAGTGGTGCCGATGCACGGTATGGTGCGAGCGTTTGGGGCGTTGAAAACGAAACTGTGTTCTGGACCCAGAACGGCGCGGCTCACACGTCACGGGCACGGCGTATTCTGCTGGCGACCGGAACGACCGAGCGGCCCATGCCAATCCCAGGCTGGACGCTGCCCGGCGTGATGACCGTGGGCGCCGCGCAAATCGCGCTGAAGACCGGTGGCCTTGTGCCGGATGGCGCGTGCTGGATCGCCGGACAGGGTCCATTGGTCGTGCTTTATGCCGTGCAGGCGATCCGCGCCGGCGGCCGCATCGCCGGCATTGTGGATCTGGCGCTGCCGTCCGCGCGGTGGCGAGCGATGCGGCATTCGCCAGCCGCGATCGCCGATATCCGCAAAGGGCTTGGCTGGCTGCGGGAGATCCGCCGCGCGCGTGTCGCGATCCATCGCGCCGCCGATCTTCGCGCGCTCGGCGATGCCGCGCTTATGCGGATTTCGTTCCGGGTCAACGGCGAACAGCGCACCGAACCCGCCGATACGTTGCTTCTGCATGACGGTGTCATCCCCTCCATCCAGATCACGCGCGCCCTGGGCTGTGCCCACATTTGGCATGAACAGCAGCGCTGTTGGCGGCCGGAGACCAATGTCTGGGGCGAAACGACCGTGCCGGGGGTGATCGTCGCCGGCGATGGCGCCGGTGTCGGCGGTGCTGCCGCCGCCGTTTTATCAGGCCAGATCGCCGCTCTGGGCTGCGCGCACGCGCTGGGTGCGATCGACGCCGCCACCCGCGACCGCGAGGCCGATCCGTTACGCGCGCGTCACGCCAGGACGCTGGCATCGCGACCGTTCATCGATGCGTTGTTCGCCCCACGCCCAATCAATCCTGACGACTCCGTATTAATTTGCCGCTGTGAGGAAGTAACCTCCGGGCAAATTCGCGATGCCGCGCAACTTGGCTGTCAGGGTCTGAACCAGTTGAAGGCGTTCACGCGTTGCGGGATGGGACCGTGTCAGGGTCGCATGTGTGGGCCGTCCGCGGCGGAGGTGCTCGCCGCCGCGCGCGGCGTGCATTCACGCGAGATCGAACCATATCGCACGCGCTTCCCGGCGCGGCCACTGACGGTTGGCGAACTGGCGGGCCTGGACCTGTAGCGCGGCCACTCGCATGATAGGATCGTCGATGCGCCCTCGCAGAGGCGCGGCAAAGGGACCTAAGGAGACGTCATGCTGTACACAACTCGTCGCAATGTGCTCGGCGCGGCCACGTTGGCCAGCCTGAACCTGCCCGCCATACTCCGCGCGCAAGGTAAGGAGCCGATCAAGATCGGCAGCGCCTTGCCGTTGACCGGCTCGCAGGCCGGCTATGGCAAAGACTTCGACACCAGCATGCGGATGGGCGCGAAGGACGTGAACGACGCCGGCGGCATCGCGGGCCGGCCGGTGGAGATTGTCGCGCTCGATACCCAGGCGGAACCACAACTCGGTATCAACGCGGCGAACCGGTTCATCGAAGTCGAAAAGCTGCCGATGTTCTTTGTTTCCTGGTCCGCCGTGGTGAAGGCGGTGGCGCCGATCGCCAATCGGGATAAGGTGCTCGCGCTGAATAATGGAGCGAACGCGCCGGAAATCGCTCACCTGGGCGATTACGTTTACACAACGTTCCCGCTCGCCGACGTGGACGTTACGAAGTTGGCTCGTTACATGTATGACACACTTGGCAAGCGGCGCGCGGCGGTGCTGTATATCAATAACGATACCGGCATAGACGCGGCGAAACTTTATCGCGACACGTTCGCCAAGGCCGGCGGCACGATCGTCGCGTTCGAGGCTTATGATCCGAAAGCCACCGAGTTTACCGGCATGTTGCTGAAGACCCGCGCCGCGAACCCCGACACCGTGCACATCCATGGCCTGACCGCCGACACGCCGCAGGTCATCGCGCAGATGCGCCAGCTCGGGATGGCGCAGCGGGTCACCAGTTATTCGGCGGCGTATAATCCGAAGATCCTGGAGCAGCTCGGTCCGGCGGCGGAAGGCCTGATCGTGACGTCGCTGGCGCCGGGCGTGAATGACAACAAGAACGTGCAAAAGTTGCTCGATCGGTGGAAAGCGGAGCAAAACCGCGTGCCCAACGGACTACCCTACGATCAATATCAATACGACATGGTCTGGCTGACCAAGGCGCTGTACGAATATCTCGACAAGAAATCGACGCCGGCGACCGGCGATACGCTGAAGGAAGCGCTGCTGACGATCAAGGAGTTCGAGCTGCCGATGACCGGCAAGATGATCATCGACGGGCACACCGTGAACAAGCCGGTCTATCTGCTGACGGTCGAGAAAGGCGCGTTCGTTCCATTGGCGACACTGACCTGAGGCAATAAGCGTGCTCGATCCGGTCATCCTGGCGCAGATCCTGTGGACCGGGATCGCGACATCGGCGCCTTATGTCCTGATGACCGTCGGGTTCGCGTTGACATTGAAGGTCACCGGCCTGTGGAACTTCGCCCATGCCGGCCTGATGGCGATCGCGTTTTACACGATGTTCTTCGCGATCGATTTCCTCGAATTGCCGGTCTTGGTGGCGTTGCTTCTCGCTGCCGCCGTCACCGGTGCCGCATCCTTGGTCATTGAGATATTCGGCCTTCAGGTGTTGCGCGACCGCGGCTCCAGCAACCTGACCTTCTTCATCTTCACCTTGATTTTGTCCGAGTTCATCATCTACGTGATCACGTTGCTGTTTGGCACCGAGCCGGAGACGTTGTTCAAAAGTATCCTGTCACCGGTAACCATCATCGGCGATGTCGCGGTCAGCGACTGGGACAAAGCGGCGGTTCTGATCGCCGCCGGCGGCCTGGCATTGCTGTACGCGTTCCTGACCTGGACGCGGGAGGGACAGTTCCTCAACGCCGTCGCGGACAACGCGCGGCTGGCCGAGCTGTACGGCATCAGCGCGCGGCGCGCCTGGCGCGTGGTATCGGCCATCGCCGCGTTGTTCATCGTCGCGGCGATGTATTTGATCGGCACGCATGGCGGCGTGGTGCCGAACTCGCCACTTGAACTGATCCTGACCGCCGTGATCGGCACTTTGCTGGGTGGAATTGGACGTGTGTTCGCCGCCGCCGCGGCTGCGGTGTTCCTCGGCCTGATCCAGAGTTTTTCGATCCTGGTGATCGACTCCCGCTGGCAAAACCTGCTGCTGTACGGGGTGTTGTTCGTCACCATCCTGCTGTTCCCGCGCGGCGTGCGGCTGCCGCGCTTTCGCCTTCTGCTGGCCGGGAGATAGGCGATGGAATACCTCGCGACGATTGGCGTGCTGATCGCGATCTATGTGATCCTGAGTTCCAGCTATGACCTGATTATCGGCTATGGCGGTTTGTCCACGGTCGCGCATCCGATCTTCTTCGCGATTGGTGCCTATACGGCGGGTCTGCTGGCGATCCATTCCTCCCTTCCCGCGCCGTTGAACGTCATCCTTGGCGGCATGGCGGCGATGGTCGCGTCAGTGCTGCTCGCCGCGTCGGCCTTGCGAGTCTCCGGCGATTATCTGCTGATCGCCAGTCTTGGCTTCCAACTTGGTTTGTTACAGTTAATCAAGAACCTGGATTTTACCGGAGGCCCAGGAGGACTGACGGCGATACCCGGAACGGTAACGGGGGCGGCGCGGACGCCGTTTTTCCTGGTGGTTTCCGGGTTGCTGGCGGTGGCGACGGTACTGGGTATTCGGGCCATCGTGACAGGTCCGTATGGCCGCGCCATCACCGCCATGCGTGACGAGGAACTCGCGTTCACCGCTCTGGGTCGCGACGCCACCAGCATGAAAATCGTGATCTTCGCCATTGGCTGCGGAATCGCGGGGACCGCCGGTGGCGTCTACGCATATTATTTCCAGTACATCAGCCCGGATCAGTTCGAGGTGCTGCAATCCGCCGCCATCCTGACCATGGTCGTACTGGGTGGCATGGGCACGACATTCGGTCCGGTAGTGGGTGCGATCCTGCTGCTGGCGATCCCGCGGGCGATCACCTTTCTTAACCTGCCGCCGAGCATCATGGCACCCACGCAAGGCATCATCTTCACGGTCCTCGTGCTGCTCTTTCTGTTTCTGCGGCCCGCCGGCATCGTCGGCCTTTCCCGGAAAACATTGTGACCGCCGTCCTTCGTACCGAGGATCTGTGCAAGCGGTTCGGCGGAATCGTCGTATCGGATTCGGTGAACCTGACAATCGACCGCGGCGAAATCCTTGGTCTGATCGGCCCAAACGGCGCGGGCAAGACCTCATTGTTCAACCTGATTTCCGGGGTTCTGCGGCCTGACTCCGGGTCGATCTATTTAAATGGGGAGGCAATCGATGCCGCCGCGCTGTACCGTCGCGCGCGGCTCGGCATCGCCCGGACCTGGCAGAACATGCTGCTGTTTCGGACCATGACCGTGCTGGAGAATCTACTGATCGCACCACGGTCGTATCCCGGCGAGTCGATCCTGCGCGTGGCGTTCGCTCGCGCTGCTGTGCGCGAAGCCGAGCGGCACGCGCGGGACCGGGCGATGACGACGCTGGCGCGCATGGGGTTGGAGCAAACCGCCAGTGAGATGGTCGTCGATCTGCCATTTGGTCAGCAGAAACTCATTGGCCTCGCGCGCACCTTGATGAACGATGGCCCGGTGCTGCTGCTGGACGAACCCATGGCGGGGGTTGAAGGCGCCGCCTATGAAACCATGCAGCGCGTGGTGCGTGAGGAGGCCGAAGCCGGTCGCGCCGTCTGCGTCGTTGAACACAATGTGTCGTTCATCCGCGACCTGTGTTCTCGCGCGGTGTTCATGGCCAACGGGAAGATTCTCCAGGACGGCACGGTGGCGGAGCTTATCGCCAGTTCCGCGCTGACCGAATTGTACTTCGGGGTCTGAGCATGTTGTCGTTCAGCAATGTCTCAGCCGGATATGGCGGCGTGCCGGTGCTGAAAGACATCGGCTTTCAGGTCGCCGACGGCGAGATGGTTGCGATCTTCGGCCATAACGGAGCGGGCAAGACCACGCTGATGCGCTGCGCCGTGGGCGACATAACCGAAGTTTCCGGGAAGATCACCTGGCACGGTGAGACGATCATTCCGAAAGCCGTGCATCGCAATGTGCGTCTCGGCATCGGCTTCGTTCCGCAAGGCCACAACGTGTTCCGGGAACTGACGGTCCGGCGCAATCTGACGATCGCCGGACTGCATCACCCCGATGTCAACGTTGAGGACATCTACCGCCTGTTCCCGATCCTGAAACTGCGCGGCGCGCAGATGGCCAGTTCGCTCAGCGGCGGCCAGCAGCAAATCCTCGCACTGGGCATGGCGCTGATGACCAAACCGCGTATTCTGCTGCTGGATGAACCGTCCACCGGCCTCGCTCCGGTCATCGTGCGGGACGTGATGGACAGCCTGGTGCGGGTCAATCGCGAAACCAGCACGACGGTGGTGATCGTGGAGCAGAACATTCCCGCCACGCTGAAGATCGCCTCGCGCGCGATCGTGCTGAAATCGGGACGTCTGGTGTTCGACGGCGCCAGTCGCGAACTGGAACGAAAAGAAGATTTGTGGGCCTGGTTCTGAAGGACATCGCACATGCGCATCTGGCATCAAAGTTTCACTGTGCTCGGCGATCTCCCCGGCTATGAGGACGCGATGGGGGCGCATCTCGGGAAAGTTCTCCGGCCGGATACCGAGGTGGTGTTTCACGGTCAGGCACCCGGCACATATCCCGGCGAGTACCCGGGGGACGATATCGGCTACGGCTACACTTATTGGATCCACGGCAATCAATGGGTCGCGGCGGGACGGGCGGCAGAAGCCCAGGGATACGATGCGTTCGCGATGTGTACGTTGCCGAATCCGATGTTGCGGGAGGTGCGCTCGATCGTTGACATTCCGGTGGTCGGCATGGGGGAAACCTGTTGCCATATCGCCACCATGTTCGGTCAACGTTTCGCGATCATGCTGTTTATCGAACGAATGATCCCGCTGTATCAGGAGCAGGTCAGGAACTATGGCCTCGCCGACCGCTGCGCCGGAGTCATCGCCTCCGGCCTGCGATTTCAGGATGTGTTGCCAGGCTACGCCAATCCTGGGCCTGTCATCGAGAAATTCCAGGAGGCCGCGTGCCGCGTCATCAAGGACACCGGCGCCGACGTCATCATTCCGGGCGAGGTACCGTTGAACCTGTTGATGGCTCGTAACAGTATCACGCGGGTCGATGACGTGCCGATCATCGATGGTCTGGCCACCACCATGAAAATGGCCGAACTGATGGTCGATCTGCAAAAGGCCACCGGCATCAAACACCGCCGTCAGGGCTGGTTCAACTCGGTGCCAGGCCAGCAGCGGCTGGATCAGGTTGCCGCCTTCTATGGCGTCGATAAGCTTACGTTCTAACGAGGGAACCGCACCATGAGCACCACCACGACCCAAGCCAGTCCCTATCTGCCGGTCCGCGACGCGTGGCTCGCGCGGCGCACGGAAACGATCCTGGAGCCCACGTTGCCGATCGTCGATCCGCACCACCATCTGTGGGAACGGCCAGGCTGGCGCTACATGCTCGATGATTTGCTGGCCGACACCAACAGCGGCCACAACATCGTCGCCACCGTGTTCGCGCAATGCCGCTTGATGCACCGCGCTGGCGGGCCCGAGGAATTCCGACCGGTCGGCGAAACCGAGTTCGTCAACGGCGTCGCGGCGATGAGTGCCTCGGGCGGCTACGGCGCGACGAAAATCTGCGCCGGCATCGTTGGCCACGTCGATCTCCGATTGGGCGGCCGCGCGCGTGACGTCCTGGAAGCCCATATCCGGGCGGGCGGCGGCCGGTTCCGCGGCATCCGTCACATCACCGCTTACGATGCCGATCCGACGTTGATGAACCCCGCCTACGCCCCGCCGCCTGGTTTGACTGGCGATAAAACGTTCCGGGAAGGGTTCGCCTGCCTCGCACCGTTGAATTTAACCTTCGACGCCTGGCTGTATCATCCGCAGATCGGCGACGTGACCGCCCTCGCGCGGGCGTTTCCCGGCACCGGCATTTGCCTGAACCATATCGGTGGACCGCTGGCGATCGGCAATTATTCCGGCAGGCGCGACGAAATTTTTTCGAATTGGTCGAAATCCATTCGCGAACTCGCCGCCTGCCCGAACGTCGTCGTTAAAGTGGGTGGTATGGCGATGCGGATCAACGGCTGGGACTTCCATGAGAAAGCCGATCCGCCATCGTCGGAAGCGCTCGCCGCCGCGTGGAAACCTTACGTCGATACCTGCATCGAAGCGTTCGGCGCCAATCGCTGCATGTTCGAAAGCAATTTTCCGGTCGACAAAGGGTCCTATGGCTACGCACCGTTCTGGAACGCGTGCAAGCTGCTCGCCAAGGACGCGAGCGCGACCGAAAAGACCGATCTGTTCAGCGGAACGGCCGCGCGGTTCTATCGGCTCGACCTCGCCTGAATATCGCGGTCGATCGCTTCACCCGAAAATTCGTGAGGTAACCACCATGCGTGACTTTCGCTTCGACCACGTTCACCTGCGCAGCCCGAACCCGGACGCCACGGCGAAATTCTTTGAAACGATGTTCGGCGCCGAGGCGAAGCGCGACACCTACCCGCCCGGCACCCTGTACCCTGGCCAGGTCCGCATCTCGCTCACCTTGGGCGGGCAAAAGATCCTCATCGCGCCGACGCATCCGCATGACCCGATGGCACCGGCGCCCGCGTTTCCTTATTACGGACTCGAACATATCGGCCTGACCGTCGATAACGTCGACGAGGCCTGCGAGGAACTGCGACGCAAAGGCGCCGACATCGCCATCGGCCCCCTGACACGTAGCGCCGGGCTAAGGCTGGCGTTCGTGAGGGGGCCGGAGGGGATCATGGTGGAACTGGTGCAGCGGTAGGCTACTTCGCCAGTTCCGGAGTCTTCGCTTCCATCTTGCGGTTCTTGAACGCGGGCATGACCCCCTTCGCGAAGCGTTCCAGTTGCTCCAGCGCCACCGCTTCGGGCACGCCGAGGGACAGGCTGATCGAGATCCGATCGAGGCCCGGATAGGCTTTTTCCAGCTTCATCAGATGCTCGATGATCTCGTCCGGCGAACCGGTCAGGAAGCCGCCCGATTTCACCGCGTCCTCGATCCGCGGCAGCTTCGCGGTCGGCGCGCGTTTGGGATCGCGCATGATCTCGATCTGTTCGTCGGTCATCGCCCGGTTCAGGCGCAGTTCACCGAACATCTTCATGTTCTCTTCGTAATATTTCGCGGCCTCGCGGATACACTGTTCCTTGCTTTCGCCGATGTAAGCGTGAAAGCCGAAGCAGAGCCGTTCTCCCAGTGCGATGTCCTGACCGATACGGCGATGCGCTTCCTGCCACTTCAACACGACGTTGTGCATGGCGCCGCCGTCGGCCGAGCCACCGCCGATCATGCCCTGGATGCCATGCTTCGCCATGAAGTCCAAGGCACGCTCGGAGCCTCCCTGGATGGGCTGCCAGCACTCCACCGGCAGACGCGCCGGCCGTGGCACCAGAGTCAGTTCCTTCAGCGTGTAACCCCGATAGGGGACCTCGGGCGGCAGCGTGTAATGCTTGCCTTTGTGCGAGAACGACTCGCTGTTGAACGCCTTGAAGATGATCTCGACCTGTTCCTCGAACAGTTCGCGGTTGGCGTCCTGATCGATCAGCGGCGAGCCGAACGTTTCAACCTCGCGGGTGTGATAACCGCGACCGACACCGAACACGACACGGCCTTTGGTCAGTATGTCGGCGACCGCGTAGTCCTCCGCGAGCCGCAGCGGATGCCACATCGGGGTAATGTTGAAGCCGGTGCCGATCTTCAGATCCCGCGTGATGTGCGTCAGATGCAGCGCCATCAGCAGCACGTTCGGAATGCACTCGGTACCTTCGCGTTGGAAGTGATGCTCGGCCATCCAGAAGGTGTTGAAACCCAGGCTGTCCATTTTGCGAGCCATCGCCTCGGCTTTGGACAACGCGGTGGACAGATGGGCGTTGTCATGGCGGCGATCGTTGATGGGCGTCCCACCGTAGCCAATGTTTTCGAGATCGACGTGGCCCGCGTAGAGGCTGTCGAATTTCGTGATCATGGTGTATCCTCCCGATATACTGGTGAGTATGTTCCCCATCCGGCTGGTTTTGGCAAGCAACGCGCGAGGTGGGTGGATTTTCAGCCCATGGCATGCGAAGCCTTCGCCCCATGTTGTTGCTGATACCCGGACCGGTCATGACCCGCCCCGAAGTGCGCGCCGCGCTTGGCGTCGACATCGCGCCCTGGGACTTTGACTTTCGCGACGTCTATGCGGGCGTGCGCGACCGGTTACTGCGCATCGCGGGCGGCGTGCCGGGGGAACACGCCGCGCTGCCATTGCCGGGTTGCGGCCATTTCATCACCGAGGCGGCGATCCGTAGCTTCATTCCTCCGGGCGGGCGATTGCTGATCCCAATGACCGGCAGTTACAGCGACCGGATGATCCGCCTGACACGTGAGGCCGGCCGTGAACCAGTGGCGATGCCAATCACCGCGATGGAAACGATTTCACCGGACGCGGTCGCGGCCGCTCTGGAGCAAGATCAATCCATCACCCATGTCGGACTTGTGCAGTCGGAAACCGGCAGCGGTGTCGTGCACGATGCCGATGCCATCGGCGCGGTTGTCAGAGTACATGGACGCCGCATGATCGTGGACGCGGTGTCCGCCTTTGGCGCGCTGCCGATGGACATGAGCGCGCATCCCGAGATCGACGCGGCGGTGTTTACCGCGAACAAGTGCCTGGAAGCCCTGCCCGGTATCGGCTACGCGATCGTGCGCATCGATCGTCTGGAGCAATGCTCTGGGCTCGCGGGCAGTTGGTCGTTCGATCTGGCGGATATTTACGCGCAGGTGGTCAGAAGCGGCGACGGCCGCCCGCGATTCACACCGCCCGCGCAAATTGTCAACGCGTTGAACACAGCTCTCGATTTCTTCGATCTGGAAGGTGGCCGCGTGGCGCGGCTGACGCGTTATACCGCCAACATGCGCACGCTTTATGACGGCATGATCCGCCTCGGAGTCACGCCATACGTGCGGCCGGAGCATCAAGGGCCGATCATCGTCAATGTTCGCGCGCCGGCGGATCCGGCCTGGAATCTTCAGCGTTTCGTCGACGCACTGAAATCGCGCGGCGTGCTGATCAGCAACTTCTACAGTACACCAACGCCGGGCTTTCGGGTTGGCTGCATCGGTGCGATATCCCCAACCGACATGGCGGGCGCGGTCGCGGCGATGGATCAGGCCCTGAACGACATCGGCGTCAACAATCGAGCGGGAGAGACCCAATGAACCCAGATCTTGAAATTGCCCGCGCGGCGAAGCTCCGGCCGATCGCGGATATCGCGGCGCGGCTGAACATTCCCGCCGACGCGCTGGAACCATACGGACGCCACAAAGCGAAGATTGGGTTTGACTACATCAACTCGGTGCGGGACCGGAAGGACGGCGCGCTGGTGCTGGTCACCGGCATCAGCCCAACCCCCGCCGGTGAGGGAAAAACCACGACCACCGTCGGTCTGGGCGACGCGCTCAACCGCATCGGCAAACGCGCGACGATTTGTTTGCGCGAACCCAGTCTCGGCCCGAGCTTCGGCATGAAGGGCGGTGCCGCGGGCGGCGGTTATGCGCAAGTGGTGCCGATGGACCAGATCAACCTGCATTTCACCGGCGATTTCCACGCCGTCACCTCGGCCAACAACCTGCTCGCGGCAATGATCGACAACCACGTTTACTGGAGCAATTCGTTGGGCATTGACCCGCGACGGATCTCGTGGCGGCGTTGCCTCGACATGAACGATCGCGCGCTGCGCTCGATCGTTGGCAGTCTGGGCGGCGTGGCCAACGGTTTCCCGCGCGAGGACGGGTTCGATATCACGGTCGCGTCCGAGGTGATGGCGGTGTTCTGCCTGGCCAAGGACATGGCGGACCTACAGGCCCGGCTTGGCAAGATGATCGTCGCGCAAAGGCGGGATGGCACGAATGTCACGGCTTCCGACATCAAGGCCGACGGTGCCATGTCGGTGTTGTTGCGTGACGCGCTGGCACCGAATTTGGTGCAGACGCTGGAAGGCTCGCCGGCAATGGTGCACGGCGGCCCGTTCGCCAATATCGCGCACGGCTGCAATTCCGTGATGGCGACACAACTCGCGTTGAAACTCTCCGATGTGGTGGTGACCGAGGCCGGGTTCGGCGCCGACCTGGGCGCGGAAAAGTTCGTGGACATCAAGTGCCGCTCCGCCGGCCTGACGCCGTCCTGCGCGGTCATCGTCGCCACCGTGCGCGCACTGAAGATGCACGGCGGCATGGCGCGTAACGCGCTCGGTCCGGAAAACGTCGAGGCGGTGAAACGCGGCATCGCCAACCTCGCCCGTCACGTCGAGAACCTGGGCAAATTCGGCCTGCCGGTCGTGGTGGCGGTCAATCACTTCACCTCCGATACGGAGGCCGAATTCGCAGCCATCAACGACGGCATGGCCGCGCTTGGCGTCGAGGCCATCTCCTGCACGCATTGGGCGCATGGCAGCGCGGGCGCCGAGGCGCTGGCACACGCGGTGATGAACCACATTGAAAGCGGCAAGGCGGCGTATAAGCCGCTTTATGGGTTGGAACTTAAACTCGCCGACAAGATCCGGACGATCGCCAAGGAAATCTACCGCGCGGCGGACATCGCGGTCCCGGACGCGGTGGCGCGGCGGTTGAAAGCGTTCGAGGATGCCGGCTTCGGCAACGTCCCGGTTTGCATCGCCAAGACGCAATTCAGTTTCACCTCCGATCCAACGGTGATGGGCGCGCCAACCGGTCACATACTGCCCGTCCGCGAGGTCCGCCTGTCGGCCGGTGCCGGCTTCGTCGTCGCGATCTGCGGTGACATCATGACCATGCCTGGGCTCCCGCGGGTGCCGGCCGCCGAGGCGATCCATCTACGGGAGGACGGCGAAATCGAAGGCCTGTTCTGAGGCAATGGTCGCGTAGTCGTCATGGTCCGGCCGGTGCGGGCCATGACGCGATTTACCGATAAAACGACCAGATCCCGCCAACGCTCATCACCGTTCCAACGCCGCCAAACACGACCCATGCGTAGGGTGGCAACAAGCCCAGTACCGACAGGAACATGTAGCCAACCAACATCGCCACGGCGATCGTGGCCAGGATGAAGCTCATGCTGAAGATCGAGATCGCGCCTTCCCGCACGTAAAATCGCGCCGTCAGAATCAGGATCCCGGCGATCAACGGCAGCAAGGCAAGCGATGTGCTCTCGATCATGAAGATCCTTGAAAAAGTTTACGCGCCACGCCTCCCGACCGGGCGGCGTGGCGCGTTGCAAAGCCGGTGCGGCTAAGCCGGGATCCGCACCATCATCCGGCTGATACCGTGAATGAAGTTGGAGTAAATCCGTTCCGGTTCCTCCATGAGCTCGATCTTCGGAAAGCGCTTCATGATTTCTTCCCAAAGCGTGATCAGTTGCATCTCCGCCAAACGGTTTCCGACGCAACGATGCACGCCGAAACCAAACGACAGATGATGCCGCGGGCGAGCGCGATCAATGATGAAGTCGTTCGGATCGTCGATCGTATCCTCATCCCGGTTGCCCGAGATGTACCACATCACGACCTTGTCACCCTCGCGGATCTGCTTGCCGCCAAGCTCCGCGTCGGCCACGGCCGTGCGACGCATGTGCACGATCGGCGATTGCCAGCGAATGATCTCCGGCACCATGCTGGTCACCAGCGCCGGGTTGTCACGCAGCTTCTGATACTCAGCCGGGTGCTTGCACAACGCCCACAGTCCACCGCTCATGGAATTGCGCGTGGTGTCGTTGCCACCAACGATCAACAAGGTCAGGTTGCCCAGAAACTCCTGTGGGTCGTTGACGAGGTTCCTGGTGGCCTCGCCATGGGCCAGCATGGAGATCAGGTCGAACCCCGGGGGACGGGCGGCACGCTCATGCCACATGCCGGTGAATACGGCCAGCGCCTCTTGCAATATCGCCAGGCGTTTTTCTTCGGAATCAATCTCACCGCCGGCGTTCACGTCCTGGGTCGCGATATCGGACCAGTAGGTCAGCTTGTGCCGCTCAGCTTCCGGGAAGTCGAACAGCGTGGTCAGCATCAGTGTGGTCAATTCGATCGAGACCAGCTTCACCCAATCGAAGGTTTCATTACGCGGCAGGTTGTCCAGCACGCGGCAAACCCGCTGCCGAATAATGTCCGACATGTTGTTGAGGTTCGCCGGCGCGACGATCGGACTGACCACCTTGCGCTGATCGTCATGCCGCGGCGGGTCCATCGAAATGAAGCTGGAACGGCGGTACTGCATCGGCCGGTCGGTGATCGAGATGCCGCCAAGCTTCGCCTCGGACGAATAGATCTCCGGATGCGTCTCGACCGCCATGATGTCCTTGAATTTGGTCACCGACCAGAACGAGCCATACATCCCGTCCTTGCGGTAATGCACCGGGGCTTCCCGGCGCAGCCGCTCAAAGTACGGGTAATGCACGTCGTTCTGATATAGTTTCGGATCGCTGACGTCGATTTCGCCCAACGGCAGGGAGCGTGCGTTCAGTTTCGCTGCTTCCAGCGCCGCGTCATAATGAACCGGGGCATTCATGGGCGTATTCTCCTGTTCAATGCTGGCCTTCCGGCATACGGACAACCAGACCGTCGAGTTCGTCCGACACCTTGATCTGGCAGGACAGCCGGGAGTCGGGCTGCGTCACGGCGGCGAAACTCAACATGCTCGCCTCCTGCGAGCCAGCCGCGGGCAGCCCGGTCTTCGACAGCCACGCCGCGTCGACATAGACGTGACAGGTGGCGCAGGCGCACTCGCCACCGCAGTCCGCGTCGATGCCCGGGACGTTGTTCTCCACCGCGGCCTGCATCACGGACTTGCCGACGGCGATCTCCACCGTGTGCGGGGTCCCGTTGTGCTCGATGAACGTAATCTTCGGCATTCGCGTTCCCTCAGCGTGCTTACCGGCCGTTATAAGCAGAATTCCGGGCGCCGCGCCATGATTGATGGGTTGGTCCGGTCATGAGGCCAGTTCCTGCATCGTGACGGTCGGGTCGGCGATCCGCGCGGCGGTCAGTTGCTTGCGGCGCTGGATGATCCGCCGTCCGCCCATGAACTCGGTGGACGCGTTGACCGCCTCCACGGCCTGCACGGTGCCGTCGGCGGTCAGATGGAACAGCGCGAACTTACCGGCGGCGAGATCGCCGCGGACGACGATCTCGATGGCATCGAATGGGAGACCGACGATTTGCAGGCGCAGATCGTATTGGTCGGACCAGAACCAGGGCACCTCGGGGGAAGGTGGCGGGCGGCCACAGATCGCCGAGGCCGCCTGCTTCGCCTGCTCCAGGGCGTTCGGCACGCTCTCCAGGCGCATGCTGCGGTTGTACAGCGGCAACGGTCGTTTCGTGCAGTCGCCGATGGCGAAGATGTCCGGGTCCGACGTGCGCGCGCTCAGATCGACAACAATACCGCCGTCGCAGGCGATCCCGGCGTCTCGCGCCAGTTCCTCATTCGGGACGCCACCCACGCCGATCAGGGCGGCATCGCAGGGGATGACCCTACCGTCGGCGAGACGCACACCGGTCACGGTTCCGGTCCCTTCCAGCGCCTGCACTCCGGCGCCGAGTTCGATCGTCACGCCCTGCGATCGATGAAAGTCCTGGAAGAAGTTCGACAGGATCTCGCAGGCGACCCGGGCCAGGACACGGGGCGCGATTTCGACAATCGTGACCTCGGCACCCAGAGCGCGGGCCGAGGCGGCGGCCTCCAGCCCGATATAACCGCCGCCGACGACGGCGAGACGCTTCCCCGGCCCAAGCACCGCCTTCAATTTGTCGGCGTCGGCGGCGGTGCGTAGTTCCAGCACGTTCGCCTGGTCGATCCCGGGCAATGGGATGCGCCGCGCGCGTGACCCGGTGGCCAGGATCAGCTGCGCGTAATGCATCGAGTCGTCGTCGCTGAACGTCACCTGGTGCGCTGCCGGATCGATCTTCGTTACACTCATGCCGAGTTTCAGTTCGATATCGGCGTCGTTGTAAAACCCGAGCGGACGTAACGCGAGGCTGTCCGCGTCGGCCTCGCCTTTCAGCCAGGCTTTCGACAGAGGCGGACGCTGGTACGGCGGCAACGGTTCCTCGCCCACCAGCGTGATGCCGGTTTTCCAGCCCAGTTGACGGAGCATGGCGGCGGCGGAGCCACCGGCGTGACCGGCACCGGCGATGATGATGCGATCGGACGTCATGCTCAGCGCCGCCTCGGTGAGGCCGCGACCGCCAGCGGCGAGGTGATGTCCGCGAAACTGACCGACATCGAAGTACGCACGTCGATCACGGTTGGCACGCGCGCGGCGATCGCGCGTTTCAGCGCGGGCGCGAGTTGCGCGGGTTCGGTCACGCGCTCGCCCTCGCAGCCCATCGCGCGGGCGATGGCCGAGAGGTCGAAATCCTTGAACTCGGCGGCGAACGATCCGGAGCCATGATAAACCCAGCCAAGCGCGTTATTGTCGAATACAACGACGACGATCGGAATGTCATGTTCGATCGCGCTCATCAGGCCGTTCATGGTCATGGCGAAGCCGCCATCGCCGCAGACCGCGACGACCGGGCTGTTCGGATTGACCAGTTTGGCGGCGAGCGCCGCGGGAATGGCGAACCCCATCGGCCCGGAGCCAGCGGCCTGCAGGAAGCCGCCGGCTTTCTTCGTCTGATAGTAGTGCGTCATCAGAATGCGATTCTCACCGGCATCGCAGGTGACGATCCCTTCGGGCGGCAAGGCTTTGGCGATTTCGCCGATGACTCGCTGTGGCAGCAGAGGCGCCTCATCGGACTGGTATTTCGGGTCGTCGAAGTAACCTTTTTCCGCCCGCCAGGCCGCGACCCGCGCTACACCCACCGCGCGCCGGCCGGTCGCTTTGGGTTCCACCGCGCGCAGCAATTGGCGCAGCACGATCGTGGCGTCGCCGATCAGGACGTGCTCGGCCGGGAAATTCCACGACGCGTTCTTCGGCTCGACATCGATCTGAATGAACGTCTGCCGGGTCGGGTCGAGCAGATCCTTGTTCTCCCATGCCGTATCGCTCGGCCCGAGCTTGGTGCCGATGGCCAGGATCAGGTCGGCCTCGGCGAGGCAGGCGTTCGCGGCCGGCGTGCCGAAGGTGCCGAACACGCCAAGCGCGAGCGGATGAATTTCGGGGAAGGTGCCTTTCCCCGCGGCGGTGGTGCACACCGGCAGGCCCGCCGCCTCGGCCAGCGCGTGCAACACGTCATAAGCCTGAGCGATCCGCACCCCGTTGCCGGCGATAATCACTGGCTTTTTCGCCGCCAGCAGCGCCTCGGCGGCGGCCTCGACGGCAGCGGCATCGGCCGGCGGCGGCATCGGCGGCAAATAAAACCGGGTCGGATACAACACCGGCCGCGAGTCCGGCTCCACGTTACCGCTGAGCGAATCCTGCGCGAACAGCACCACCACCGGGCCGGGCTGGCCGGCCATCGCGTGCTTGATCGCCAGTTGGGTCGCCTGCACCGCGGCAACCGGATCGTGCGCCTGCATCACCTGCTTGGTAACGCCGCTGTACGCCCGCCGCGCGTCCCAACTGCCATAATCCCCGGTCGCCTGTTGATACGGCGCGTGCAGATGGAACCCGGTGGCGTCGGAGAAATCGGTCAGCAGCAGCATGGGCGAGCTGGACAGATACGCCTCCATCGTGCCGATCAGTCCATTGCCAAGCACCCATGGCCCCTGCCCGATCAGCACCCCGGGACGCCGGGTCAGGCGGCCGTAAACTTCGGCCATCACGCCGGCGAGCGATTCCTCGCGCACCATCATCATTTTCACGGAGTTCTGATACTTGCTCAGGCCCGAAACGATACGGCCGGTGTGTCCGCCGGAAATCCCGAACACATATTCGATCCCCGCCTCGTGCAGCACGCGGCCGACGAGTTCGGCGGCGGGCTCGGCCTCGGTCAGCATCCGTTCCACGGCCATTTTCATTTCCTCCTGGGCTGGCGGCGGGATTGGAGCAAGGGTTGCGGCCTGGGGCAAGCTCACGTGGCGCGAACGTCGCGAATGCAGCCGGTCTGTCGTCGCCTACAAGGCTGGCACCCGTTCGTTCATTACATGACCGATACGCGGCAGCAGGACTCGCAACAGCGGGCCCGTCATGACCGTCGTCGCCACCGCCATGATCACCAGCATGGTGAAGGTCTTTTGCGGGACAAACCCCAGATCGTAGCCGACATTGAGCACGACGAGCTCAAGCAACCCGCGCGTGTTCATCAGCGATCCCAGCACGGCCGATTGCCAATGGTCGAACCCGGAAATCCGGCCGGCGATGTAGACCGGCACGATCTTGCCAACGACGGACAGCACAAGCACGAGGCTGAGCCAGCCAAGATCCGCCGCCGACGTCAGGCCGAGTATGTTCGTGCGCAAACCCGTGAAGGTGAAGAACACCGGCAGGAAAAATACCAGCACGAATTGCCCGACCTGGCGCCGCCACGCTTCAACGAAAGACGCGTGTCGGTGAAACAGCAGACCGGCTGCGAAGCCTCCGAAGATCGTGAGGATGCCAATCGCGTTGGTGCAAATACCAAGCGCGAAAGTCAGGCACAGCACGATCGCCATCAGGCCTGGAGCCATCCTCTCGTCGGTCACCGGAAACATCCGCATCAGCCAGTCGACCAGCGGTCGCAAGACGAACCACAGCACCGCGGCGCCCGCCAATAAGGCACCCATTCTCCAGAGCACGAATCCGCCCGAGAAATGCGCGGTCGCGTAAGCCGAGACGCAGGCGAGCAGCATCCAGCCCGCCACGTCGTTGATCGCCGCGGCGGAGATCGCGATAACGCCGACGACGTCGCGGGTGAGGCCAAAATCCCCCAGGATACGCCCGAGAACGGGCATCGCCGTGATGGCGACAGCGACGCCGCAGAACAACGTATAGACCCACTTGTCGATGCCGGGGGCCAGCGCGTCAGCGGAAAACCAGCCGAACAAAATACCAAGGATGAGCGGCGCCGTCACCGAGGCAAGGCCCACCCACATCGTCGTGGCGCGATGTTGGCCGGATCGCAGATGGCTGAAGGCAAAGTCGGTGCCAATCTGAAACATCAGCAGAATGAGGCCGATCTGGCTGATTATGACAATCGGCGTGCTCGCCGCGCGGCCGAACAGCATGGTGGCCATGTCCGGGAAGAGGTGTCCGAACAGCGATGGGCCGAGCGCCAGACCAGCGACGATTTCGCCGATCACACCAGGCTGGCCGAGGTGACGCGCCAGGCTGTTGAACAGCCGCGCCACACCGATCATGACGATCAATTGCAGCAGGACGAAGAACAGCAGGAGTTCTGTCGCGTGGACCGACCCGGTCATGGAACGTCCTTGTTTTGGCGGGCGCCTTTGGGTTGGTGCCTGGCCCTCTCCCAGGTAGCGGTCCGGCGTCGCCGGGTGCGGTTCCTTAAAGCTGTTCGCTGCACAGAAACTCGATCACCTCGCCGTTCGGTCCGGTAACGAAAGCGATCCTCACCTCGACCAGCGGATCCGTACCCAACTGTCCCGTCCTGGGTGCGACGCGCGACTGCGCGCCGGCGGCCAGCGCCTTGGCATAGGATGCCGCCACATCCGCCACGCGCAGGCAGAAATGCAGCACCGCTCCCTCGGTCCGATCTTCGTTCGGGAAACGGCGGCGTCCCTCCGACTGAACGGTCGAGCCGTCGCCGAACACTTCGATGAACCGCCCATCGCCGGCATCCAGGAACGCCGCGCGGTCGATCCGCTCGGGTACCGAAAATCGGTAATGCACCCGGAACCCGAGGCCTTCGGAATAGAAGCGGATCGTTTCGTCGAAATCCACCGCGCGGATCGCGACGTGGTGGAAGCCGGGCGCCGTCCCGAGGCTTTGCATCAGGGCCCCCTATGGACTGACGTGGCCGAGGAACTTCTCCGGCGGGCGCGTGCCCCATTGCGAACGGAGCCCTTCCTCCGCCGAAACGAGATTGCCGCCGTTGTGAATGTTCAGCCGGTCGGTGTCGGCCCAATGCTCGTGGACACGGCCCCACGGATCAGCCCAGTAGTCGTAAACCTGACTACCGAGCAGGTGACGGCCGATGCCCCACATATGTTCATATTTGCCAAGGCCGTTCAGATATTCGTGGCCCATGAACACATCGTCGATATCCTGCACCTCGAACGAGAAATGGTTGAGGCCGGCGCGGGTATTCCGCATGCAGAAGAACGCGTGGTGATCGACGTATTCGTCACCCGCGTCGACCCGGCTGAACTGGCCGATGATGTTTTCCTTTTCGCCCGCGTAGACGTCGTCCGATCCGACGAGCCCTAAAGTTTCGCGGAACCAACGAACGGTTTCCTGATTTTTCGGGGAGCCCAGTACGGCGTGGCCAATGCGTTTCACCGTGGACGGGCCTTCGGGGAATCGAATGACCTCACCGGCGCGATTGAGCGGCGCGGCGGCGGAATTGATCGCCTGCCGGGCGACCTGGATCGGTTGCACGGTCTCGATGCCATGCACGATCTCGATCGTGTAGCCGTTCGGCTCGGTCAGACGGACGCGCTTGCCGCCGCCAGGTTCGTCGATGGTCTCAATGCCCGACGCACCGGGAAACTTCGCGATCGCTTTGAGATCGTCCTCGCTGGCGGCGGCCCAGGCGAAACCGATGAAACCGGGATCGCCCTTTTCGGTGACATGGATGTGGTGGACGGGATCGGTGCCGCGCATGTAGAGCGCCGTCGGCGTGCGCGCCGCTCGCACCATGCCAAATGCGCTCAGGAACGCTTCCTGCGCATCCAGATCGGGCGACCGGAGCCGGCCGTAGGCGAGGTCGCGCACCTTGATAACCGCCATGATCACTCTCCCCGAATTGTGTTTGGCCGGAAGCTATCGTCCGTTGAGCGCCGAAACAAGGCCCAGAGACAAATCGGCTCAGATGGCGATGCGCACGCCCAGTTCGACGACGCGATCGCTGGGGATGCGGAAGAACTCGGTCGCGGGGACCGCGTTCCGGGCCAGCCAAAGGAACAGCCAGCGCCGCCACCACGACAGGTTCGGCGCCATTCCCGGCACCAGCACCTCGCGCCCGAGGAAGTAACTCGCCTGCATCGCGTCGAACCCGCTCTCGGGACCCAGGTCCTCCAACGCGCGGGGAATGTTGGGGCTTTCCATGAAGCCGTAGCGCAGCATCACGCGGTGGATGCCGGGCGCGAGTTCCTCGACCGTCGCGCGTTCGTTCGCGGGCACTTCCGGGCTGTCGGAGGTCTGCACCGTCACGAACATCACTTTCTCGTGCAGCACCTTGTTGTGCTTCAGGTTGTGCAGCAGCGAAGTGGGCACGTAATCCTGGTTGCCGGTCAGGAATACTGCCAGGCCCGGCACGCGAATGATACTGCGCGATTGCGGCAGACGGGCGAGGAACGGCGCGATCGGCATGCTGTCCTGACGCCAGCGCGCCAGCAACAAATCGCGGCCGCGTTTCCAGGAGGTCATCAGCGCGATCAGCATGATGCCGAGGATCAGCGGCACCCAACCGCCCTCGACCACCTTCAACGTGTTCGCCGCGAAGAACACGCCATCGATCATGAACAGCGTGCCAAACACCGCGACCGAGCTCGTCCGCGACCAATGGAACTGGCGGCGAAACACCACCATCGCCAGCACCGCCGTGCAAAGGAACGTACCCGTTACCGCGATGCCGTACGCCGAAGCAAGATTGTCCGAGGTCTTGAACAATACCACCAGCGCCACCACCCCGATCAACAGCGCCGAGTTAACCTGCGGGACGTAGATCTGGCCTTCCTCGGTGTTCGAAGTGTGCCGCACGGTGAGCCGCGGCAGGAAGCCAAGCTGCATGCATTGCCGCGTCGCCGAGTAGGCGCCCGAGATCACCGCCTGGCTCGCGATCACCGTGGCGGCGGTCGCCAGAATGACCAGTGCCAGCCGGCTCCATTCCGGCGCCATGAGGAAGAAGGGGTTTTCCACCGCCGCCGGATCGCGCAGCAGCAGCGCCCCCTGGCCAAAATAGCACAGCACCAGACTGGGCAATACGATAAACAGCCAGCTTTGCCTGATCGGTAGCGGACCAAAATGACCCATGTCGGCATACAGCGCCTCGGCCCCGGTGACGCACAGCACGACGGCGCCGAGCACGACGAAGGCGAGATATTTGTAAACCAGGCAGAGCTTGACCGCGTGCCATGGCGATATCGCCAGCAGCACATCCGGGCGGTGGACAATCTGGCCAATACCCAGGACCGCGAGGGCAACGAACCACACCGCCATGACCGGTCCGAACACGCGGCCAACGCTGTGGGTGCCGCGATACTGCATCGCGAACAGCGCGATGATCACGCCGACGCTGATCGGCAGCACGTATTGTTTCAGCGTGGGCGCCGCCACCTCCAACCCTTCCACGGCGGACAGCACCGAGATCGCCGGAGTGATGATGCCATCGCCAAAGAACAGGCACGCGCCGACGATGCCCACCATCGCGAGCGTGTTGCGCATCGACGTGTTGACCGCGACCCTCTGGGCCAGGGCCATCAGCGCGAGGATGCCTCCCTCGCCGTGATTGTCGGCGCGCATTATCAGCATCACGTATTTCACCGTGACGATGAGCACCAGAGACCAGAAGAACAGCGACAGGATGCCGAGGATTTCAACTTCGCCGGTGGGGACGCCTTCGAACACCTGCATGCTCGATTTGAGTGCATAAAGTGGGCTGGTGCCGATGTCGCCATATACGACGCCAAGAACACCGAGCCACCGGCCCGCCGAGGATGCAGAATGTTTCGAAGACGCTTCGATTCCGGTGGCGCTCAAGCCAGGCCTCGCGACCGGCGCCGAACCGTTACGTTCATCATGTCACGCACCACCTCGCCAGCGACCACCCTGGATCGGGCGGCGTCGCTTACGCTCGCGGCTGGCGACTGTCAAAGGATTCGATCGTCTGGGGTAGGACAAGTGCAAGGGCGCCCCCCTTGAACCCGCCAGGAGGCGCTGCCTCCTGGACCTCCGTCAAAGGGCGAGGCCCTTTGAAATCTGTCCATTGGTTGGTTCTCTGAGGAGGGCCAACCAAATTAATGGTTCCAAGGGCCGGCGCCCCTTGGTCGGGGTCCGGGGTGAAACCCCGGCGCCTGTGCCATCCCAGCCGATCGAAACCCTCAGGCGGCGTCCTCGCGGCGGTCGCGGATCTTCACGTAGGCGACCTTCACGTGATCCTCGCAATACGGCCGGCCCGGCTCGGACGGCACATCGCAAAAATGAAATTCGCGGGTGCCCGGCTCGCCGATCGGCCAACAGCAAGTGACAATCCGCCCATAAGGTCTCGGCGCCACCGCGACCGGTCTGGGCGGCGGAGCGGCGGCCGGCCGCGGCGCCAGCACCACGGGCCGAGGCATCGGAGGTGGGGCGACGATCGGCCTGGCCATCACCGGTGGCCGCGGCGGGACCGGTGCCACCACAGTATCTGGATGTCCCTGGACCGTGACCGCCTGGGCAAACCCCGGCAGCCCACAATCAGCCTCCGCGACCGTACTCGGAAGCGGCGGCAAGGTCGGCCCCTCAACCCGGCGCAAGACGGCGCGACGCACCGGCATGGCGTCCGGATCGCGGCGAATGGGCGACGGACGCGCCGACAGGTCAAGCCTGTGTGCCTTGCCGACGATGGCGTTCTTCGTCACACCCAGGCGCCGCCCAATTTCGGCGGTGGAATGACCCTCCGCCCAGAGCCCGCGTAACTGGCCGATGATATCGTCGCTCCACTCCATCTTGTGACCCCCCTCCGGTTTGGACACAAAATACAGTATCGCGACCCCGGGCTGGCCTCAATGGGAGAATGGCACGGTCCCACAAAAAGTTGTGGACAACCGAGTCCCCGACCACAAAATCTAGAAGAGCAGCCCCTTTCGCAGCATCCCATGCACCCCCTTTTCCCCGTTCACGGTCTGGGTGACGTGGAAATCCACCGCGAGCGAGCAAAACTGATAGGCCTGCTCCTTCGACAAATTGGTGCGGCCGGTGATGAACGAAATCATCTGCCGCAGGGCCTGCTTCATGGCGAGGTCCAGGTCCTCGTTCATCCCCATGGTGACGAAGTGGGTCGGCGTCTCGGCGCGCGGGTAGGTGAGCAGCGGCGCGCGTTCCCCGCCGCCCTTATGCAGAACAAAGGTGAAGGTCCCGGTCAGGCAGATTTCCAGCGCGTTGATGCAGACCTCGCCGTCGCCCTGCACGCCATGACCGTCGCCGGCGGAGAAATTGCCACCGGGAGCCCAAACCGGCAGATACAAGATGGAACCGGCGGTCAGTTCCTTGTTGTCCAGGTTGCCGCCGTGCTCACGCGGCTGAATGGTGGATATCGTGCCGTAGCGCGGCGGCGGCGCCACGCCCATGACGCCAAAAAACGGCGCCAGCGTCAGTTCGGTGCCCCACGGCAAGCGGCAGGTACCACGCTCCCGATCGACCGGAATATGGCTCAGGAAACGGTCGGGGAAATCCTCCGGCAGCGTGCCGGCCAGGGGGCGGAAACCGCAATAGCCCCAGTCATTGCCAAGTTCGATCTTGTCGATACGGACTTCCAGCATGTCGCCGGGTTCCGCGCCAGCCACACCGACCGGTCCGGTGATGATGTGACCACCGGCTCTGGGCAGGTTCGACGCGTGGATCGCCGCCAACGCCGGTGGGATCGCCATGCCCGAGCCGGGAGGCGGCATCACCTCGGGCGCACCGGAGACGCATTCCAGCACGACGGTATCGCCGGAATTCACGGTGAGCAGAGCCGGGTAGGCGGCATCGAAGGTGCCCCAGCGAACGGTTCGCGGCGTGGGGGCGATGTGGTGCGTTGCCATGAAGGGTCCTCGGTTGCCATGCGGTCGATTGTGCGAATGCGAAGTTTCACCCTGGCGAACAGTCCTGGCAACCGGTCCACGATACCGATCCACGAGGGGGGCCCACGACGGGGGCCCAGGGTATCGAATTGAGGTCCGGACCGGCGGAGATGATACCTCGCGGTCCGCGATAGCCGCACCGACGGCCGGAAGCCGCGATACCGCGCCCAACGAACCGATGCCTATTGAAACGATGCCCAATGAAACGTTGCCCAATGAAACGTTGGCGGAACTCCGGCCCTGCTTACATCGGCGAAAGCCCCGGGCCTTGGTCAATCGGGCCACGGGCCTGTGCACCGGCCAGACCGCGGAGTGGCGAGACGATGATGTTCAGACTGGTGCCCTTCAGAACGGTGCCGCTTCGCGACAGGCTCCAGGCCGCTCGTCTCATGGCGGTCGCGCCGGCATTGCTCGGACTGGGATTGTACGGGCTGGCGCTCCGCGACCCGGTGCGCGCGGCCTCATCGCCGGATCCGATACCGGACACGAAGCGAAATTCATCGCTGCTGTCCGATCCCGCCGCGGCAATGGCCAGCATCGCCAATCACCTCGACCGGAACGCCGGCTCTGTCGTGGTAACGGTCGAGTCGATGCCAATCACCCAGGGCGATGTCGCCGGCGTCGTACGCACGTTGCCCGTCAGTTTCGCCAGTCTGGGGCCGCCGGAGGTGTTTCGGCGCGCGCTGGACATCATGATCCGTCAGAAGGTGATGGTGCTGAAGGCCGAGAAACTTCACCTCGATAAAGATCCGGCCGTTGTTCTGCGAGGTAAGGTCGCGTTCGAACGAGTCCTCGCCGACGCGTGGCTCACCCAAAAGTCAGATGCGGCGGTCACCGATGCGGCGCTGCACGCACGATACGATCGCGATATCGCCGGCAGGCCCGGTCCGGCGGAGGTGCGCGCCCGCGTGATCCTGGTTTCGAGCGAGGCCGAAGCACAAGCGCTGATCGCCAAGGTGCGGGATGGCGCCGATTTCGGCGACCTCGCCCGCCAGTTCAGCAAGGACCCAACCGCGAGCGACGGTGGCGATCTCGGCTACGTGCCACTCGAGTCCATCTCTCCCGAGGTCGGTGCCGCCATGTTCGAGCTCTGGCCTGGGCAAGTGTCGTCGTTCCCGGTTAATTCAGCCGTCGGGTTTTTTATTCTGCGCGTCGAAGGACGCCGGCAACGCGCCACGCCCACGTTCGATGAGGCGCGTCCGAAACTGGAAAGCGAACTGCGAGCGCAAGCGGCCAGAGACGCGATCACGTCGTTGCTGGCGGACATCAAAATGGCGCCCGGCGCGAAACCGGATGTACCGATAAAATAGCGGGCCGACGAAACGGAGGATCCGGCCTTGGCCCCGTCGTGGAGCCCGGTTCGCGGTTCGATACGGCGCGGAAATCAGGCGGAACGGCGCGCCCGGCGACGGCGCAGACCCGCCACGCCAACCAGGCCAAATCCCATCAGGCCGATCGATGCGGGTTCCGGCACCTCGACGTCGATCCCATCCAGCAAAGCGAACGGCGGCTGGGAGTTGGATGGCGTGCCCAGAGCCAGGAACGTCAATGTCGAACTCGTCGAGGTCGCGGTGAAGATCATCTGTTGTCCCATCCAGGGCACATCGCCTTGCGAGGCAACGCTCATCAACGCGGATGTCTGCGTGGAGGAGCCAAAGGTGACCTGCCATTGATCCGTGGTCGCGCCGCTGTAGCCATATTGCTGCGCCCCGGCCTGATAGAATGAGACGATGTACTGCTTACCGATCACCGTGGTTATCGTCTGCGATATCGACTGCTCGTACGCGGCGGACGAGTCGGACGCCAAAAAGTTTCCGCCGTTCGGGCTTACGCCCGGAGAAATCGCGAATGTCACGTTGCTGCTCTGGTAGGGAGACGAGTAGCCGCTTCCGCACATCGTTGTACTGGGCTTGTTGTACACCAGGCAGTCGATACCGGAGGGCCCCAGGGTCCACCCCGGCAACGTTGTGCTGCCGCTGGCGGTGACCTGATAACTTTGCGTGTTGGTTCCGACATTTTCAAAGCTGCCGTTGGTCGCCAGGTTCGTGGCGCCGGCGGGGACATTCGCCAGCACGGCGGCCAGGGCGGGCACCATTAAGGCATGCCGGAACTGTATGGGCCATAACCGTTTAAATTGAATTTTCAACATATTTGATACGGCCCTGGATTCCCCGTGGACTTCAGACTGTGGAACGATCGCGAATATGATCGCCGAGATGCCGTTCAATCGCTTCATGCAGGCGCGAGCCTGCTTAGCGATCAAAGTCTTACGAACCGATTTCCGCGATGAATGTATTAATTTTGGAACATCCCTGTGCGGCGCGCGCGGGAGAGAATTATGATCAATCACCTCATTCCGGTGACCTCGAGTCATTGTGACCGGGCGCGTTGAACCGTGCTCCGGCTATACCCAACCGGCCATGGCCGCGGTTCGAGCAGCGGCTGCACCAACTGCTGCCCCAAAGAGTCGGGCATCATCTCCTTGATGCCATAACGCGACGGCCACTCCCCGTTCGGCGAATGGAACGTTCCAAAGAGCCGATCGAGCCACGGCAGGGTCGAAGCGAAGTTCCGGTCCGTCGGGGCGGTGAGGCTGTGGTGCCAATGATGAAACGCCGGGGACGTGACCAGCCACTCCAGCGGACCGAGGCGCCAGCGCAGATTGGCGTGGATGAAGAACCCCCAGATCGTGCCGACCATCGTGATCAGCAGCGGCATGGTGCCGGCGGTGGTCCCCACCGGTCCGGCCAGACCGACGACATACAGCGGGATCGTGCCGCAGAGCCGGCCGAACACGATATCGATGGGATGAGCGCGCGAGTTGACCAGGAAGTCGATATGTCCGGCGCTGTGATGAACCGAATGAAATCGCCACAGCGCGGGGAGCTCATGCATCATGCGGTGGCCCCAGTAATAGCCGGTTTCGGCCACCACCAATGCCGCGAGCGTGCGTGCCCAGAACGGCGCCGCGGCGACCGTCGCGTGGAAACCCGCCGGAACCAGACCGTGAACCGCTCCGGCCACGAGGCCCAACGGCGCACTCAGCAGCAGGGTGGGAAGCAAAGCATTAATGAAGTACCAAGCAAGATCGGTGCCGATCCCGTCGCGGAAGACCGCCGCTCGATGGAGGGCGAACAGACGCTCCAGCGGCACGAAAATGACCGACAGGATCGCCAGCCACAGACACAGCCGGAACAGGTCGATCGCCACGGTTTGAAGGTGTTGCGTGAGATACTCGACCATGCTTCGTACCTTGATTCGCCAACGCGACGATATTCGCGTGCGGGTAACCGGAAGCATACAATCCGCGCCTTGGGGCCGCGCGGTGGGGGCCGCCAGGCTGCCACGCGATGGTGGCCGGCAATCGAGGTCCAAAGAATTGGCCGTGCGAGGCAATCTCACCAGAACGGGCGCGGGGCATCGGCGAGGCGTACTCCCAGGTCGGACCCTACAAGAGCCACACATCCTGAGGCCACCCAGATCCTGGCACCGCCGACATCACGGCCGTGATGGTGCGGTCCACGCCGATCCGCGACCAGGTAAGCAAGGTTGTAACACGGAGGGCGCGGAGGCCACCGGAGCGCACGGAGGAGGTAGGTATGGCGCTTCGCGCGGTACCGGGTCGCAAGCTCGCACGAAGCGCCGGGAAATCTTTCTGCTCCGTGTGCTCCGGTGGCCTCCGCGCCCTCTGCGTTGATCGCTTGCTGACTTGCTTGCTGAACTTCGCGCGTGGCGCGCCGGTCTCGTTCGGGATGTGTGCATGCGGCAGGGTCGGACCGGCGCCAATGACACCGTGCCAGGGCGCGCTCGGATCCGCGGTTGTGCTGAAGCTTTCCAGGCGCGCCGCCCAGCATGGTCGGGCGGCGACCCACGATACGCCGTCCCGGTTTACCGACGCATGCCTGCCTACTGACGCATGCCTGTCTACTGACGCATGAAGTTCAATGCGCGGACGTTGTTTCCCGCGTTGAACGCGGCGCGGCCTCGCCGGCCGGACCGGAGATCGAACCGCCGGGCTTGGCCGCGCTGTCCTCCATCGAGGCATCGTCGGGTTCCGCCATGTTCTTCTTGAACGACTTGATGCCCTTGGCGAAATCGCCCATCAGGCCGCTGACCTTGTTGCCGCCGAACAGCAGCAACACGACCAGCAGCACGACCATCCAGTGCCAGATGCTGAAGCTGCCCATTCAATCCTCCGTCCAACCGCGCCTTTACCCGCCGCGCCTTTACCCAGTGTTGGGTCTCACCAGCCGGTTCGCGCACACATGGCCCGGCGCGCGACGGGATGCAAGCAATCTTGTGCCGGCCTCCCTCACGATTCCCCGCGGCGATTCGTTGCCGTCGGCCCGCCGACAGGATATCGTCTTCTCGGAGGCACATCCCGGTCGACGGAATAACGCCGGGAATGCTCCCAAGGGAGGGCGTCGCGGTTCGCCGTCGCGCCCCTGTGCAACAGGGTGGTCTGGCTGGAGGTCCGGAACGGACCACCCGTGACCGGAAAGGCGAGAAGACGATGCCCACAGGCACCGTGAAGTGGTTCAACGCAACCAAAGGCTATGGCTTCATCGGCCCCGAAGAGGGCGGCAAGGACATCTTCGTCCATATCAGTGCCGTCCAGAAAGCGGGGATGCGAACGCTCAACGAGGGGCAGAAACTCGCGTTTGAGATTGAACAGCAGGCCAATGGCCGCGCCGCCGCGGTGAATTTGGCCGAAACGGGCTGACCGCGGCACACGGCACCGGCGCACGGCACTGGGGAGCATCGCGTCCCAGGGACACCGTGTCCGGGGTACCGCATCTGGGGCATTTCCCAAAATGGGGCCAAAACTGTGTGTCTCCCGGGAATTCCGGAGCCGGGAACCGCGTGTTAATGGGTCGAGGCTTGGCGACCACGATGTGACCACCATGTCCCAATCGCGGGGCATGGGGCAGATATGCGTATGTCCGGCCGCAAGCGGGGCTTGCATGATGGTGATTCGTCAATTACGCAGGCTGCGCAACGGGGACGGGTCGTGATGAGTCAAACCCTGGAAGAACGCGCCCGCTCGCGGCGGTTGCCAGGCGCCACACCTGAGGTCGCACTCGACGTGGCGGCGATCCGGGACGCATACAGGCGATGGTCTTCCTTTTATGACGTGGTTTTCGGGGCCGTTTCGTCGGTCGCGCGCAAACGCGCGGCCGCGTTGGTCAACCAACTGCCGGGCCGAAACGTGCTGGAGGTCGGAGTCGGTACCGGCCTCGCGTTGCCGCGCTACACCTCCGACAAGCGAATCGTGGGAATTGATCTGTCGGCCGACATGCTCGCCCTCGCCCGCCGCCGGGTCGCCGATCTTGGCTTGCGTAACGTCGACGGCCTGCTGGAGATGGATGCCGAGGCGACCGAGTTCGCCGATGGGCAGTTCGACATCGCGGTGGCGATGTTCGTGGCCTCGGTCGTACCCAATCCGCGACGGCTGCTGGCGGAACTGCGCCGGGTGGTGCGGCCCGGCGGCAAGATCCTGTTCGCCAACCACTTCGCCGCCGAGGGCGGACCCAGATGGTGGGTCGAACGCGCCATGGCACCGGCGTCGCGACGACTGGGCTGGCACCCGGACTTCGCCGTGAAGGCGCTGTTCGAGCCCGAGGAAATCGCCGGGATCGCGACCAGCCCGATGCCGCCGTTTGGAATTTTCACTCTGGTTCGGCTGCGCAACTGATCGAACGCGACCGCGTCGTGACGCCGTGAGATCCCGGAGCGAAGCATCCCGCCCAGTCGTCGAGGAAGCGCTTCCTGGGGCTTGGCCCGTATCGGCCAGGCGCTATAACCGCGCACCAAGTACGCCACGGATCACAGAAGGAAAACCGCCATGACGACCCGGTCCTGGGACAAGTCCCGCATGCCCTCCCGCCACGTCACCGTGGGACCCGGCCGCGCGCCGCATCGCTCGTACTATTACGCGATGGGCCTGACCGAGGAGGAGATCAATCAGCCCTTCGTCGGCGTCGCCACCTGCTGGAATGAGGCGGCGCCCTGCAACATCGCCCTCAGCCGGCAGGCGCAGTCGGTGAAAAAGGGCGTGTCGGAGACCGGCGGCACGCCGCGCGAGTTCACCACCATCACCGTCACCGACGGTATCGCGATGGGGCATCAGGGGATGAAGTCCTCGTTGGTGTCGCGCGATCTGATCGCCGACTCGGTGGAGCTGACGATGCGCGGTCATTGCTATGACGCATTGGTCGGTCTGGCGGGCTGCGACAAATCGCTGCCGGGCATGATGATGGCGATGCTGCGCCTGAACGTGCCGAGCGTGTTCATGTACGGCGGCTCGATTCTGCCCGGTAAATTCAAGGGCCGCGATGTGACCGTCGTCGATGTGTTCGAGGCGGTCGGCATGCATTCCGCCGGCAACATGTCGGACGCGGACCTGCACGAACTGGAATGCGCCGCCTGCCCGTCCGCCGGTGCGTGCGGCGGTCAGTTCACCGCCAACACGATGGCGACCGTCAGCGAGGCGATCGGCCTGGCGTTGCCCGGTTCGGCCGGCTCACCCGCGCCGTACGAGGAACGCGACCGGTTCGCGGTCTCCTCCGGCCGCGCGGTGATGAACCTGGTGGAAAATCGCATCCGCCCACGCGACATCGTCACGTTGAAGGCATTGCAAAATGCCGCCGTGGTGGTCGGCGCGACCGGTGGCTCCACCAACGCCGGTCTGCATCTGCCGGCGATCGCGCATGAGGCGGGGATTCGCTTCACCATGGACGATGTGGTGGAGATCATGCGCCGCACGCCGTACATCGCCGATCTCAAACCCGGCGGCAAATATGTGGCGTTCGATGTGTTCAAGGTGGGCGGCATGCCGGTGATCATCAAGGCGCTGCTCGATGGTGGGCTGCTGCACGGCGACTGCCTGACCGTCACCGGCAAAACCCTGGCCGAGAACCACAAGGACGTGGTGTTCCCGACCGATCAGGACGTGATCTATCCGGTGTCGCGGCCGATCTCGCCGACCGGCGGCGTGGTCGGCCTGAAGGGCAATCTCGCTCCCGACGGCGCGATCGTGAAGGTCGCCGGCCTGCACAACCTGCGCTTCGAGGGCACGGCGCTGTGTTTCGATTCCGAGGAGGAATGTTTCGCCGCCGTCCAGGCGCGCGCCTACAAGGCGGGCGACGTTCTGGTGATCCGTTACGAAGGGCCGAAGGGCGGACCCGGCATGCGCGAGATGCTGTCGACGACCGGCGCGATCTATGGTCAGGACATGGGCGAGAAAGTCGCGCTGATCACCGATGGCCGGTTCTCCGGCGGGACGCGTGGGTTCTGCATCGGTCACGTCGGACCCGAGGCGGCGGTCGGCGGCCCGATCGCGCTGTTGAAGAACGGCGATAAGATCGTCATCGACGCGACCAAGGGCACGATCGACATGCTGGTTTCCGACGCGGAGATGGCGGAACGGAAGCAGGCCTGGAAGCCGCGCCGCACCGACTACAACTCCGGCGCGATCTGGAAATACGCGCAACTGGTTGGACCAGCGCATCTGGGCGCGTTGACGCACCCCGGGACCGAGGCGGAGAGCCACTGTTACGCCGATATTTGACGGGCGCCGCGCCGGCCGGCCGCACATTCGTGGTGGCCCGGTTCGTCCGGGCCATCGATAGCTGTCCGATCGAGCCGGGGCATGCCGCCAAGACCGCGGTATGATCACGAAACTCACTGTCTGGTACAATACAAAATGCCCAGTCTGCAAGGCTGGCATCGACTGGCAGCGCGATCGGCTGCTGCGCGCGGCCCGCGCGGGCGCGATTGAATTCCGCGACATCAATCTCGAACCTGACGCGCTCTCCCGCTTCGGCGCCGGCGTCGACGATGTGCGCCGCCGGTTACACGCCGTTGACGAGAACGGAACACTTTCGGTCGGAATCGATTGCGCGGTCGAAATCTGGCGCCGCACTCCCGGAGACGGCTGGCTCGCGCGGATCGTGGGAGTGCCGGGGATTCGGCGGATCGCGGGCTTCGGATACGATCGGTTCGCCGATGGGCTTTACGCGTGGAACCGCTGGAAGCGGCACTGGTAGAGGCTACGCCGCGGCCGGCGATACCGGGCGAACGTCGGTGTGGATGAAGTCATCACCTTTGAACGGCAGTTCGTGGTCCATGGCGATCGCGAGAGCATAAGAGAAACAATCGCCGATGTTCAGTCCCGCCCGATGCCTGCCCTCGCCATAACGCCGGAACGGGTCGATCGCGATTTCGGCGTGCCGTGGCGTGACGCTCACCCCATCGAAGCCGCGACCTGGAGCAGACGTTCAAGATGCATCCGGCCCGCCTCCCCTTTGCGTCCTTCAATGACGAACGATAACTCCACCCTTGTCACCGACGACAGCAGGCGGACCGGCGCGCTTGCCAACCTTCGCGTGAACTGGTCAGCCTCAGGCTCGCGTAGCAGCACCGCGACCAGCGCGGAGGTGTCAACGACCATCAGGTCCACATGCCGGTTTCATCATAGCCAACGATCTCGTCCGACGTGCGGGCATCGACATCAGGGAGGCTGGCGCAATGCTCGCCGATCTCACGCAAACGCGCGGACAGATCACTGGGCTGACCACGCCGCGGGCGCTCCGGTGCCGACGGCGGCCTGATCGCCGACCGCATCCGAGCGATGCCGCCCGGAGAACGACGGACGTCGATAGTCTCAATCGCGGCGCCTCTATCGGTGTTCGTTATCCGTTCGGTCGTTGACATGGTAAGTCATTGAACGCCTTCGAAGCGGTGGATTTTCTGGGAGTCCTGAATTGTGATCAGGACAACAACCGCGTTAGACGATAAGCGAATATCGTCGAGCGATGTGGGACGTCGAATGCCCGGGGACGGACAAATGCAGCCAGCGGAAATCCCAATACGGCAGGCCACGCCGGAAGACATCGCCGGAATCTCCATTGTCCGGGCGTCCGTTCGGGAGAACCTGCAAACCCCGGAGCAGCTAATGGCCATTGGCATCACACCCGCGAGTGTCGCGGCGTCGCTCACGGCCGAGTGTCGCGGCTGGGTCGCGGAGCACAGCGGACGCATCGTCGCGTTCTCGATCGCCGATGGCGAAGCCAGCTCCATCTTCGCGTTGTTCGTGCTGCCCGAATATGAGGGGCGGGGACTCGGCGGGCAATTGCTCGCTGCTGCCGTGCGATGGCTTTGGGACCAGCACACGGACCTGATATGGCTGACCACGGGTCCCGGCACGCGCGCGGCGCGATTCTACGAACGTGCCGGCTGGCGGCATACCGCGACCGATGCGAAAGGCGAGCTCTGTTTCGAACTGAGGCGCACCGTTCCGTAGCGGGGACATGCTGACGGTCCGAAACTCCTGATTGTTGGAACGCGACTTCCCGCGAAGCGCGTCCCGCATCGCCCGGCGGCGCAACAGTAAGCGCGAGAGCTTCGGCCTTCGAACCCACCAGAGGCTTTGCCCCCTGGTCGGGGTCAGGGGCGGAAGCCCCGGCGCTCCCTCAACTCAATTCGATCACCACCGGCACATGATCCGACGGCTGCGCCTGATTGCGCTCCTCCCGGTCCGGATCAGCGGCGATCAGCCGCTCCGCCACCGTGGGCGAAAGCAGAGCGTGATCAATGCGCAGACCGGAATCGCGCTCCCACGCCGCGCCCTGATAGTCCCAGAACGTAAACACCCGTCCATGCGGATCCAGCGCCCGGACAGCGTCCGTCAACCCCATCCACAACAGCCGGCGAAACCGCGCGCGGGTCTCCGGCCGCAGCAGCGCATCGCCAGGCGACAACGCACCCGGCGCGAGGTCCTCATCCGTGGGACAGACATTGAAGTCGCCGGTGATCACCAGTGGAACGTCCGCATCAAGTAACGTTTGCGCGCGCTCGGCCAGCCGGTCCATCCAGGCGAGCTTATAAGCGAAGCCCTCGTCACCGCGCGAATTACCGTTCGGCAGATATATCCCAATCGCCGTCAGGCCCGCCGCCTCTACCTCGATATACCGCGACTGGGCGTCATCTTCCGGCAGGCCGGGCAACGTGCGATGCACCACCTGAAACGGCACACGCGACAGCACGGCGACGCCGTTATAGGCCTTCTGCCCCACCGCATCGGACTGGTAGCCGACCGACTGAAACGTCAGCGCCGGAAACGCTGCTGTCTCGCACTTGATCTCCTGCAGGAACAGCAGATCAGGTCGCACCCGTTCCAGCCACCGCTTCACGTGGCCTTCCCGCTGACGGATCGAGTTGAC
>ODAK010000172.1_pt1 | contig 72482 bp, 64 predicted proteins | sample 1539591 | NCBI WGS metagenome assembly ODAK01 (sample SAMEA3539303, study PRJEB22396) | soil metagenome | biome: tundra; feature: field; material: soil | place: USA | collected 2010-05 | depth 0.15 m | reverse complement strand
CCTGCAGCGCGCCCTTGTAGCTGACCCGGCTGCGGCAGTTGCGCTCGGCGTGATCCACGAAGAGCCGGTGCTCCAGATGCTGGCCGGCGTCGGCGAAGTACAGGCCGCGCAGCTCAGCGTCGCCGCCGGGTCCCGCGTACCGGACCGATGGCGCGAGCCTGACCACGCTGCCGCCCAGGGTGACGGCGGTGTGCGTCAGCCGGGCGTCCCGGCCGAGCTGCGCATGATGATGCGACAGATGCACCGTGTCGGCCGCCCAGTCCTGCAGCGACACCACCGCCAGCGACGCCCCGTCCCCCACCACCAGCTCGACGTTGTCCGCGTACGTCGCGCTGCCGCTGTAGTCGAGCACCACGACGGCACGCGCATTCGGCTGCACGTCAATCAGCAAGTGCCCGAACGCGGCCCCAGCCGTATCTTCCCCGCGCACCGAGATCAGCGTCGGCTCAGTGCTCTGGAGCCCGGCGGGCACCGTGACAACGGTCGCCTCGCTGAACGAGGCAAAGGCCCGCGCACTGACCCTGTCGGCGGGCACGTAGGAGATGCCGAGCCGTGGGTTGCCGCGTCGCGCAAGCTCTGCGGTAACTCCCGGCGCGGCATCGGCGGCCACGCTCACCTTGCCGGTCGGCAGGGCCTGCGAACCGTGCAGCCCGCGCAGCCGGCGCAGCGGCGTGAACCGCCACTCCTCCTCGCGCCCGGTGGGAACGCCGAAGTCAGCGGGATCGTAGGACTGCCGCTCGTGCAACCTGGATACGGGGGCGGTGGACTCCACCGCCCCCTGCAGGACCGACATCAGCCGACCGCTCCTTCCATCTGCAGCTCGATCAGCCGGTTCAGCTCAAGGGCGTATTCCATCGGCAGCTCGCGCGCGATCGGCTCGACGAACCCGCGGACGATCGTAGCCATCGCCTCGTCCTCGGTCATCCCCCGGCTCATCAGGTAGAAGAGCTGGTCCGCGGAGATTTTCGAGACGGTTGCCTCGTGGCCCATCTCGGCATCGTCCTCGCGGACATCCACGTAGGGATAGGTGTCCGAGCGGCTGATCGTGTCCACCAGCAGCGCGTCGCACTTCACGGTGGACTTGGAATGCGCGGCGCCGTCCTGGACCTGCACCAGGCCGCGGTAGGACGTCCGGCCGCCGGCCCTGGCCACCGACTTGGAGATGATCTGGGAGGAAGTGTTCGGCGCGCAGTGCACCATCTTGGCGCCAGCGTCCTGGTGCTGGCCGGTCCCGGCGAACGCCACCGAGAGCGTCTCGCCCCTGGCATGCTCGCCCATCAGGTAGACGGCCGGGTACTTCATCGTCACCTTGGAGCCGATGTTCCCGTCCACCCACTCCATGCTGGCGCCCGCCTGGACCACAGCCCGCTTGGTGACCAGGTTGTAGACGTTGTTCGACCAGTTCTGGATGGTGGTGTAGCGGCAGTGCGCGTCCTTCTTCACGATGATCTCGACCACCGCGGAGTGCAGCGAGTCGGACGAGTAGACCGGCGCGGTGCAGCCCTCGACGTAGTGCACATTCGCACCCTCATCGACGATAATCAGGGTCCGCTCGAACTGGCCCATATTCTCGGTGTTGATCCTGAAATAGGCCTGCAGCGGGATCTCTACGTCCACTCCCTTCGGCACGTAGATGAATGACCCGCCGGACCAGACCGCGGTGTTCAGCGCGGCGAACTTGTTGTCCCCGACCGGGATCACGGTGGCGAAGTACTCCTGGAACAGGTCAGGGTGCTCACGCAGGGCAGTGTCGGTGTCCTGGAAGATGACGCCCTTCTCTGCCAGGTCTTCCCTGATCTTGTGGTAGACGACCTCGGACTCGTACTGCGCCGCGACGCCGGCGATCAGGCGCTGCTTCTCCGCCTCCGGGATGCCGAGCCTGTCGTAGGTGTTCTTGATGTCGGCAGGCAGCTCGTCCCAGCTGGCCGCCTGCTTCTCCGTCGAGCGGACGAAGTACTTGATGTTATCGAAGTTGATTCCGGACAGGTCAGCGCCCCAGGCCGGCATCGGCTTGCGGTCGTAGAGCTTGAGGCCCTTCAGCCGCAGGTCGAGCATCCAGGCGGGCTCGTCCTTCTTCGCTGAGATGTCGCGGACGACCTCTTCCGACAGGCCGCGGCGCGCGGACGCGCCCGCCACGTCAGAGTCGGACCAGCCGAACTTGTAACGCTCCAGCCCCTCAAGCTCGGGGTGCGCGATTGTCGTCATGCGAGGATTCCTCCGGACTCGGTCGGGTAGGTGCGGGGATGCGCGAGAGACGGCGCGGTGACATGCGTGGTGCATATCCCGTCGCCGCGGGAAATCGTCGCGAGGCGCTGCACGGGCGTGTCGAGCAGCCGGCCGAATGCCTCGGTCTCGGCCTCGCAAAGCTGCGGGAACTGCGCCGCGACGTGCGCCACGGGGCAGTGGTGCTGGCACAGCTGCTCGCCGCCGCCCGCGGCAGGCGCGCCGCTCGCCGAGGCCGCATAGCCGTCCGCTGACAGCGCGTCGGCCAGTGCCTTCACGCGCTGCGCCGGCGGCGCGGCCTGTACCGCGGGACGGTACCGCTCCTCCAGCTCAGCGATCTGCCTGCGGGCGAACTCCGTGACCGCTCCTGGCCCGGCGCGCTCGGCCAGGAATCGCAGCGCGCTGGTAGCCAGGTCGTCATAGGCGTGCTCGAATGCGCTCCGGCCCGCGTCGGTGATGGCAAACAGCCGGGCCGGGCGGCCGCGGCCGCGGTTGGCGTAAGACCTGGCGATCCGGATCTCGATCATGCCCTCGGCGGCCAGATTGTCCAGATGGCGGCGGACCGCGGCGGGAGTCAGGCCCAGGCGTGCGGACAGGCCCGCCGCGGTGACCGGGCCGTTCTCCAGGATCAGCCGGGCGATCCTGGCCCGGGTGCCCCGCTCGGAACCTGGCTGGGCCTGCGTAACCTGGGCTAGGCCGCCATGACCCGGCGCAGCGCTCATCCCGCCCCCCGCGCCGGGGGCGCCGGAGATCGCGTCTGGCTGGCTCATGTATTTCACAACATCATTGTGCCGTAAATACTTCCGGGCGCGCAATCGGCCCCCCGCCTGGCGCCACGGCACGCTGCGCCGCCCAAATGCCACGTACCATTCCGCAGGGGGCGCGCGGGCGGATACGGCCGCGGCGGCGGGCGGCTGCGAGGTTAACCGGAACGCTAGGAGGAGGACCGGGTGCCAGGCCATGAGCTGGCCGGTCACGAGCTGGGACCGCACGAGCCGGCACCACGCGAGCTGGACGCTCGCGGGCGGGGACTGAACGGCGCGGCGCCGGCCCGCCAGGGCGGCTGGCCGGTGCGCGGGCTGGCGGGATTGCGGCCGGCGGCATTGTGGCTGTCGGTCTTTGCCGGCTCGATGGGCTTGTTCGTCCTGCGTTTCCTGGTCCCTGGGCCAGTTGGCCAGGCGGACAACCACGACGGCCCCCGGCTGATGTGCGGGCTGGACGCGGCGCCAGTCACCGGCGGCCACTCGCGCTGGTTCAGCTACGCCTACTTCCAGTTCCACCGCGCTCCGGCCTGCAGTGGCGCCGGCCGCTACCCATCGTCGCAGCATCTGCTGCTGGACGTGGCTCAGTGGCTCACCCCCGCACTGGGCCTGCCCGGCCGGGTGAACCTGATCGCGCTCGGCCTGCTGACGTGCGCGATCGCCTCGTTCGGGATTGCGACCCTGGTGGCGGGGCTGCGGCTGAGACTCTGGGCGCGGCTCGCAGTGGCGGCCGCCGGGTGGCTGGTCATGGCGGATGCCGCGTTCTTCGATGTCTACGCCAGCCCGTTCAGCGAGGGTGCCACCATGACCGGCCTGCTCCTGGTCGCCGCCGGCGTCGTTTACCTGGGGCGGGGCTGGCGGACGACGGCGTCCGGCTTGCTGCTGGCCGGGGCGGGCGGCATCCTTGCTATCCCGTCGAAGGAGCAGTACATCACCCTGGTCGTGCCGATCTGCCTCACCCTCGTGCTGGCCAGCCCGGACCGGGGTCGCGCGCGGGGGCTGCGCCGGTTCCTGACCTGGCAGACGGGTGCGGCAGTAACGGTCGCGGGCGCCCTCGCGCTGCTGGCCGTGATCTATGTGCGCTGGGACGGGACGAGCCCCTACGCCGCCAGTCTCCATCGCGAGCAGGCGGTGGATGTCATCTTCGTTGACATCGTGAACGGGCACGACAACGCGCGAGCCGACTTGCGCGCGCTGGGCCTTCCCGCCAGCTGGGCGAAGTACGCCGGCGCCGACGCCTTTACCAAGGTCAACGTGCGCGGTGATCCGCTCTACGCCCGGTATGCCGCGAAGTTCAGCGACAGCAACATCATGCATTTCCTGCTCACGCATCCAGCCCGGGTCCTGTCCATCGGCCAGCTGGCGGCCCGGGACGCGATGGATTTCCGGGTGACCTACCTGGGCAGCTACCCGCCATCCGCCGGCCATCCGCCGGGGGCGCTGGAGCACCGGGTAGCGGTGGTCACCTGGCTGGTGCATCTCGTTCCGGCCAGGCTAGGCCTGCTCTGGCTGCTCCCGCTGTGGGCCGCGCTCGCCGCGCTCGCGATCGCCGCGCTGTTCGTGACCGGCGCATCCTGGCGCCGGGACGCCGCGGTGCTCGTCCTGTGCATGACCGGGTGCGCCGCTGCGGCGTTCATCCCGCCCGCCTTCTTCGACGGGATCTCCACCACCAGGCACCTGGTCGGCTCCAACCTGGCCACCGCGCTCGCGGTAGCAGTCGGCGCCGCGCTGGCTGTCTCGATGCTCAGCCAGGCCGTGGCCCGCGCGCGGGCGCCGGCCGGATCCGGTCACCCAGCCCAGAGCCCATCCCCGCGGCGCCTGCCTGCCGGCCGCCGACCTTGAGGAGGACCACGATGGACGACAACCCGCCGCAGCTGGCCAGGAGGATGTGGACCCTGTTCGAGCCGGTGCACGTGGTGACCTACTTCACGCCGGAGGCCCGGTCGGCGTTCGAGGACGCCGGGCTACGCGGCTTCTGGCGCGGCTATTTCGCCGGACGTGCCGCCCCGCTGGGCGCGGCGGCGGCCGCCCCGGTGACGGGCTCCTTCTTCAGCTTCGCTCCGTCGATGGTCGCCAGGGCGCTGCCTGGGGTCTGGGACCTCATCGCGCCGGCCGATGCACTTGCCGTCCGCTCGGCGGGCGCAGTGGCGGCACTGCGGCGGCTGGTGTCCGGCCGCGACCCGGCGGTGCCTGAACTGGCCAGCCTGCTCGCCGACGCCGCGTCCGGCCTGGACTGCGCAGGCCGGGTGCTCGCAGCCGCCAACGCCGCGCTCCCGGCGCCTGCTGAGCCGCTGGCCCTGCTGTGGCAGGCCGCGACCGTGCTCCGCGAGCACCGGGGCGATGGCCATTGCGCCGCGCTGGTCGCGGCGGGCATCGGCGGCTGCGAGGCCCTCGTGCTGCGGGCCGGGCTTGACCTGGCACGCGGGCTGCTCCAGCCGATGCGCGGCTGGACCGACGAGGAATGGGATCAGGCGGCGGCCCGGCTGGCCGGCCGGGGCTGGCTCGATCAAGCTGGCCGGGCGACACCGGCGGGCACGGCCGCGCACCGGGCCGTGGAGGACGCGACCGACCTGGCGGCGGCGCGGCCCTGGGCGCGGCTCGGGCACGCGGCAACTGAGCGCCTCGCGGCCCTGCTTGGACCGGTCGCTCAGGCATGCGCGGCCGAGCTCCCGTTTCCCAACCCGGTGGGCATACCCGCGCCGGCCTACGGCACCGGCGGGTGAGCTGATCCTGGTCGCCCCGGGCCGCATTGGCGTTAACGCGAAGGATCCGGGCGCTGCGGCGCCCCTGTCTTTACGAGATCATGGAACCGGCGCGGTGGCACCGTCGCGGTGGCCGTGAAACCGGCACTCTGGCAGCGGCGCCGGGGGGCGCTGCGGCTCAGGCCAGGAATCCGCGCAGCAGGGCTCCGGTGCCGTCGAGGTGCTCGGCCACCGCGCGGCGGGCCGCCGGGGCGTCGCCGGCCAGGATGGCGACCACGATCGCCGTATGCTGGCCGGCCGTGTGGTCGATGTTGCGGCGCAGCACCGGGATCGCGTTCAGCAGGCCGTTCAGGCGCATCCGGGCGTCGGCGCAGGCGGTCGCCAGCAAGCTCGAGCCGGTCAGCTCGGCGATCGACAAGTGAAACAGGGTGTCCAGCCTGCGGTAGTCCTGCGGACAGGCGGCATTCACCTGCGCCAGCCTGGCGAGCAGCACCTCGGGCAGGGCGGCCCCGGCCAGCGCGGCCCCGGCGCCGCCCCCGGCACCGGTTCCGGCCGGACCGGCCGCTGGCGGAGCCGCCGCGGGCTGCGCCATCGCCTGCGCTAGCGTCTCCGCTGCGCCGGTCTCCACCACCAGCCGGAACGTCAGCGCGTCGGCCAGCTTGGCACCGTCCTGGATGGCCAGCCGGCGCACCTCGCCGGCATCCGGCTCGGGCGGCGTGTAGGTGACGAAGGTGCCGCCGAACCGGCCCCGGCGGGACTCGACATAGCCAGCCTGCTGTAGCTCGTGGATGGCCTCGCGCAGGGTCAGCCTGCTGATGCCCAGCTGCGTCGCGAGCTCGCGTTCGGCCGGGAAGCGCTCGCCGGGCCCGACGACTCCGAGCTTGATGACCGTCAGCAGCCGCTCGACCGTCTCCTCGAACGCATTGCCGGCCCGTACCGGCCTGAGCATGCCAGTCAGTGCCAGTGCGGCACTCACTACGATCGCGCTCCCCGGGGACGGAGCAAGTTCACCGGCGGAGCCGGCGGCTCGGCTGCAGCGCTCCGGTGAACCGGCACGCGGGTCCCCCCCGAGCCCGCGTGCCGGTGTCCCGGGAACCCCCTGGCGGAATCCTCCCCAGGGGCTTGTACATCTCCGCTGATCCGCCCATCATTGGTCTGATATTAGACCATTGAGACCCGGCCGCTGGCCAGACTGGCATCTGCACCGGCCGGGCACCTGACTCAAGGAGCATGCGGTGTCGGTCAACGAGCAGGCGGCCCAGGCGCCGCTCAGCAGTGACGAGGAGACCCTGCACCAGCTTGGCTATGCCCAGGAGCTGCGCAGAAGGATGTCCGGATTCTCCAACTTCGCGGTCTCGTTCACGATCATCTCGATCCTGTCCGGCTGTCTCACCCTGTATGGCTACGGCATGGGCACCGGCGGACCCGCCATCATCGTGTGGGGCTGGCCGATCGTCGGCATCATGACCTTGTTCGTCGGCCTGGCGATGGCCGAGGTCTGCTCTAGCTTCCCGACCGCGGGCGGCCTCTACTACTGGTCAGCCAAGCTCGCGCGGCGGAACGGGGCGGCCTGGTCCTGGTTCACAGGCTGGTTCAACTTCCTCGGCCAGGTGGCGGTTACCGCCGGCATCGACTTCGGTGCCGCGTTCTTCATCAACGCGCTACTGAACCTGCAGTTCGGCACGCCGACCTATCACTGGGTCACGATCCTGATCTTCGCCGGGGTGCTGCTCGTGCACGGCATGCTGAACCAGTTCGGCATCCGCCTTGTCGCGCTGCTCAACGACGTCAGCGTGTGGTGGCACCTCATCGGCGTCCTGATCATCGTCGGCGTGCTGGTTTTCGCGCCGTCCCACCACCAGTCCGCCAGCTTCGTGTTCACCTCCACCTTCAACGTCACCGGCTGGCACAGCACCTTCTACGTGCTGCTGCTGGGCCTGCTGCTCGCGCAGTACACGTTCACCGGCTACGACGCCTCGGCGCACATGACCGAGGAGACGCACAGCGCGGCGCGCAGCGGCCCGCGCGGGATCGTGATGTCGATCCTGGTGTCCCTGTTCGCCGGATGGATCCTGCTGATCGGGATCACCTTCGCGATCCAGCATTACTCCGCCGAGCTGACCTCGGCCACCGGCGTGCCGCCTGCGCAGATCTTCATCGACGCCGTGGGCGCGACCGGCGGCAAGCTCCTCCTGCTGATCGCCATCGGCGCCCAGCTCTTCTGCGGGATGTCGTCGGTGACCGCGAACTCCCGGATGATCTACGCGTTTTCCCGCGACGGCGCGCTGCCGGCCTCGCGGTTGTGGCACCAGGTCAACCACCGGACCAGGACCCCGACCAACGCGATCTGGCTTGCGGCGGCGGCCGCGCTCGTCCTCGGCCTGCCCTACCTCTGGAACAACTACGCGTACGCAGCGGTCACGTCGATCGCGGTGATCGGCCTCTACATCGCCTACGTGCTGCCGACCTTCCTCCGGCTCCGGCAGGGCTCCAGCTTCCGCCGGGGACCCTGGCATCTGGGCCGGTGGAGCACGCCGATCGGCATCACCGCCGTCACCTGGGTGGTCTTCATCACGATCCTGTTCATGCTGCCGACCGCCAGCCCGGTCACCCTCAAGAGCTTCAACTACACGGTCGTCGCGGTGCTCGTGGTGCTCGGCTTCGCCGGCATCTGGTGGCTGGTGTCGGCACGCAACTGGTTCACCGGGCCGCGGGTCCAGGGCAGCGCGGAGGAGCTTGCCGCGATCGAGCGCGAGCTCACGTCCTGACACCGGCGCGCGCGGGCAGTTCCGGGCCGCCCGGCGTGCGCAGCGGGCTCCGCCCGGCCTAACGTGTAGGCAGGACGCAGATCGGAGGCTTATGCCGCTATACCGGGGCCACGGCTCCTACACCCAGCAGCGGGGCATGCTGACACTGGAGCGGCTGCGGGTCGAAGTCGGTGAAGGCGAGATCGACACGATCATCCTCGCCTTCACCGACATGCAGGGCCGCCTGCAGGGCAAGCGCCTGTCGGCCGAGTTCTTCCTCGACGAGGTGGCCGACCACTTCGCCGAGGGCTGCAATTACCTGCTGGCGGTGGACGTCGAGATGAACACCGTCGACGGCTACGCCATGTCGTCCTGGGACAGCGGCTACGGCGACTTCGTCCTCAGGCCCGACATGAGCACCCTGCGCAAGGTGCCCTGGCACGAGGGCACGGCCCTGGTGCTGGCCGATCTCACCTGGCTGGACGGGGCACCGGTGCTGGCCTCGCCGCGCCAGATACTCGCGGCGCAGGTAGCGCGGCTCGCCGAGCGCGGCTGGCGCGCCATGACGGGCACCGAGCTCGAGTTCGTCGTGTACCGGGATTCCTACGAGCAGGCGAGCCAGAAGGCCTACCGGGATCTCGTTCCGGCCAACCAGTACAACGTCGACTATTCGATCCTGGGCACCTCCAGAGTCGAGCCGCTGCTGCGCGCGATCCGCAGCGGGATGGCCGGCGCAGGCCTGTATGTCGAATCGGCCAAGGGGGAGTGCAATCTCGGCCAGCATGAGATCGCGTTCCGCTACGCCGATGCGCTTACTACCTGCGACAATCACTCGATCTACAAGACCGGCGCCAAGGAAATCGCGGCCGCGCACGGCATGAGCATCACGTTCATGGCCAAGCCCAACCCCCGCGAGGGCAACTCCTGTCACATCCACCTGTCGCTGCGCGAAGAGGACGGCACGCCGGTGCTGGCTGGTGACGGCCCGCACGGCATGTCCGAGCTCGGCGAGCATTTCGTGGCCGGCCAGCTGGCCGGCATGCGCGAGTTCACTCTGTGCTACGCGCCGAATATCAACTCCTACAAGCGCTTCGTGCCGGGCAGCTTCGCCCCCACCTCGGTGCGCTGGGGCCCGGACAACAGGACCTGTGCGCTGCGGCTGGTCGGCCACGGGTCGTCGCTCCGGGTGGAGAACCGCACGCCCGGCGGCGACGTGAACCCGTACCTGGCAGTGGCCGCGATGATCGCGGCCGGCCTGGACGGTATCGACAGGAAGCTGCCGCTTGAGCCGCCCTTCGAGGGCAACGCCTATACCGACAGCGGCCCGCAGGTTCCGCAGAACCTGCGCGATGCGCTCCAGCTGTGGCAGGCGAGCGAGCTCGCCCGCAAGTCGGTCGGCGCCGACGTGGTCGATCATTACGCCAACTACGCGCGGGTGGAGCTGGCCGCCTACGATGCCGCGGTGACCGACTGGGAGCTGCGGCGCTGCTTCGAGCGCCTTTAGGCCAGCGCGAGCTAGCCGAGTCCGTACCTGATCCCATGGGGGAAGCCGCCGCATGTCCGAGTTCACCGTCCTCAATCCGGCCACCGGTCAGGCCGTTACCACGGTGCCGCTGACCTCGGCGGAGCAGGCCGATGCCGCCATCGCGCGCGCCGCGGCGGCGCAGCCGCGCTGGCGGGCCGTCGCGCCGGGCGACCGGGCGGCGCTGCTGCGCAGGTTCGCGGCCGCTGTCGACGCCGACACCGAGGAACTGGCGCGGCTGGAGATCGCCGGCTCGGGTCATCCGGCCGGCCAGGCCCGCTGGGAGGCCGGGCACGTACGTGACGTGCTGCAGTACTACGCGGCGGCACCCGAGCGGCTCTGCGGGCGGCAGATCCCGGTCGCCGGCGGCCTGAACGTCACCTTCCACGAGCCGGTCGGCGTGGTCGGCCTGATCGTCCCGTGGAACTTCCCGATGCCGATCCTGGCCTGGGGAATGGCGCCCGCGCTCGCGGCCGGCAACACGGTCGTCGCCAAGCCGGCCGAGATGACCCCGCTGACGGCGATCAGGATCGGCGAGCTGGCCGCCCAGGCCGGCCTGCCCGAGGATGTCTTCCAGGTGCTGCCTGGCAAGGGCAGCGTCGTCGGCCAGCGCCTGGTCGACCACCCGGCCGTGCGGAAGATCGTCTTCACCGGCTCGACCGAGGTGGGCCGCCTGGTCATGGCAGGATGCGCGCGGCAGGTCAAGCGGCTCACCCTGGAGCTCGGCGGCAAGAGCGCGAATATCGTGTTCGCCGATGCCGATCTGGAGCGGGCGGCGGCGACCGCGCCGTACGCGGTGTTCGATAACGCGGGCCAGGACTGCTGCGCTCGGTCGAGGATCCTGGTGCAGCGTTCGGTCTTCGATCGCTTCATGGAGCTTTTTGAGCCAGCAGTAGCCGGCGTCAAGGTGGGCGACCCCGCCAGCGCCGATACCGAGATGGGCCCGCTGATCTCGGCCGCGCACCGTGCGCATGTCGCGTCCTACGTGCCCGAGGGCGCTCCGGTCGCGTTCCGGGGCAGTGCGCCGGACGGGACCGGGTTCTGGTTCCCGCCGACCGTGCTCGCGCCGGTGAGCGTGACGGACCCGGCCTACACCGAGGAGGTCTTCGGCCCGGTCGTCACCGTCACGCCGTTCGAGGACGAGGCCGACGCGATCACGATCGCCAACGACACCCCCTACGGCCTGTCCGGGTCGATCTGGACCGGTGACATCGGCCGCGCCATCCGGGTCGCCAGGGCGGTGGAGAGCGGCAATCTGTCGGTGAACTCGCACGCATCGGTGCGCTACTGGACGCCATTCGGCGGATTCAAGCAGTCCGGGCTCGGCCGCGAGCTCGGGCCCGACGCCCCGGACTCATTCACTGAGGTCAAGAACGTCTTTATCGCGACATGACAGCCAGCACGGCCGGGCAGCCGGGTTTTCCCGGACGGCCGGGCAACGAGCAGGGAGGGACAGACACAGCATGCAGCGTCTGCAGGACCGCGTCGCCGTCGTCACCGGCGCCGGTAGCGGCATCGGCCTGGCAAGCGCGCGGCGGCTAGCCGCGGAGGGAGCGGTGGTGGTGGCGGTCGATATCGACGAGGCCGCCGGCAAGCACGCCGCCGCGGCGGCGGGCGGGACGTTCATCGCGGCCGACGTTGCCAGCGAGGATGACGTCCGGCAGCTCTATCAGGCCGTCGCTGACCGGTACCAGCGGATCGACATCGCCTTCCACAATGCGGGCATCTCGCCGCCCGAGGACGACTCGATCCTGGTCACCGGCCTGGACGCCTGGCGCCGCGTCCAGGAGGTCAACCTGACCTCCGTTTACCTGTGCTGCAAGCACGTGCTCCCGTACATGCAGCGGCAGGGCAAGGGCTCGATCATCAACACGGCGTCGTTCGTCGCCGTACTGGGCGCCGCCACCTCGCAGATCTCCTATACCGCGTCCAAGGGCGGCGTCCTGGCGATGAGCAGGGAGCTTGGCGTGCAGTTCGCGCGCGCGGGCATCAGGGTCAACGCGCTGTGCCCGGGACCGGTCAATACGCCGCTGCTGCGTGAGCTGTTCGCTAACGACCCGCAGCGCGCGGCCCGGCGGCTCGTGCACGTCCCGATGGGCCGGTTCGCTGAGCCCGACGAGATCGCCGCCGCGGTGGCGTTCCTGGCCAGCGACGACTCCTCGTTCATCACCGCGGCGTCGTTCCTGGTGGATGGCGGCATCACTGGCGCGTATGTGACACCCTTGTGACGCGCCGGGCAGGCGGTGCCTGGCCGGCAATGGCCGGCAATGGCCGGCGACGGCCGGCGGACGGCCAGCAACGGCCAGCGGACGGACGGAGGCTGAGGTGACCGAGGCGGGCACGCCAGGTGCGGGCTACGGCGCTCCGATGGTAGGGATCAGCGCCTACTGTGAGCAGGCGCGCTGGGGGGTCTGGGACGTGGCGGCCATGGTGCTGCCCCGGCGCTACGCCGACCGGGTCGCCCAGGCCGGCGGGATCCCGGTGCTGCTGCCGCCGACGACCGGCATCGAGGATGCCCTGTCCAGGCTGGACGGCCTGGTGCTACCGGGCGGCGGGGACGTCGACCCGGCCCGCTACGGCGCACAGCGGCGGCCGGAGACCACCTCGGTGAACGAGGACAGGGACGCCGCCGAGCTCGCGCTGCTGGAAGCCGCACTGACCAGGAAGCTGCCCGTCCTGGGGATCTGCCGCGGCATGCAGGTGATCAACGTCGCACTCGGCGGCAGCCTCCATCAGCACCTGCCGGACGTGGTCGGCCACGATCAGCATTCGCCCAAGCCGGGCAACTTCGGCTCGCATGAGGTCAAGGTGGCGCCAGGCAGCCGCCTCGCCGCGATCCTGGGCCACACCGCCCTCGACGTCCACCTGCCTGCCGATGTGCCAACCCATCATCATCAGGGAATCAACCGGCTCGGTGCCGGCCTGACCGCCACCGCCTGGGCGGAGGACGGCACGGTCGAGGCCTTCGAGCTCGATCCGGCCGAATGCCCGTTCGGCCTGGCCGTCCAGTGGCACCCCGAAGCCGGCGACGACCTCAGATTGTTCACTGCCCTGGTGGACGCCGCCCGGATGGCCCGGACTCAAGGCGGCTGAACGTCGCGGCGCTGACCCGCCTAGACTCGCCAGCGTGAGCAATCCCCCAGCTCTGGAGATTGACCAGCTTTCCAAGAGCTACGGCCGTGCGGTGGCGGTGGCGGGCCTCTCGCTGCGTGCCGAGCGCTCACAGGTGACTGCCATCCTCGGGCCGAACGGGGCAGGCAAGACCACCACGGTGGAGATCTGCGAGGGCTACCGGCGGCAGGACGCGGGCACCGTCCGGGTGCTCGGCCTCGACCCGGCCCGCGACGCCCGTGAGCTCCGGGCGAAGGTCGGCGTCATGCTGCAGTCCGGCGGGGTCCCGACGGCAGCCCGGGCCGGCGAGTACCTGCGCGTGCTGGCCAGGTTCTACTCCCGCCCGGTCGATCCGGTGCTGCTGCTTGACCGGCTGGGCCTGGCAGGCTCGGCGCGAACCCCGTTCAAGCGCCTGTCCGGCGGCCAGCAGCAGCGGCTGTCGCTCGCCGCCGCCATCGTCGGCCGTCCGGAACTCGTCTTCCTTGACGAACCGACCGCGGGCCTTGATCCGCAGGCCAGGCACGCCACCTGGGATCTGATCGCGGGGCTGCGGGCGGCCGGCGCCGGGGTCATCCTGACCACGCATCACATGGACGAGGCCGAGCAGCTTGCCGATCAGGTGGTCATCATGGACCACGGGAAGCAGGTCGCCGCCGGGACCCCGGCCGAGCTCACCGGCACGGCGGGCCAGCTCAGGTTCCGCGCCGAGGCTGGCCTGGATACTGACAGCCTGCTGGCTGCCCTCCCGCCGGCCGCCATGGTGAAGGAATCCCCGGCCGGCCACTACGTCGTCGAGGTGCCCAATCAGGTCGATCCGCAGCTCGTCGCCGCCGTCACGGCATGGTGCGCGGAACGCGGCGCGGCGCCGCAGAGCCTGCGGATCGAGAGCCGCACCCTGGAGGACGTCTTCCTCGAACTGACCGGACGGGAGCTGCGGTCGTGACAGTGACCCCCTGCGACTGGCCGGAGCCCGCCCCCGGTGCCGCGCCGCTGCCCGTGATGATCGGCGCCCAGGCCGGACTTGAACTCCGGATCCTGCTGCGCAACGGCGAGCAGCTGCTGCTCACCCTCATCATCCCGGTGCTGCTGCTGACGGCATTCAGCGCCGAGCCGCTGGTCAGCTTCGGCCCGGGCAGCCGGATCGATTTCCTCGCTCCCGGCATCCTCGCGCTCGCGGTGATGTCGACCGCGTTCACCAGCCAGGCAATCGCTACCGGCTTCGAGCGCCGGTACGGCGTGCTGAAGCGGCTCGGCGCCACGCCGCTATCGCGCCGCGGGCTCATCGCCGCGAAGACGGCCACGGTCGCGGTGGTCGAGCTCGCCCAGGCGGTGGTGATCATCGTGGTAGGCCTGGCCCTCGGCTGGAACCCGCATGGCGGCGGCGCGGCGATCGCCTGGACGGTGCTGCTGATCCTGGCGGGCACAGCCGCCTTCAGCGGGCTGGCCTTGCTGATGGCGGGAACGCTGCGGGCCGAGGCGACGCTGGCTGCTGCCAACCTGGTCTACCTGGTGATGCTCGGGACCGGCGGGATGGTGTTCCCGCTGTCGAAGTTCCCGCCGGGTACGCAGTCCGTGCTGAAGCTGCTGCCAGCCGGGGCGCTCTCCGACGGGCTGCGCTCGGTGCTCGAGCACGGCAGCGGGCTGCCCGCGGGTGACCTGCTGGTGCTCGCCGCCTGGGGGGCGGCGGGGATCGCCCTGGCCGTGCGCACCTTCCGGTGGGAGTGACGCCGTTACCGCCGCGCCGCAGGCCCGTCGCGGGACCGCGCTAGGCGCGGTGCCAGCGTCGGTCCTGGTGCTGACCGGGATCGGAGCCGTTCAGATCGGCGCCGGCCTGGCTACCCGGCTATTCAGCCAGGTCGCGCCGGCGGCCGTGACAGGACTGCGGCTGTGGTCGGCCGCAGTCCTGCTGGCGGTGTTCGGCGCCAGGGGCCTGTCCGGCGCGCTGCGCGCGCTGGCCAGGGAGCGGGCCTGGCGGGACGCCGCCGTGGCGGTGGCGTTCGGCGGCACGCTCGCGATCATGAACTTCTCGATCTACCAGGCGTTCGCGCGGATACCGCTCGGTATCGCCGTGACGATCGAGTTCCTCGGTCCGCTGGCGGTGGCCGTGGCGACGTCCCGGCGGCTGACCGACTTGCTGTGGGTGGCGCTGGCCGGCGCTGGCGTCGCGCTGCTGTCTCATGGCGGCACCAGCCTGGCCCGCAGCGCCGCCGGGCGCCCCGCAGGAGCGGGCCTGGCCGCCGCGGGAGTCGCCTTCGCCCTGGTCGCGGCGGCCGGCTGGGCCGCCTACATCCTGCTGAGCGCCGCCACCGGACGACGGTTCAGCGGATCATCAGGGCTGGTGATCGCCATGCTGGTCGCAGCGCTCGCGGTCACGCCGGCCGCGCTGAGCACGGCCCGCGGTGCGCTGGGGCGGCCGGACGTGCTGGCCACCGGTATCGCGATCGGGCTGCTCTCGTCGGTTATCCCGTACCGGTTCGAACTTGAGGCGCTCCGGCGGATCCCGGCCGGGGTCTTCGGCATCTGGATGAGCCTGGAACCTGCCGTCGCCGCGCTGGTCGGTCTCGTCATGCTCAGTGAGGCGCTCGCGCCCCGCGAGTGGGCCGCCGTGGGCTGCGTGATGGTCGCCTGTGCCGGCGCGGCGCGGGGAGCTCAGCGCCGGGCGGGCGCCGCCCGCCAGACCGCTGCGCCCCCGCCGGCCGGCTAGCGCAGCGCTGCCGCGGGGCTGCGATGAAGCGGCTGGCCGGCGCTGGCCGCATGCCCCGTGTGCCATCCGGTGCCGCCCGATCCTACGATGGGTCCGTGCCCGCCCATCTCGCCGCGGCCGATGCCGCCGCGGCCCCCCGCCCCGCCTGGCGCCAGACCGGGCGCAGGTGGGCCGACGTGCTGCTGCGGCCCTCCCCCGCCACCATGCGGCGGATCGCGCTGGCCGGCGTACTGGCGGCTGTCGGGATCATGCTGACGGGTGCCGGAGTGCGGCTCAGCCAGTCCGGCCTGGGCTGCCCGGACTGGCCGCGCTGCACGGCAGCCAGCATCGTCGCCGGAGGGACGTCCGGCGATTCGCTCATCCATCGCTGGGTCGAGTTCAGCAACAGGCTGTTCGGCGTCGTGATCTTCGTGGTCGCCGTGGTGGTCTGGATCGCGGCCTGGCGGTACCGGCCGGGCGGCGGCCGCCACCGGCAGGACCTGGTCTGGCTGGCATCGGCGCAGCCCGGCGGCGTGGTGGCGCAGGCCGTCATCGGCGGCGTCGTGGTGCTGACCAAGCTCAACCCGGTCTGGGTCTCCATTCATTTCCTGCTCTCGATCGCCGTGGTCGCCGCTGCGGTCGCCTTGCAGGTGCGCGTCGCCGAGGGCACCGGGCCGGTCCGTCCGCTGGTCCGGCCGGAACTGCGGCTCTTCGGGTTCGGCGTGCTGGCCGTGGTGACCGTGATGCTCGCCGCCGGCACCGTGGTCACCGGTACCGGCCCGCTGGCAGGTGCCGCCTCGGTGGCCAGGTACCACCTGCGGCTGGCCGCGGTCACCCAGCTGCACGCCGACATCGGCTGGCTGCTGGGCGGCCTGGCGATCGCGCTGGCCCTGTCCCTGGCCCTCACAGCGGCGCCGGCTGCGGCCGTCCGGCTTGGCTGGCTGCTGGTCGGGCTGCTCGGCGTCCAGGGCATCATCGGCTACACCCAGTACTTCAGCGGCCTGCCAGCCGGCCTGGTCTGGGTCCATGTGGCCGGCTCGACGGCGATCTGGGTCGCCGCCCTGCGGCTGATCTTCGCGATGCGCGACCGCGGCCCGCTGGCCGGGCCAGAGCAGGCCGTCCCCGGGCCGGCCCAGCATGCGGCGGCCGGTTAGGACTGGCGCTCAGGGATAGTGTCAAATCCGGATGATGAGGACGGAGCACAGCCGCACCAGGGCGAGCGCAGGCCACTGAACCGACGAGGGAGAAATGTCATGACCACCAAGCCCGACGACACTCTGGGACAGCTGTCCGCCGCAGGCGTGGCGGTCTGGCTCGACGACATCAGCAGGGAGCGGCTGTCGACCGGGAATCTCGCGAGCCTGATCAGCGACTTCCACGTCGTCGGCGTGACCTCCAATCCGACGATCTTCGCGCACGCCCTCATCAATGGCGCGGCCTACGACGGCCAGGTGGCCGACCTGGCGGTGCGCGGCGTCGAGCTTGAGGAAGCGGTCCGGGCGATCACGACGTACGACATCCGCTGGGCCTGCGACGTCTTGCGCCCCGTGTACGACGAGAGCGGCGGCGTCGACGGCCGGGTCTCCATCGAGGTCGACCCGCGGATCGCCGGTGACACCGCCAAGACCATCGCCGAGGCCAGGGCCCTGTGGTGGCTAGTGGACCGGCCGAACCTGTTTATCAAGATCCCGGCCACGCTGGCGGGGCTCCCCGCGATCACCCGCGCCCTGTCCGAGGGGATCAGCGTCAACGTGACACTGATCTTCTCGCTGGAGCGGTACGGCCAGGTGATCGATGCCTACCTGGCCGGCCTAGAGCAGGCAGTCGCCGCCGGGCACGAGGTGTCCGGCATCACGTCGGTGGCCTCGTTCTTCGTCAGCAGGGTGGACACCGAGGTTGACCGCAGGCTGGACAAGCTCGACAGCGCGCAGGCGCACGGGCTGCGCGGCAAGGCGGCGATCGCCAACGCGCGGCTGGCCTACGAGCTGTTCGAGCAGAAGTTCGCCGGCAACTCGCCCCGGTGGTCAGCGCTGAAGAAGTCCGGGGCGCGGCTGCAGCGTCCGCTGTGGGCATCCACCAGCACCAAGGACAAGGCGTTCCCGGACACGATGTACGTGACCGAGCTGGTCGCGCCGGACACCGTCAACACGATGCCGGAAGCCACCATCCGCGCCACCGCCGACCATGCCGAGCTGCGCGGTGACGCGATCCGCGGCACCTACCAGGCATCGCGTCAGGTGTTCGGCGAGCTCGAGCAGCTCGGCATCGGCTATGAAGACGTGGTGACCGTGCTGGAGCGCGAGGGCGTGCAGAAGTTCGCCGCGTCCTGGGGCGAGCTGCTCACGACCGTCAGGTCCGAGCTGGCCAAGCAGGCATCAGATGAGCACTGACGTCGTGCCCAACCCGCTCCGGGATGCGCGGGACCGCAGGATCCCCCGGGTCGCCGGGCCGTGCGTGCTTGTCATGTTCGGCGTCACCGGTGACCTGGCCAGCAAGAAGCTGCTCCCGGCCATTTACGACCTGGCCAACCGCGGCCTGCTGCCGCCCGGGTTCTCGCTGGTCGGGTTCGCCAGGCGGGACTGGGCGGACGAGGACTTCGCCCAGCTGACGTATAACGCGGTGAAGGCCCACGCCCGCACGCCGTTCCGGGACGCGGTCTGGCAGCAGGTCAGCGAGGGAGTCAGGTTCGTCCCCGGCGAGTTCGGCGACGACGCGGCATTCGACCTGCTCGCGCGCACCGTGGCAGAACTCGACGCGGAACGGGGCACCGGCGGCAACTACGCGTTCTACCTGTCCATCCCGCCGAAGGCGTTCCCTGAGGTCGTGCAGCAGCTGAAGCGGTCCGGCCTGTCGGACGCCCCGCCGCCGGCCGGCCCCGGCCAGCCGCAGCCCTGGCGCCGGGTGGTGATCGAGAAGCCATTCGGCCACGACCTGGCCAGCGCCCGCGAGCTGAACTCGATGCTGGACGCGGTGTTCCCGCGAAACGCGGTCTTCCGCATCGATCACTACCTGGGCAAGGAGACCGTCCAGAACCTGCTGGCCCTGCGCTTTGCCAACACCATGTGGGAACCGATCTGGAACCGCAGCTACGTGGACCACGTGCAGATATCGATGGCCGAGGACATCGGCATCGGCGGCCGGGCTGGCTATTACGACGGGATCGGGGCTGCCAGGGACGTCGTCCAGAACCACCTGCTGCAGCTGCTCGCCCTCACGGCGATGGAGGAACCGCTCTCCTTCGACGCGGACTCGCTGCGCGCCGAGAAGGAGAAGGCGCTGTCGGCGGTCAGGATCCCCGGCGATCTCGCCACCGGCACCGCCCGCGGCCAGTACGCGGCCGGCTGGCAGGGCGGCGTCGAGGTATGCGGCTTCCTCGAGGAAGACGGCATCCCGGCGGACTCGGTCACCGAGAGCTACGCGGCGGTGCGGCTCACCGTGGACACCCGGCGATGGGCCGGGGTGCCGTTCTACCTGCGCACCGGCAAGCGGCTGCCGAGCCGGATGACGGAGATAGCGCTGATCTTCCAGCGCGCGCCGCACCTGCCGTTCGCCGCCACCGACACCGAGGAGCTCGGCCAGAACGCGCTGGTGATCCGGGTGCAGCCAGACGAGGGCATCACCGTGCGGTTCGGCTCGAAGGTGCCCGGCTCGGCCATGGAGGTCAGGGACGTCAACATGGACTTCGCCTACGGCGAGTCCTTCACCGAGTCGAGCCCGGAGGCATACGAACGGCTCCTGCTCGACGTGCTGATCGGTGATCCGCCGCTGTTCCCCCGGCAGGAGGAAGTGGAGCTGTCCTGGCGCATCCTGGACCCGATCGAGGAGTTCTGGACCGACCACCTGAAGCCCGACCAGTATCCGGCCGGAACCCAGGGCCCGGCAAGCGCCGACGAGCTGCTGGCCCGGGACGGCCGGGCCTGGCGGCGGCTGTAGCACCCCGTCCGGGGCACTGACGATGCCGCCAGCCCGCAAGGCCGATAACGAGGGACCGCCATGCTGATCGACCTGACCGACACCACGACCCGCGCCATCCATGACGCGCTGACCAGGGCGCGTGACCAGCTTGGCGGCCCGACAACCGGAGTGGTGCTCAACCTGATCATCATGACCGACGAGGCATCCCAGCACGACGCCATCCGGGCAGCCAGCCAGGCGGGACGGGAGCATCCGTGCCGCGTGCTCGGGGTCATTGCCAGGAACCCGGCCGGCTCGGCCCGGCTGGACGCCGAGATCAGGACCGGCGAGGGCGCACCCGGCCAGACCGTGCTGCTGCGCCTGTACGGCCCGACCGGCCAGCATGCCGACTCGGTCGTGGTGCCGCTGCTGGTCCCCGACACCCCGGTCGTCACCTGGTGGCCGGCGGCGGCCCCGGTGGTGCCGTCGGCCGATCCGCTGGGAATCCTCGCCCAGCGCAGGGTCACCGACGCGGCAGCGGCGGGGACGCCTGCGGCCGCGCTCGCGGCGCTCGCCGCTGGCTACCGGCCTGGCGACACCGACCTGAGCTGGACCAGGGCGACGACCTGGCGGTCGCTGCTGGCGGCGACACTGGACCAGCCGCACGGCGAGATCACCGGCGGCGCGGTGAGCGCGGAGGAAACCAACCCGACAGCTGACCTGATCGCGGCCTGGCTGTCGGGGCGGCTCGGGGCCGGCTTCCGGCGCGACGTCTCCGGCGGCCCCGGCATCACCGGGGTGCGCTTCCAGACCAGTGACGGCGACATCACGATCACCAGGCCAGACGGCCGGACCGCAACGCTCAGCCGCCCGGGCGACCCGGAGCGGCGGGTCGCCCTGCATCGCAGGGAGATCGCTGAGCTGCTGGCCGAGGAGCTGCGCAGGCTGAATCCTGATGAGGTGTACGGCGAGACGCTGGCCGCCTTCGCCGCGAGCACGGCGGCGGGATCCCCGGCCCCTCGCCGGCCGGCGCGGCAGCGCAGGTGAGCACGCCGCAGGTACTCATCCACCGCGACGCCGAGCTGCTCGCCCAGGCAGTGGCGGCCCGGCTGGTGACCAGGCTGGTGGACATCTGCGCGGCCCGGGGCGAGGCCGCGCTGGTGCTGACCGGCGGCGGCATCGGTACCCGGGTCCTCACGGAGCTCGCCGCCAGCCCGGCCAGGGACGCGGTGGACTGGCGGCACCTGGATATCTGGTGGGGCGACGAGCGGTTCCTGCCGGCCGGCGACCCGCAACGCAACGACACGATTGCCCGGCGCGCGCTGCTTGATCACGTGGATGTGCGCCCGGCGCGGGTGCATCCCATGCCGGGGCCGGACGGCCCGGACGGTAACGACCCCGAAGCGGCGGCCGCCCGGTACGCCGGCTGGCTGGCCAGCGCGTCCCGGCCGGAAGATCATGGCGAAACGCCCTCGTTTGATGTGCTGCTCCTCGGCATCGGGCCGGACGCGCACGTCGCGTCGCTGTTTCCCGGTATGCCTGCCCTCTACGAGGAGCGGACGGTGGTAGCGGTCCACGGCGCGCCGAAGCCGCCGCCGGTCCGGCTGTCCCTCACGCTGCCGGCCATCAGGGCGGCCCGCGAGGTGTGGATCATCGCCTCGGGCACCGACAAAGCCGGTGCGGTCAGGCTCGCCCTGTCCGGGTCCGGGCAGGTTCAGGTGCCCGCCGCGGGCGCGAAAGGCAGGCAGCAGACACTGTTCCTGCTGGACCGGGCCGCTGCCGCCCGGGTGCCATCGCAACTGGGGCGCCTGGCCTCGCCCTGACCGGTCCGGCCGCCGTTTCGGTAGCCGGTTACGTCAGTGCTTATCGTTATGAAGTTAGCTAGTCCGCGTCATCGCCGTAATGGCGCGATTCTGGCTAGGATCGCGCCGTGGCCACCGATCCCCGCCCTGGCTCCGGCCGCGATCATCTCGTCGTCTGCGGGGATGACGCCCTCGCCTTGCGGATGGTGGAGGAGCTCACCGCCAGGTACGGCGAGCAGGTCACCGTCATCCTGCCCTCGGCGCGGCGCGGGCACGCGCCACGAATCGCCAGGCTCCCGGGGGTGGCGATCATCGAGCGGGCTGAGCTCGACCATGACGCGTTCGTCGAGGCGGGCCTGCCCTCCGCCCGGGCGCTCGCCCTGCTTCGCCAGGATGACCTCGGCAACTTTCATGCCGCGTTGCGCGCCCAGGAACTCAATCCTGACCTGCGGCTAGTCCTGGCTATTTTCAATACCGGATTGGGCGAGCGCATCCGCGCATTCTTCACCGACTGCGCGGTGCTGTCCGAATCAGCGATGGCCGCGCCGTCGTTTGTCGCTGCCGCCCTGGGCGAGCCGGCCCCTAGTCACGTCCGGCTGGCCGGCCGCACCCTCTATGTCGCCAGGCGCGACGACATCGACGACGGGCACCTGGTGTGCGGGCTCGCGGCGAGCGCGGACGCCGGTTCCCCGAGCCTGGTGCCGCCTGCCGATGCGGGCGCCGGGCTGGTGCTCGCGGTAGCGGACGGTACCCCGCAAAACCCGCTGACCCGCCAGCGCCTGGGTCCGCTGCGCGGCCTGCCGCGACTGCTCCGCCAGGTCTTCTGGCACAAGATGGGGCTTGCCTTCGGTCTTGTAGTGGCCGTCCTGCTCGCCGGGTTCTTGCTGCTCGCGCTCGCCGTCGGTTACTCCCCGGCGAACGCGCTCTACCTGACGCTGCTCGACGCGGCCGGTGCCGCGGTCAGCAATCCCGGCCTGACCTCGCCGGAGAAGGTCGCCCAGTTCCTGCTGACCTTCGACGGGCTCGCCTTCCTCCCGCTGGTGACCGCCGCGGTGGTCGGGGCACGGCTGACCGGCTCGGTGCATGGCGCGCAGCGGCCGGTCAGCGACCATGTCATCGTGGCCGGCCTCGGCAATGTCGGCACCAGAATCGTCGGCCAGCTCCACGACCTGGGCATTCCCGTGGTCTGCGTCGAGAAGAACCCGGCCGCCGCCGGGGTGCCGCTCGCCACCCGCCTCGGCCTGAAGGTCGTGGTCGGCGAGACGCACCGGGAGGAGATCCTGCGCGCCGCGGGCATCGACAGCTGCCGGGCCCTTGTCTCGGTGACCAACAGCGACATCGTGAACCTGGAGACCGCACTGCACGCCCGGTCGCTCGCCGAGGAGCCGCGTCTCGTCGTGCGCCTGCTCGATGATGACCTGGCCGAGCGGGTGCAGAAGACCATCGGCAACTCGATCTCGCGATCGGTCTCCTACCTCGCCGCCCCGGCATTCGCCGCGGCGATGCTGGAGCACCAGGTGCTGCGCACCATCGCCGTCGGCCGTCACGTGCTGCTGATAGCCGAGGTGCCGGTCAGCGCCGGTGCCGAGCTGGCCGGGCGGCGGCTTGACGATGTGCACCGCATCGGCGAGGTGCGGGTGATCGCCCTGCGGCGGCGCGGCTCAGGCGGCGTGGACTGGTCGCCGCGGCCCGGCTACCAGCTGGCGCCGCAGGACCGGCTCGTCGTCCTTGGCACCCGGGCAGGACTGGGCCGGGTGCTCACCCGCAGCCGGGCGCGATAGGTACCGGCATGTAACGGTATTTCACCGCCGAAAGCCGAAACTGGGGGCTCCCCTAAAGGGTGTCCGCAGAGTTACGCTCAGGACAGATCTTCCACCTGGTTCTGCTGAGCCAGTTGTGAAGAAAAGGAAGGTGCATGTATAGCATGGTCCGTGTGGCTTTGTCACGATCGTCTGGCTGCACCTGCCGGGACTTCGCACCTGGCATGCGCATCCGGCAGACCGGCCATCGTGCTCCTTCCTTCCATCCGAGTGCCTGCCCGGCTGTGGCGGCAAGCCGACTGCCGGGCGGTGCAAGTCCGTCAGGAGGAATCCCTTGACTACTACCAACGAGGTACCCGATCCGGCCGTCTCGGGCACCGGGATAGCCGATCCCGCGCCGCTCGGGCTCGCAGGTTTCGCGCTGACCACGTTCCTGCTGTCCGCTTTCAACGCCCACTGGACCAGGGGCGGCGGCGGGGAGTGGCTTGCCTTCGCGCTCGCGTACGGCGGCATCGCGCAACTGCTGGCGGGCATGTGGGAGTTCCGCAACAATAACGCCTTCGCCGCGACAGCGTTCTCCAGCTACGGCGCATTCTGGATCGGGCTGTTCGTCTATTTCCGGTTCGTTGCTCCGACCCCAGGTGAGAACGTCCTCAATGACCTGGGCTGGATCCTGCTGGCCTTCGCGATCTTCAACCTCTACTTGCTGATCTTCAGCACCCAGGCGCACCTCGCGCTCTTCCTCCTGTTCCTGTTCCTGGAGATCGCCTTGGTCATCTTGGCCATCGCGAATTTCGACACTGGCAATGTGGCCCTCACCAAGATCGGCGGCTACGTCGGCATCGCGACCGCCGTGGTGGCCTGGTACGTCTCCGCCGCCGATCTCATCGCCCACATGAAGGGCAAGCCGGTGCTGCCTGTCGGCAAGCCGCTCATGAGGATCGGCTGATCCCGGACTCCTGCCAGGTGCGGCATGCGTGATCCCGGGGACTCCCAGAGTCCCCGGGATCACGCGTTTCCGGAACCGGTGATGCACATCTGCCGTCAAGGCCGCGGGACACCCTGGAGGCATCCGCCGCGGCCTGCAGAACGGCGCCCGGCACGCACCCCGCTCAGCGGCGATTCCCGCTCAGCGGTGACTGGCCTCGTACTTAGTGATGACCTGTGCCGGAATCCGGCCGCGGTCGCTCACTTCGATACCGCTGCGCTTGGCCCACGCCCGAATGTCAGCGCTCCGCTGCCGGTGCGCTGCCGTTCTCCGCTTGGGCCGCGGCACGCGGGTACTGACCTTACGTGCCTTCTCCGCGAACCGCTTGACAGCCTCGTCGAACTTCTGGCTGTGCTTCTCGCATAGGTCGATCTCATAGTCCCGGCCGTCGAGGCTGAACGCACGGGTCATGTGCTCGCCGTCCGGAATCTCTTTTGCATCGTAGTCACATGCGAATGTGACTGAGACTTTCTGGGCCACTTGTGGTCCCCCTTCCCCCGACGCAAATATATCCCCAGGTACCAGCAGCCTCTAACGGCACCCTGGCAACGTTCCTGACGGGGCGTTTGAGCGCCCATCCGGTAGTGCGGCAGCCGAACGTCAGGCTAACGGCAAATCGGGGTCGCCGCCCAGGCCACCAGCCGCTTCGTAGGCCCCTTCGTATCCGGCTTGCGGGCCGTACGGGAACGATTCAGGAGGCCGTCCCAGCTCGTCCTGGCGTGGAACGGAACCGCCGTTATGCGCCGCGGAAACGGCGCCTCTTGTGGCCGGATCGCGACCGTGCCGCGGTCCGGCTGACTCGGGCAGGTAATGCGCCTGGGTGCGCTCGCCGGTGAAATCAACGGCACGGGCAGGCGGATAGGGACCGGACGCCCGGCCGCCCAGGTATTGCGGGACGGCAGCGTCGCCGTATTGCCGGGCGGCGGCCCCGCCGTATTGCCGGGCGGCGCCGTCGTATTGCGGGACGGCCCCGTCGTATTGCCGGGCGGCGCCGTCGCCGTATTGCCGGGCGGCGGTCACGTCGTCCGGCTGATACCCGGTGGTGTCGTTGTCCCAGCGATAATCCGCGGCGTCGACATGACGTGGCCCCGCGCCCTGGTCGTGCGGCATGCGCCCGCCAGGGCCGCGCCCTAGCGTCTCGGTCATCCTGGCCAGCTCGCCCATAGGCAGCCGGAAGGTACCCGTGCAGGTGCCTGCCTGCCAGATGCTGAAGACTGCCACGCCAGTATCCGCGTACCAGCTCAGCCGCATGCTCCTGGCGCTGCCCCTGACATCGAAGAAAACCTCGCCCAGCCGGGGCAGCGGTGCTGCGTCCGATGCCGACATGGTGCTCATCGTGACCCTGAACCTGCGCATTTGTCTAGCTGGTGACCAGCGGGCGGCGAACAGGCGGCGTAACGGCTTACAGTTTGCTGATCCAGCCTCGCGAACACCGGGCCGGATGGCATGATAAGCGTCGGCTCGCTGACCTGGCCGGCTCGACGGCTGGCGTTCCGCGCTTCACGCGCTCCCTGCGCTGACCCCGTGAATGCGGGAACACCACGGTGAGGTGTCGCGTTGCATAAACGACGGGGCCGAATGCCGCTACATGCGAGATTTTAGCGTCCAGCGGGCCGGACGCTCCGCTAGGCGAGTGAAGTTACAGGTTGAGGAGAGCTGACGATGTCTGAGGTACGCCGCCAGGCCGCTGTGATGCAGCGGCCGAACTGGGGCTGGCAGGACGAGGCCGCGTGTCGCGGCAGGGACGTCGTGCTCTTTTTCGGCCCAGACGGTGAGCGGCAGCCTGAGCGCGACATCAGGGAGCGCAAGGCCAAGGCCGTCTGCGCGGCGTGTCCGGTCCGCGCCGAGTGCCTCGGCTATGCCGTCGGCCGCCCGGAGAAGTACGGCACCTGGGGCGGCCTGAACGAAGACGAGCGCTCGGCCGAGCGGCGCCGCAGGATGCGCCGGGCCAACGCCGCCTGACGGCGGCCAGACTGCTATCCGCCGGCCCGGCCCGCCAGGAGCGCGGCAGCTGGCCGCCTATCAGGTACCCGGGCGAAGCCCTCGTCGCAGCGGGCCGGACAATGATGGTCATGGTCTGCAAGCCGTGCCGCGAGCAACGGCACGCCGAGTGCCCGGGCGGCGGCTGGTGTGACTGCCAGCATCAGGCGCGCATCCAGCAGGCGGAGCCCGTCGTGGGCTGGGCGGGCCGGGCTGACAACACCGGCGGTTCCGGGCGACAGGGAGGCTATCGGTGACGTGTCCGGCCTTCGCGGCAGGGCCCGCGGGCTCAGTTGCACTGCCTAACCGTGGCGAACCGGGCGTGATACCGCGCCGGGAGGTCAGCTGCCGGTGGTTCCGTGGTCCTGCCGGGCCGATCCGGCTACGCTGTGGCGGGTCAACAGGGCCGGGATGACGGCCTCCAGCCCCGGCTCGGGACCGGGACAGCCCGGCCAGAGCGCCCCGCCCGGCCCCAGGCCGTCCGTACGCAGGCCGCCCGCACCCAGCCCGTCCGCACGGAGGTAGCCATCGAGATGGAGCGGCTCGCCGCCCAGGCGGCAGCTGAGCTGACTGGCGCGCCCGCAGCTGACGTGATCAGGTGGGCGGCGGACGTATTCGGCAGCCGTCTGTGCGTGACCTCCTCGATGACCGACGCGGTGATCATTGATCTCGCCTCCCGGGTCCGCCCGGGGATTGACGTGCTCTTCCTCGACACTGGCTATCACTTCCCCGAGACCGTCGGGACCAGGGACGCGGTCTCGTCCGTCTACCCGGTCAATGTGATCAACGTGACACCCACCAGGACGGTGGCCGAGCAGGACACTGAGCTCGGGCCGCGCTTGTATGGCCGTAACCCGGATCTGTGCTGTTACCTGCGCAAGGTCGTGCCGCTTGAGCAGGCACTCGGGCCTTATGACGCCTGGATCACCGGCGTCCGCAGCCAGGAAACGGACGCGCGCAGCGATACCCGGGTGGTGCAATGGGACCCGCGCCGCGAGATGGTGAAGGTCAACCCGATCGTCGACTGGACACAGGATCAGGTGGATGCCTACATCTGCGACCACGGCGTGCTAGTCAACCCGCTGGTCTACGACGGCTACCCGTCGATCGGCTGCCGGACCTGCACCGTGCGGGTCGAGGCGGGCGCGGACCCGAGGAGCGGGCGCTGGGCTGGTACCGCCAAGACCGAGTGCGGCATCCACGGCTGACATCGTCGCACTGAGCCGAGGGAACGCCACATGACGACTCCGACCTCCCGCGCCACCCATGAGGTGCTCAACCAGGTGCCGCCGCTGGCCGGGCATGATGTCGCCGCAGATCCGGCGCTCCTTGAGGCGATCGAGCGGGAAGGGGCCGGCTGGGCCGCCGCCGGGCTGCATGAACTTGGCGCCCTGGCTGGCGCCGCCGGGACGCAGGAGCAGGCCCGGCTGGCTAACGAGCATTCCCCCGTGCTGCGCAGCCACGACAGGTACGGGAACCGGATCGATGAGGTCGAGTTTCACCCGGCCTGGCATCAGCTGATGACGGTCGCGGTCAGTCACGGCCTGCACGCGGCTCCGTGGGCGCACGGTGCCCCTGGGGCGCACGTGGCGAGAGCTGCCGGATTCTATGTATGGACGCAGGCCGAAGGCGGTCATGGCTGCCCCATCTCGATGACCTATGCCGCCGTCCCCGCGCTGCGCCGCGAGGCGGACCTGGCGGCCCGTTTCGAGCCGTTGCTCACCTCGGCGAGCTACGACCCCGGCCTGCGGCCCCCGGACGGCAAGGCGGGCCTGCTGGCCGGCATGGCGATGACGGAGAAGCAGGGCGGCTCGGACGTCCGCGCCGGCACGACCAGGGCGGTGCCCGCCGCAGACGGCAGCTACTTGCTGACCGGCCACAAATGGTTCTGCTCGGCACCGATGTCCGACTTGTTCCTTGTCCTCGCCCAGGCGCCGGAGGGCCTGACGTGCTTCCTGCTCCCCCGGGTCCTGCCGGACGGGAGCCGCAACGCGATGTACCTCCAGCGGCTCAAGGACAAGCTGGGTAACCGGTCGAACGCCTCGGCTGAGGTGGAGTACGCAGGCGCTCTTGCCTGGCGGGTGGGCGAGCCAGGCCGTGGCGTCGCAACGATCATCGAGATGGTGAGCGCCACCAGGCTGGACTGCGTACTCGGCAGCGCCGCCGCGATCCGCCAGGCGGCAGTGACGGCCGTGCATCACGCCACCTTCCGGAGGTCGTTCGGCCGCACCCTCATCTCGCATCCGCTGATGAGCAGCGTGCTGGCCGACCTGGCGCTGGAGGCGGAGGCGGCCACCGCACTGGCGATGCGGCTGGCTGGCGCGGCCGACCGGGTGGCGCGCGGCGACGCCGCGCAGGCCGCGCTGCTGCGGCTGGCACTGCCCGCGGTCAAGTTCTGGCTATGCAAGCGCACGCCCGTCGTGGCTGGAGAGGCGCTGGAGTGCCTGGGCGGCAACGGGTATGTGGAGGAGAGCGGGCTGCCCCGGCTGTACCGTGACGCGCCCGTCAACTCCGTCTGGGAGGGGTCTGGCAACGTCAGTGCCCTGGACGTGCTGCGCGCGCTGACGCGGTCGGCTGCCTGCGCCGACGCGCTGCTGGCCGAGGCTGACCTGGCCGGCGGCGGGGACCGCCGGCTCGATCAGGCGGTCGCAGCCCTGCGCGTCGTGCTCAAGGAGGCGGCCGCCGAGGCGCCCGCGCGGCCGGGCACCGCGGCCGGGGCCGCCGCGGAGTTCGGGGCCAGGCGGCTCGCCGCCATGATCGCAGTGGTGCTGGCAGGCACGCTCCTGGTGCGCCATGCGCCGTCAGCGGTCGCGGATGCCTTCTGTGCCTCCCGGCTCGGCCCTGATGCTGCGGCCGGCCCCGGCGCCCCGTTCGGCACGCTGCCGGACGGGCTCGACCTGCGCCCGGTGCTGGACCGCGCCAGGGCAGCCATTCCCGGGTAAGGTCGGCGGATGCGCGTATGGCCAGGAAGTGCTTACCCGCTCGGTGCGACCTGGGACGGCTCGGGAACGAACTTCGCGCTGTTCTCGGAGATCGCCGAGCAGGTTGAGCTGTGCCTGTTCGGCTCCGCCGGCCCCGGCGGTGCGGGGGCACCGGGCGCGGAGACCCGCATTCCGCTGACCGAAGTAGACGGCTTCGTCTGGCATTGCTATCTGCCGGACGCGAGCCCGGGGCAGCAGTACGGATACCGGGTCCACGGCCCTTACGCGCCCCGGCATGGCCACCGCTGCAACCCCGCCAAGCTGCTGCTGGACCCCTACGGCAAAGCGGTCGCCGGCCAGGTCCGCTGGAACGAGGCCCTGTACTCCTACCGGCATGGCGATCCGGCGGCCTTCAACGCCGACGACAGCGCCCCGTATATGCCCAGGAACCTGGTGATCAGCCCGTACTTTGACTGGACCGATGACCGTCAGCCGCGGACCGCCTACCACGAGACCCTGATCTACGAAGCTCATGTCCGCGGCCTGACATTCCGCCACCCGGAGATCCCGCCCGAGCAGCGCGGCACCTACGCGGGCCTCGCGCATCCGGCTGTCATCGAGCACCTGACCAAGCTCGGCGTGACGGCGATCGAGCTGATGCCCGTGCACCAGTTCGTGCCTGAGCCTGGCCCGGTCCAGCGCGGGCTGACGAACTACTGGGGATACAACACGATCGCCTTCCTGGCGCCGCACAACTCCTACGCATCGGCCGGCGCCGGCGGGGACGGGCAGGTCGCCGAGTTCAAGACAATGGTCAAGGCGCTGCACCAGGCCGGCATCGAAGTGATCCTCGACGTCGTCTACAACCACACTGCGGAGTCCGGCGCGTTCGGCCCGACGCTGTCGTTCCGCGGTATCGATAACGCCGCCTATTACCAGCTCGACGATCACAACCCTGCTACCTACCTCGACTACACCGGCTGCGGCAACAGCCTCAACGTCCGGCACCCGCACGCGCTACAGCTGATCATGGATTCGCTGCGGTACTGGGTGCTGGACATGCACGTGGACGGGTTCCGCTTCGATCTCGCTTCGGCGCTCGCCCGCGAGCTGCATCACGTGGACCGGCTCTCGACCTTCTTCGACCTGGTCCAGCAGGACCCGGTTGTCTCGCAGGTCAAGCTGATCGCCGAGCCGTGGGATGTCGGCGAAGGCGGCTACCAGGTCGGTAAATTCCCGCCGCTCTGGACAGAATGGAATGGCAAGTACCGCGACACCGTACGCGATCTATGGCGCGGCGAGCCCGGGACACTACCGGAGTTCGCGTCCCGGCTCACCGGCTCCAGTGACCTCTACGAGACGAGCGCGCGCCGCCCGGTAGCCTCGGTGAACTTCGTCACCTGCCACGACGGGTTTACGCTGCGCGATCTGGTCAGCTACAACGAAAAGCACAACGAGGCGAATGGTGAGGACGGCCGGGACGGGACTGATGACAACCGGTCCTGGAACTGCGGGGCGGAAGGGCCGTCTGATGACCCGGCGGTCAACCAGCTAAGGGCGCGCCAGATCAGGAACTTCCTGGTATCGCTCTTCTGCGCCCAGGGCGTGCCCATGCTGCTTGCCGGGGATGAGATGGGCCGGACCCAGCACGGCAATAACAATGCCTACTGCCAGGACAACGAACTGTCCTGGGTGGACTGGGAGAACGGCAGCAAGCAGCAGGACCTGTTCGACTTCACCTGCGCGCTCTCGCACCTGCGGCGCATACATCCGGTGTTCCGCCGGCGCAGGTTCTTCAGCGGCCTGCCGACGGCCGTTCCCTCTGGCGACGCCGACCTGCAGGACATCATCTGGCTCGCGCCCTCGGGCCAGGAGATGACAGATAATGACTGGAATGCCAGGTACGCGCGGGCTATGGCGGTTTTCCTGAACGGGGACGCGATCACCGAGCCAGCGCCGCACGGCGAACGCGTGCGGGACAACGATTTCCTGCTCTTGTTCAACGCCCATAGCGACGCGGTCACCTTCACGCTGCCCGGCGGCCGGCTCCATGACAAGTGGGAAGTCGTCATCGATACAGCGGCGCCGCAGGGATCGGCGCGGCCCGACGGCCTTTCCGGCCTCAGCAGGACAGGGCAGTCTCGCCGCATCCCCGCCGCCGGCATCCCAGTCCCCAGCGTCCCTGCCGCCGGTATCCCCGGCGCCCGCGCCCGCGGCCGGGCCTCCAGGACGCCCGCGCCGCCCGCGCCGCCCGCGCCGACCGTCGATGTGGCGGGACGGTCGATCGTGGTCCTGCGCGGCGTAGGCGCCCAAGCGCTGCCGATCTAGCCGGCCAACACCGCCGGACTAGCCGGGCGCCGCCGCAGCGGGCGGCGTGGCGGTGATCAGCACGATCGTGAAGGTGATCAGCCCGACGGCCCCGTGCGTCGCGACGACCTGGCGGGAAAGTGCTGCTCTGCGCAGCGGCCCGCACGCCCGTGATTGACTGTTTCCCGTGCGCCAGATCTATCCCGCCGGGACGCGCGAGCCAGAGATCGGCGCGGCAGGGCCGGCCGCAGACCCGGCCGGTGCCGCCCCCGAGGCCCTCGCCAGGCTCTACGCCTACCCCCGGACAGGGCCGGGCGCCCGCAGGGCGTGGGTGCGGGCGAACATGGTGGCGAGCGCCGATGGCGCTGCGACGCTGGCGGGAGTGTCTGGTGGCCTGTCCGGCAGCGCGGACCGGGACGTGTTCGCCGTGCTCCGCAGCCTCGCGGACGTGATCCTCGTCGGCGCGGGGACCGCCAGGGCCGAGCGGTACGCGACAGTGGCGCCCGATGAGATCTGGCAGCAGCTCCGGGCGGACCGGCCGCCGACCCCGCCGGTCGCCGTGGTCACCCGCATGCTCGACCTGGATCTCGATGGCCCGCTGCTGACTGCCGCGCCCGGACATGCCCGCACGATCGTGCTGACCACCGAGGCGGCCTCAGCCCGGCTGCGGGCCAAGGCCGGCCGGACCGCGGAAGTGATCGTGACCGGCCGGGACCAGGTCACGCCGGCGGCGATCATCGGCGCGCTGGCCGAGCGCGGACACCGGCACATCCTGGCCGAGGGCGGCCCGGCGCTGCTGGACCAGATTGTCACCGCGGGGCTCCTTGATGAACTGTGCCTCACGGTCAGCCCGGTCCTGGCGGGCAGCCAGGGCGGGCGGATCACCGCGGCCCTGCCAGCCGGCGCTGGCACTGCCCGGCCCGCAGGGCAGCAGCCGACCAGGCTGCGCCTGGCGCATGTGCTCGAGGAGAGCGGGTACCTGCTGTGCAGATACCTGCGGGAGACGGGCTGAGCCGCCAGGATGGTCACGGGCGTCTCCCAACTGGCTAGCGAACCGGAGCGATGAATGGCACTGCACGGCAAGGTCGACGCGGCCGCAGCTGATTCCGCCGACCTCGACATCAACCCCCTCTACGTCCGGGCCGAGGGTCATACGGTGCCGCGATACAGGCTGGCGCAGCACCAAATGCTGCCCGACACGGCCCTGCAGGTGGTGCGGGACGAGCTGATCCTGGACGGCAACGCGCGGCTTAACCTGGCCACCTTCGTGACGACCTGGATGGAGCCACAGGCCCAGCAGCTGATGGCCGAGTGCTTCGACAAGAACATGATCGACAAGGACGAGTACCCGCAGACGGCCGAGCTTGAGCGGCGCTGCGTCAACATCCTCGCGCATCTCTGGCACGCTCCCGGACATGCGGCCAGCGGCTCGGGCCCGGTGGCGCCCGGCTGTTCCACCACCGGATCCAGCGAGGCCTGCATGCTGGGCGGGATGGCGCTGCTATGGCGCTGGCGCGCCCGCAGGGCCGCGGCTGGCGCGGCCACCTCCGCGCCGAACCTGGTGATGGGCGCCAATGTGCAGGTCTGCTGGGAGAAGTTCTGCCGGTACTGGCAGGTGGAGCCCCGGATGGTACCGATGGCTCCAGGACGGCTGCACCTGACCGGCCCCGAGGCCGCTGCCCGGTGCGATGAGAACACCATCGGCGTTGTCGCGATCATGGGATCCACGATGGACGGCAGCTACGAGCCGGTGCTGCAGATCAACCAGGAACTCGACAAGCTGCAGGCCAGCCAGGGACACGATGTCCCGATTCACGTGGACGGCGCCTCTGGCGGCTTCGTCGCGCCGTTCCTCCACCAGGACCTGGAGTGGGACTTCCGGGTACCCAGGGTCGCGTCGATCAACGCATCAGGCCACAAGTACGGCCTGGTCTACCCGGGTGTCGGCTGGGTGCTGTGGCGGGACGCCGCCGCGCTACCCACCGACCTTGTCTTCCGGGTGAACTACCTGGGCGGCGAGATGCCCACGTTCGCGCTGAACTTCTCCCGGCCCGGCGGCCACGTCGCGGCGCAGTACTACAACTTCCTGCGGCTCGGCTTCGAGGGCTTCACGAAGGTGCAGCAAGCCTGCCAGGATGTGGCGCTGCACATGTCTGGTGAAATCGCCCGGATGGACGCGTTCGAGCTCCTCACCGACGGCAGCGAACTGCCGGTGTTCGCGTTCAAGCTCGGTGATCCGGCGGCCACCGGATACTCGGTGTTCGACCTGTCCGAGCGGCTGCGGCTGCGCGGCTGGCTCGTCCCCGCCTACACCTTCCCCGAGGCCATGCAGGACACCGCCGTGCTGCGCATAGTGGTGCGTAACGGATTCAGTAAGGACCTGGCCGACCTGTTCCTTGACGATCTCCGGATTCAGGTCAAGGCCCTTGCCTCGCACCCGCAGCCGCCCGTGCCGCTGATCCCCGGGCCGGGCGAGCGGCACGGCAGCTTCGCGCACTGACGCCCCGCCCAGGCCTCGCCAGGCCCGGCTGCGGTCAGGCGCCCTTGCGCAGCCGGGCCAGTGCCTCGGCGAGAATGGCCGCGCCGTCGCGGTCGTTGCGGCGCTCCTTCACGTAGGCAAGGTGCGTCTTGTACGGCTCGGCATGCGGCGGAGCAGGCGGGTTCGCCTCGTCCTGGCCGGCCGGGAACCCGCACCGCGGGCAGTCCCAGGTCTCCGGGACCGCAGCATCGCTGGCGAAGCTAGGCACGGTCTCGTGCCTGTTGCAGCACCAGAACGAGACCCGTACCCGCGGCGCTGCCTCGCCGCGCTCCGCTTCGCCCATCGGCCCTGCTCCGACGCGGCTGCCGCGGATAGCGTTGCCACTGCTCACTGCTTGCCCCTTGGTTAGCTGTTGACGCCCGGCCCGCCATTAGCGGGCCGACCTGCGTGACTGACTGCCGTTTAGTGACTCACCGTTAGTGATTCAGCAGTAGGCCGAGCCCGACGATGCAGACGAACCAGAGGACGCCGGTGAAGATCGTGATCCGGTCCAGGTTGCGCTCGACCACCGACGACGAGCCCAGTGTTGACGTGACGCCGCCGCCGAAGAGGTCGGACAGGCCACCGCCCTTGCCCTTGTGCAGCAGGACCAGCAAGATCATGAGCAGGCTGGTGATGATCAGGACGATCGAGATGGCGATGGTCACTGCTGCTCCTCGTCCCTCGGGGCCTCACGCTCCGGTGTCTGTGATCAATTCACGATACCGGCAGATCCTGACGAAATCGCCGACATCAAGGCTCGCGCCGCCCACTAGCGCGCCGTCGATGTCCGGCTGCGCCATGATCGCAGCCATGTTGTCGGGCTTCACTGAGCCCCCGTACAGGATACGCGTACCAGCGGCCACTTCGTCGGTGTGACCGGCGGAAATCCGGCTCCGGATGGCACCGCACATCTCCTGCGCGTTCTCCGGCGTTGCGACCTCGCCGGTGCCGATCGCCCAGACCGGCTCATAAGCCACCGCAACACCGCCGATCTGCTCGGCGGTCAGGCCGGCCAGGGCTCCCTCGAGCTGGGCGAGAGTGTGCCCGACATGGCTGCCAGCCTGCCGCACCTCAAGGGTCTCGCCCACGCACAACACCGGCGACATGCTGCTGCGCAGCGCCGCCCGCACCTTGGCGGCAACCAGCGCGTCGCCCTCGCCGTGGTATTGCCGCCGCTCCGAATGCCCGGCCAGCACGAACTGGCAGCCCAGCTTGGCGAGCATGCGGCCGGACACCTCGCCGGTGTACGCGCCCTCGTCATGGGCTGAGATGTCCTGAGCGCCATAGCCGAGCCGGAGCTTGTCGCCCGCGACCAGGGTCTGCACGCTGCGAAGCGAGGTGAACGGGGGCAGCACCACCACGTCGGCGGCGTCGAAGTCCTTGGCCGTCAGCGTGAAGGCCAGCTTCTGCACGAACGCGAGCGCCTCGAAGTGGCTGAGATTCATCTTCCAGTTGCCGGCGATCAGCGGCCGGCGACCGGGCTGGCTGCGGCTCACTCGTCCTCCTGCAGCGCCTGCAGCCCCGGCAGCGTCCTGCCCTCGAGATACTCGAGGCTGGCCCCGCCGCCCGTGGAGATGTGCGAGAACGCGGTCTCAGGAAAACCAAGAAGCCGGACGGCTGCTGCGGAGTCGCCGCCGCCAACCACCGTCAGTCCCGCCACCTTGCTGATCGCCTCGGCAACCGCCCTGGTACCGGCCGCGAAGGCCGGGAATTCGAACACCCCGACCGGCCCGTTCCAGAACACCGTCTTGGCGTCGGCCAGCTTCTCCGCGTACAGCGCGCGGGTGGCAGGCCCCATGTCCATGCCTTCCCGGTCGGCCGGGAAGTCGGCGACGCTGACGACGTCGTGCTCGGCATCCGCCGCGAAATGGGTGGCGGCGACCAGGTCGACCGGGAGAACCACCTCCACCCCGCGCCGCTCCGCCTCCGCCAGCAGCTCGGACACCTGCGGGATCTGGTCTGCCTCCAGCAGCGAGTGGCCCACCTCGTAGCCGCGGGCGGCCAGGAACGTGTAGGACATCCCGCCGCCGATCAGCAGCCGGTCGGCGGTGTCCAGCAGGTTGCTGATCACGGCGAGCTTGTCGGACGGCTTGGCGCCGCCAAGGACGACCACGTAGGGACGGGCCGGGTCGGTGGTCAGCTGATGCAGCACCGCGAGCTCGGCGACCACGAGATCGCCAGCGGCGTGCGGCAGCAGCAGCGCCGCGTCGTACACGCTGGCGTGCTTGCGGTGCAGCGCGCCGAAGCCGTCGCCCACATACAGCCGGGCCAGGCCGGCCAGCCTGGCGGCAAGCTCGCCCCGCTGCGCGTCGTCCTTGCTGGTCTCGGCGGGCTCGAACCGGACGTTCTCCAGCAGGCCGACCTGGCCGTCAGACAGGCCGGCGGCGACCGCGGCAGCAGAGGCGCCGCTCACGTCGTCCGCGAGCGTGACCTCGGCGCCGAGCAGTTCGCCCAGGCGGCTGGCGACCGGCCGGAGCGAGGGGCCGCCAGCCGCGCGCTCGTCGTAGCTCGTTCCCTTGGGGCGGCCGAGATGCGCGCAGGCCAGTACCCGCGCGCCCCGGCCGGTCAGCTTCGTGATGGTGGGCAGGCTGGCCCTGATCCGGCCGTCATCGGTGATCCGGCCGCCATCCCGCGGCACGTTCAGGTCGACGCGGAGCAGCACGGTCGCGCCCTGGACGGCCAGGTCGTCGACGCCTCTCACGTGCTCGAGCCCAGGCCGGCCCCGACCAGGACGGTCAGGTCGGCCAGCCGCTGGGAGTAGCCCCATTCGTTGTCGTACCAGCCGATCACCTTGACCTGGTCGCCGGCGGCCATCGTCAGCAGCGAGTCAAAGGTGCAGGAGTATGGGGTGCCGACAATGTCAGAAGACACGATCGGGTCCTCGGTGTAGCGCAGGTAGCCCTTCATCGACCCATTTGCAGCCGCCCGGTAGGCCGCGTTGACCTCCTCCGCACTCACCTCGCGCTCAAGCTGGACCACCAGGTCGGTGACGGAACCGTCCATGACGGGCACCCGCATCGCGATCCCGTCCAGCTTGCCCTCGAGCGCAGGCAACACCAGCGAGGTAGCCTTCGCGGCGCCGGTCGTGGTCGGGATGATGTTCTGGGCGGCGGCCCTGGCCCGGCGCAGGTCCTTGTGCGGGAAGTCCAGGATCACCTGGTCATTGGTGTAGGCGTGAATCGTGGTCATCATGCCCTTGACGATGCCGAAGCTGTCCAGCAGCACTTTGGCCAGCGGCGCGACGCAGTTGGTCGTGCAGGACGCGTTCGAGAGCACGTGATGGGCTGCCGGGTCGTACTGGTCATCGTTGACGCCCATCACGATCGTGATGTCCTCGCCCTTGGCGGGTGCCGAGATGATGACCTTCTTCGCGCCCGCATCGATGTGCTTGCGCGCGTCGTCAGCCTTGCTGAACCTGCCGGTGGACTCGATCACTACGTCCACGCCCAGGTCACCCCAGGGCAGCGCCGCCGGATCCCGCTCGGCTAGCACGCCGACCCGGTTCTCGCCGACCCTGATCGCATCGCCGTCCACCGCGACGTCGACATCGAGCGTGCCGAGCACGGTGTCATATTTGAGCAGATGCGCGAGCGTCCTGGCATCTGTCAGATCGTTGGCCGCGACGATCTCAATGCCCGCCGGGCCTCCTCCTGCCCCCGCGTGGACAGCACGCCAAAAGTTCCTGCCGATTCGGCCAAACCCGTTGATCCCAACCCGCACAGTCACGGCATCCTTCTCCTACGTCATCGTCGCGCATGGCCTGAGATCCCCAGGCAAGACGACGCTACCGGACGGCGCTGCGCTCTCGCGCGCCAGCAGAACACAATTGTGGCCGGGATCGCGCGCTGCACTACGAGATGAGCATGTCCGCGGTCAGATGCGCCTCGGTGCTCGGCACGCCAAGTTCGGCCGCGCGCTTATCCGCCAGCGCGAGCAGCCGCCGGATCCGGCCGGCGATGGCATCCTTGGTCAGCGGCGGATCGGCTAGCTGGCCGAGTTCCTCCAGGCTCGCCTGGCGGTGCTTGATCCGCAGCTCACCGGCGACGATCAGGTGTTCCGGGGCGTCCGCGCCGAGGATCTCAAGCGCGCGCTCGACGCGGGCGCCCGCCGCCACCGCGGCCCGGGCGCTGCGGCGCAGGTTGGCGTCGTCGAAGTTGGCGAGCCGGTTGGCGGTGGCCCGCACCTCACGGCGCATCCGCCGCTCCTCCCACGCCAGGACGCTGTCATGTGCGCCCAGCCTGGTCAGCAGCGCGCTGATCGCGTCGCCGTCCTTGACGACCACCCGGTCAACGCCGCGGACCTCGCGGGCCTTCGCGTGGATTTTCAGCCGCCGGGCTGCTCCCACCATGGCCAGGGCGGCCTCCGGCCCCGGGCAGGTGACCTCAAGCGACATCGACCGGCCAGGCTCGGTGAGGCTGCCATGGGCCAGGAAGGCGCCGCGCCACGCGGACTCGCAGTCGCACGTCGTACCGGAGACCACCTGCTTGGGCAGCCCGCGCACCGGCCGGCCATGACCGTCGACCAGCCCGGTCTGCCGGGCCAGGCTGGCGCCGTCCTTGTGCACCCGCACCAGGTACCTGTTGCCCTTGCGCAGGCCGCTGGGTGCCAGCACGATCAGTTCTGAGGAATGGCCGAAGACCTCAGCCACGTCCTTGCGGAGCCTGCGCGCCGCCGCACCAGTATCAAGCTCCGCCTCGACCACGATCCGGCCGGCCGCCAGGTGCAGGCCGCCGGCGAACCGCAGCAGCGTGGACACCTCGGCTTTCCGGCAGCACGGCTTGACTATGGTGACGCGGCTGAGCTCGTCCTTGACCAGCCCGGTCATCGCCATCTGCTTACTCCCCCTCGAAGATCTGCGCGAACGCGCCTGCCAGCCGCCGCGGATCATGGCGGGGCGACCCGTCCCCCACGGCCAGGTCCGCCAGCACGAGCTTGCCGCCCAGCAGGCCGGCGGCCTTCTCCAGGTCCGCGGCCGAAGCGCTGACCGCATTGCGATCAGCGAGCACGACATCGACTGTCAGGCCCGGAGCATGATCGGCAAGCACTTCCAGGTGCGTCTGCGGGGAGAACCCCTCGGTCTCCCCCGGCTGCGGCGCCAGGTTCAGCGCGACCAGCCGGCGTGCCCGGGTGCTAACCAGGGCCTCCGCCAGTTCCGGCACCAGCAAATGCGGAAGCACGCTAGTGAACCACGAGCCCGGCCCCAGCACCACCCAGTGCGCTGCGCCGACAGCGGCTACAGCCTCGGGACACGCGGGCGGGTCTGCGGGAATCAATGAAACTGACCGTACCCGTCCTGGCGTCGTCGCGCAGGCGACCTGGCCCTTCACCATGGTGATGTCATCAGGCCTGGCCGGATCGGCCCCCTCGACCTCGGCCATCAGGTCGAGCGGGACCGATGCCATCGGCAGCACCCGGCCATGCGCGCCGAGCAGCCGTCCCACCCAGTCCAGGCCCTGCACGGTGTCGCCGAGAAGTTCCCACAGCGCGACGATCAGCAAGTTCCCGACCGCGTGGCCGCCGAGTTCCTCCTCGCCCGTGAAACGGTGCTGCACGACCCGGCTCCAGGTGGTGCCCCACGCATCGTCGCCACACAGCGCGGCGAGGGCCATCCGAAGGTCGCCGGGCGGCAGCACGCCGAACTGGCGGCGGAGCTTGCCGCTGGAGCCGCCATCGTCCGCGACGGTCACCACGGCAGTGAGCTGGCGGGTCACCCTGCGCAGCGCCGACAGGGAGGCGAACAGCCCGTGGCCGCCGCCCAGCGCCACGACCTTGCGGTTGAGCGGGCGGCCAGTGTCAGTTCCTACTGACCGCTCCGGCTCGGGGCAGCCTGCGGGGCGATCGAGGGCCGGTGTCATTCGCGCCCCAGGTCTCGGTGCGTCACCTGGATGCCCGGCCACGTCCCGGCGAGCCTGGCCGCGATCTCCTCCGAGATCACCACGCTGCGGTGCTTTCCGCCCGTGCAGCCCACGGCCAGCACCACAAAGTGCTTTCCGGCGTTCTGGTATCCGCTCAGCGTCACCCGGACGGCCTCCACATAGGCGCCGAGGAACTCGGCAGCGCCCGCCTGGCGCAGGACATAGTCCCGGACCGCGCCGTCCTGGCCGGTCAGCGGCGCGAGTTCGGGCACCCAGTGCGGATTGGGCAGGAACCGGCAGTCCGCCACCAGATCAGCGTCGACCGGCAGCCCGTATTTGAAGCCGAACGAGACAATGTTCACCCGCAGGGCTATGTCCGAATCGCCGCCGAAGGCATCGCGCATCCTGGCCCGGAGCTCGTGCACGTTGAGATCGGAGCTGTCGAGGACCAGGTCCGCCTGGTCGCGCGCGGGCGCGAGCAGCTGGCGTTCGGCAGCGATCCCGTCGACCACCCGGCCCCCCTCCTGCAGCGGGTGCGGGCGGCGGACACTCTCGAACCTGCGGACCAGGGTGTCGTCACTGGCCTCCAGGAACACGACGTACGGCCGGATGCCTCTTCCCTCCAGAACTGTGACCACTGATTTCAGGTCGGTGGAGAACGCCCGGCTGCGCACGTCGACCACCGCGGCAAGCCGCGGTACCGCGCCGCGAGCGCGCCTGGCCAGATCCACCATGGTCGGCAGCAGGTCCGGCGGCAGGTTGTCGGCAACGAACCAGTCCAGGTCCTCCAGCGACTTGGCTGCGGTGCTCCGGCCAGCCCCCGACATTCCGGTGATGATGACGATCTCCGGCCCGGTCTTTTCCGGTGTCATGGCACGCGTCCCCCCGTACTCTGTCCGGCCCGGTCGCCGGCTGGCTGCCGGCCGATGTCCCCGGCGCCCCCCGCGGGCTCGGCCGGGCGCAGCGCCGCCAGGACCGCTGCGGCGATTCTCGGCCCGATCCCGGGGAGCTCGGCGATTTCCGTCACCGTAGCCCCGCTGATCCTACGGACCGAGCCGAAGTGCCGCAGCAGGGCCGCCCGGCGCGCCGGCCCCAGGCCGGGAATGGCGTCGAGTTCGCTGATCGTCAATGCCGCAGAGCGCTTCTTCCGGTGATAAGTGATCGCAAATCTGTGTGCCTCGTCCCTGACCCGCTGCAACAGGTACAGGCCCTCGCTGGTGCGCGGCAGGATCACCGGGCCGTCCTCGCCGGGTAGCCACACTTCCTCCAGGCGCTTGGCAAGGCCGCAGACCGCCACATCATCGATGCCGAGCTCATCCAGGGCCCGGACCGCGGCGGCCACCTGAGCGGGCCCGCCGTCGATGACCACGAGATTGGGCGGATAGGCGAACTTCCGTTTCCGGCCGGCAATCGCGGCGAGCTCACCGGCGGTAAGGCTACCGGCGGCAGGATCACCGCCAGTCCGGTTATCGCCAGTCCGGTCACCGGCGGCGCAGTCATCGCCGGCCCGGTCACCCAGCCTGTCGAGCTCGCCCGTCGCCTCCCGTTCGTCCAGGTAGCGGCGGAACCTGCGGGAGATCACCTCGTGAATAGAGGCGACGTCATCGGTGCCGTCAACGCCCTTGATGCTGAATCTGCGGTACTCAGACTTGCGCGGCAGGCCGTCCTCGAAAACGATCATGGATGCGACCACGTGCGTGGCCTGCAGATTCGAGACGTCGTAGGCCTCGATCCGCAGCGGCGCATCGTCGAGCCGCAGCGCCTCCTGGATCTCATGCATTGCCCGGCTCCGGGTGGTCAGGTCGCTGGCCCGCCTCGACTTGTGCTGCACCAGTGACTCCGCCGCGTTCCGGGCCACCGTCTCCAGCAGGGCCTTCTTGTCGCCGCGCTGCGGAACCCTCAGCCGGACCCGGCTGCCGCGCCTGGCTGCCAGCCAGTCCTCGACCACGTCGCCGCTGGGCGGCAGGATCGGCACGAGCACCTCGCGTGGCACGGCACCCCGGGTTCCCGCCGCGGCGGGATCCCGCCCCGCCTGGCCCCGCCGACTCGCTGCCAGGTCGGCCCCGGCCCGCTCCGCCACCGCCAGATCAGCCCCGTCGCGCTCCCCCGCCGCCGGATCAGGCGCTGGCCCGGCCGCTACCCGGTCGTCGCCGTAGACCTGACCGAGGAAGTGCTCGACAAGCTCGCCCGTGGTGATGTCTTCGACCTTGTCGACCACCCAGCCGCGCTGGCCCCGGACCCGGCCGCCGCGTACGTAGAACACCTGGACCGCGGCCTCTAGCTGGTCTTCCGCCAGCGCGATGACATCGCAGTCGGTGCCATCACCCAGGACGACCGCCTGCTTCTCCAGCGCCCGGTGCAATGCCTGGATGTCGTCGCGCAGTCGTGCGGCGCGTTCGTACTCCTGTGCCGCCGCGGCCCTGCGCATCTCGGCCTCGAGCCGCCTGGTGAATTTCCCCGTCTGCCCGGCCATGAAGTCACAGAATTCCTCGGCCAGGCGGCGGTGCTCGGCGGCGTCGACCCTGCCGACGCAGGGAGCCGAGCACTTGCCGATATAGCCGAGCAGGCAGGGGCGCCCGATCTGGCCGGCCCGCTTGAAGACCCCCGCCGAGCAGGTCCGGACCGGGAACACCCGCAGCAGGGTGTCCACCGTGTCCCTGATGGCCCAGGCATGCGAATACGGGCCGAAGTACCGGACACCGCGCCGCCTGGCGCCCCGCATCACCATCACGCGCGGGAACTCCTCGTCCATCGTGACCGCGAGGTAGGGATAGCTCTTGTCATCCCGGTACCGCACGTTGAACCGCGGGTCGAACTCCTTGATCCAGGAGTACTCCAGCTGGAGCGCCTCGACCTCGGTCCTGACCACCGTCCAGTCCACCCCGGCCGCAGCGCGCAGCATCGACTGCGTCCGCGGATGCAGCCCGGCGAAGTCAGCGAAGTAGGAGTTCAGCCGGGACCGCAGGCTCTTAGCCTTCCCGACGTAGATCACCCGGCCGTGCTCATCGCGGAACCGGTAGACCCCCGGCGACTCGGGAATCGAGCCGGGGGCCGGGCGGTAGCGTGCCGGATCTGCCACGCAGTAACTCTATGCAGACTCGCCCCCCGCGCCCGTCCCGGCAACGCGGGCGCCCGCGTAACGCCGGCGCCCGCGTAACGCCGGCACCGATGCTGAGGACTGAAAGGCATCGCCGACACGGCGAGCGACATCGCGGGAGGCGTCACGGCGCATGCAGATCTGCCTTCCGGACCTAGCGGCGCCGGCCGCCCGCTTCACCAAGGAGCCTTGACCCGATGAGTGACCCGAACCCGCGTTACGACGATCTGCGCGCCCTGTTCATCAATGGCACGCTAAAACGGAGCCCGGAGCCCAGTAACACTCAGGGGCTGATCGACGTCAGCGCCCGGATTATGGCGAGACAAGGCGTCCACGTCGACCACCTCCGGGCCGCCGACCATGACATCGCCACCGGCGTCTGGCCGGATATGACCGAACACGGATGGCCCTGTGATGACTGGCCACAGATCTACCGGCAGGTACTGGCCGCCGACATCCTGGTGCTAGCCGGGCCGATCTGGCTCGGCGACAACAGCTCGGTGATGAAACAAGTGATCGAGCGGCTTTATGCGTGCTCGCACCTGCTGAACGACGCCGGGCAGTACGCGTATTACGGTCGCGTTGGCGGATGCCTGATCACCGGCAATGAGGACGGCGTCAAGCACTGCGCGATGAATGTTCTCTACAGCCTCCAGCATCTGGGGTTTACGATCCCGCCGCAGGCGGACGCCGGGTGGATCGGCGAAGCCGGGCCGGGCCCGTCCTACCTCGACCCTGGTTCCGGCGGCCCGGAGAACGACTTCACCAACCGCAACACCACCTTCATGACCTGGAACCTGCTGCACCTTGCCCGCATGCTGACCGGCGCCGGTGGCATCCCCGCCCACGGCAACCAGCGATCCGAATGGGACGCCGGCTGCCGGTTCGACTTCGACAACCCCGAGTACCGCTGACAATCCGCGGCGCACAGGACCAGCCCGCGACCGTGTGCCAGGCTTACCGGGTGCTCTTCGCCGTTGCTGCCTGCGCGCTGGCGGTTCTCACCTGGGTGTATCTGCTGGCTGCCCATGGCGGATTCTGGCGGACCGACCAGCGGCTGCCTGCCATTACCAGGGAGCCAGCGCGCTGGCCCAGCGTGGTGGCCGTCATCCCGGCCAGAGACGAGGCCTCGATCCTCCCGGTAACGCTGCCGACACTGCTCGGCCAGGCATATGAGGGGGAGTTCAGCATCGTCCTGGTCGACGATGACAGCGCCGACAGCACCGCGCAGGTCGCCGCCGATCTCGGTGCCGCGAGGGCCGGGAGCACGCCGGGGGCCCGGCCCGGCCCGGCGCTGCGGGTGATCGCCGGATCGGCGACTCCGGCCGGCTGGGCCGGCAAGGTATGGGCTATGGCCCAGGGACTCGCTGCCGCCGGCAGCGCCGACTACGTGCTATTCACCGACGCCGACATCGAGTACGGGCCGGGCACCGCCGCGGCGCTGGTGCGGGCCGCCGGCAGTGGCGAGCGAGTGCTGGTCTCGCAGATGGCCCTGCTGCGGGCCGACTCCGGCTGGGAACGGGTGCTGGTCCCGGCGTTCGTCTATTTCTTCGCCCAGCTCTACCCGTTCCGCCGGGTCAACTCACCAGCTGCGCGGACCGCCGCGGCGGCGGGCGGATGCATGCTGGTGCAGCGCACGGCACTCCAGGAGGCGGGCGGCCTGGAGCAGATCCGCGCCGCCCGGATCGACGACGTGGCGCTCGGCCGCCTGCTCAAGCGCGGGCCAGCCGCAGGCCGCTGCTGGCTTGGCCTCACTACGGAGCTCAGGAGCCGCCGGGCCTACGCCGGGCTGCCCGAGCTGTGGGACATGGTCGCCAGGAGCGCCTATACGCAGTTGCGCTACTCCCCCGCGGCCCTGGCCGGCACGATCCTCGGCCTTCTGTGGCTCTACCTCCTGCCCCCGGCTGCGGCCCTGGCCGGGCTGGCCGGCCTCGCTGCCGGTGCTGGCGCCGTGGCCGGGTGGCTCGCCGCGGCGGGCCTGTCCGGCTGGGCGATCATGTCTGTCAGCTATCTGCCCATGCTGCGCCTGTACGGGCTATCTGCGCTGCGGGCGCCGTCCCTGCCGCTGATCGCCGCCCTGTACGCCGCGATGACAGCAGACTCCGCCCGGCGGCACCACCGGGGCCGGGGCGGGGAGTGGAAAGGACGCGTCATCGCTGCTGGCCGCCGCTGACCGCGCGCGACTCCTCGGCAGGCGCGAACAGGACGATTGCCGCGAAGTCCTCGGTGATGTCAGTGAACTTGTGCACTTCGGCCGCCGGAACATAGATGACGGACCCGGGGCCGACCTCGGCGCTCTCGTCGCCCGCAGCCAGCCGGGCGCGCCCGGCAGTGATCACGTAAATCTCGTCCTCGGTGTGCGGGACCTGGCCGTCAACACCGCCGCGCAGGATCGAGTAGGTGCCGACCGACAGGTCAGGTACCCGCAGGTGCTCAACCCAGCGCGTCGTCGCGACACCCGTCGGGACGGAGAACTCCCCCGCGCCGCTGATCACCTGCATTGTTCCTCCTGCCGGCTCCGGGGCGCCCGCTTCATGCCGGGCGCTGGTGCCTATCCTGGCGGGGCAGCCGGGTCCTTCTTGCCCGCTTTCATCGTCCCACGCATGCGCACCCGAGAGCGCCTATGCTGATGTCCCATCGCGCCACTTACCGACCGTCGCCGAAACCGATGGGAGCGCCGCGTGAGAGCAACGCAGGAAGGGCTGGCCGGCGTCGGCAGCGCCCTGGCGATCGAGGTATCCGGCCTGACCAAGTCCTACGGCGACGTGCTGGCAGTGCGGGGCATTGACCTTCAGATCAGGGCGGGCGAGATCTTCGCGCTGCTTGGCCCGAACGGCGCGGGCAAGACCACGACCGTCGAGATCCTGGAGGGATACCGTCATCGCGACGGCGGGACGGCCACGGTCCTCGGCTTCGACCCCGGGCGGCAGCGGCAGCGCCTGAAGCCCAGGATCGGTATCGTCCTGCAGTCCTCCGGCGTGGACCGCTACCTGACCGTGGCCGAGACGATCGCGATGTACTCGAGCTATTACCCGCACCCGCGGCCGGTCGACGAGGTCATCGGCGTAGTCGGCCTGCAGGAGAAGCGCGACGCGCGGGTGATCAAGCTCTCCGGCGGTCAGCAGCGCCGCCTCGACGTCGCCATCGCCCTGGCCGGCAATCCCGACTTGCTGTTCCTCGACGAGCCGACGACCGGCTTCGACCCCTCAGCCCGCCACGAGGCCTGGGACGTCATCAAAGGCCTGGCGGCCCTCGGCAAGACGGTGCTGCTCACCACCCATTACATGGACGAGGCCCAGTACCTGGCGGACCGGGTCGCGGTCATCGCCGCCGGGCGGATAGTGGCCGAAGGGCCGCCCGCCACCCTGGGAGACCGGCAGCGGGCCCGGGCAACGGTCCGCTACCGGCTGCCCTCCGGCATTTCGCCGCCGGCGGGCTTCGGCGGCCCGCCAGGCCCGGACGGCTTCACCAAGTTCGTGCCGGACGATCTCACCTCAGCCCTGAGCCAGCTGACTGGCTGGGCGATCGGGCAGCGGATCAGCCTCGACGGGCTGGATATCGTCCGGCCATCCCTGGAGGACGTCTACCTCGCGCTGACCGGCTCGGCGGAAGGATCGGGTGCGGAATGAACGCGGCGGCGCTGACCCTCTCGCAGGTCCGGTACGTGAACAAGGCGTTCTGGCGGAACCCGGCATCGGCTTTCTTCACCTTCGCCTTCCCGCTCATGTTCCTGGTGATCTTCACCGCGCTGCTCGGCCATTCCACTGTGCATCTCGGCGCGCGCCTGGTGGACACCTCCACCTACTATGTGGCCGCCATGGCGGCGTTCGCGCTGATATCCGCCTGTTACACCAACGTCGCGATCAGCGTCTCGTTCCAGCGCGATACCGGCGTGCTCAAGCGCACCAACGGGACCCCGCTGCCCAGCCCGGTGTTTCTCGGCGCCCGGATGCTGCACGCGCTGCTGGTGGGCATCCTGCTGGTCGCGATCACTGCCGCGTTCGGCCGGTTCGCCTACAGCGCGGCTCTCCCGACCGGTGCGACGCTGCTGCGCTTCATCGTGGTGCTCATTGTCGGCGCTGCGGCGTTCTGCGCGCTTGGCATGGCTCTCACGGTTGTCATTCCCAACGGCGACGCCGCACCCGCCATCGTCAACGCGAGCATCCTGCCGCTGTTGTTCCTGTCCGGGATCTTCATCCCGCTCGGCAATAATGCTCCCGTCTGGATCCTGTGGATCGCCAAGATCTTCCCGGTCTGGCACTTCGCCCGCGGGATGCAGGCTGGCTTCCTCGGCACGGCCTTCTACTGGAGCGACGTGCTGATCGTCGCAGCGTGGGGCCTCGGCGGCCTGCTCGTGGCCGCGCGGTTCTTCAGCTGGGAGCCTCGCACCAGCTGACTGCGCCGGTCAGCTCTCGAACGCCTCGGGCGGCGGGCAGGCGCAGACCAGGTGCCTGTCGCCGTAGGTGGCGTCGATCCTGCGCACCGGCGACCAGTACTTGGCGCGCCGGTCCGTTGGCACCGGGTAAGCCGCCAGCTCCCTGCCGTAGCCGTGCTTCCACTCGCCGGAAATCAGCATCGAGGCCGTGTGCGGGGCATTCTTCAGCGGGTTGTCGTGGCTGTCGAACTCACCGGAGGCCACCTTCTCGATCTCGGACGAGATCGAGATCATCGCATCGCAGAACCTGTCCAGCTCAGTAAGGTCTTCGCTCTCGGTCGGCTCGACCATCAAGGTCCCGGCCACCGGGAAGGACATCGTCGGTGCGTGGAAGCCGTAGTCGATCAGCCGCTTCGCCACGTCCTCCGCGGTGATCCCGGTCCGGCTGGTCATCGGCCGCAGGTCAAGGATGCACTCGTGCGCCACCAGCCCGCCGCGGCCGGTGTAGAGCACCGGGAAATGCGGGCCCAGGCGGCTGGCCACGTAGTTGGCGGCCAGCACCGCAGCCTGGGTCGCCTTGCGCAGTCCTTCGGGTCCCATCATCCGGAGATAGGCCCAGGAGATCGGCAGGATCCCCGCCGAACCGTACGGAGCGGCTGCCACCGGCCCCGCCGCGGTGGGGCCGGCCACTTCGATATCAGCGCCGCGGCCGGCACCCGGGCCGGTGCGGCCTGAGGCGATCGCCGGGCCGTCGAGCATCGGGTGGCCGGGCAGGAACGGGACGAGGTGCGCCCGGACGCCCACCGGGCCGACGCCGGGGCCGCCGCCGCCGTGCGGGATGCAGAAGGTCTTGTGCAGGTTCAGGTGCGACACGTCGGCACCAAACCAGCCCGGCCTGGCCAGCCCGACCAGGGCGTTCAGGTTGGCACCGTCGACATACACCTGGCCGCCGGCGGCGTGCACGTCGTCGCAGACCCTGGCGATGGTTTCCTCGAACACGCCGTTGGTGGACGGGTAGGTCAGCATGATCGCCGCGATGGCCCCGGCGTGGGCCTCCAGCTTGGCCTCCAGGTCACCGAGGTCGATGGCACCGTCCGAGCCGCACTTCACCACGACCACCCGCAGGCCGGCCAGCACCGCGCTGGCCGCGTTGGTGCCGTGGGCGGACTCAGGGATCAGGCAGATGTCCCGGTCCGGCTCGCCCTGGGACCTGTGATAGCCCTGGATGGCCAGCAGCCCGGTCAGCTCGCCTTGCGAGCCCGCGTTCGGCTGCACCGTCACCGCGTCATAGCCGGTGATCTCGACGAGCGCCTGCTCCAGGCCCGCGATCAGCTCCAGATAGCCCGCCGCCTGCCCGGCCGGGGCGAACGGGTGCAGGTCGGCGAATTCCGGCCAGGTGATCGGCTCCATCTCCGCCGCCGCGTTCAGCTTCATCGTGCAGGAGCCCAGCGGGATCATCGACCGGTCCAGGGCCAGGTCGCGGTCGGCGAGCCGCCGCAGGTAGCGCAGCATCGCCGTCTCATTGCGGTAGGTGCTGAATACCGGATGCGTGAGGAACTCGCTGTCGCGCACGAGCGCGGCGGGCAGCGCATCGGGAACGTCACCGGCGAGTTCGGTAGGCCGCCCCGCCAGCGCGCTGGCCACGTCCCGCACCTGCTCGTCGGTCGTGGTCTCGTCGCAGGCGACCTGAATCAGGTCCGGCCCCGCCTGGTACAGGTTGTAGCCAGCCTCGCGAGCCCGCTCGGCGGCCGCTGCGGCACCGCCCGGAATGATCACCCGGACGGTATCGAAGAAGTGCGGGACATCCGTTTCGAAGCCGTTTTCATGAAGCGTCGCGGCGAGCACAGCCGCCTTCCCGTGCACCCGCCGCGCGATGGCGCTCAGCCCGTCCGGGCCGTGGTAGGCGGCGTACATCGCGGCGATCACCGCGAGCAGCACCTGCGCCGTGCAGATGTTGCTAGTTGCCTTCTCCCTGCGGATGTGCTGCTCGCGGGCCTGCAGCGCGAGCCGGTAGGCCGGCTGCCCGTCCGCGTCGACGGAGACGCCGACCAGGCGGCCTGGCAGCTGCCGCTTGAGCGCGTCCCGGACGCAGATGTAGCCGGCCTGCGGGCCGCCGAAGCCCATCGGGACGCCGAACCGCTGCGTGGTCCCCGCCGCGATGTCCGCGCCAAGCTCGCCCGGGGGCTTCAGCAGGGTCAGCGCGAGCAGGTCAGCGGCAACCGTGACCAGCGCGCCGCGAGCGTGCGCGGCCTCGATGACTGGCGCCAGGTCGCGGACCGCGCCGCTGGCCGCCGGGTAGGCGAGCAGCACGCCGAATAGCTCGCCGTCCGGCTGCTCGGCAATGGTTTCCGGGCTGACCGGGGCGGTGACCAGCTCCATGCCGAGCGGCGCTGCCCTGGTGGCCAGGACCGCCAGGGTCTGCGGCAGGCAGTCGGCGTCGGCCAGGAAGATCCGGCCCTTGCCCGCCGCGCGCCTGCTGAGTGTCATCGCCTCGGCCGCGGCGGTCGCCTCGTCCAGCATGGACGCGCCGGCGACCGGGAGGCCGGTCAGGTCCTCGATCATCGTCTGGAAGTTCAGCAGCGCCTCAAGCCGGCCCTGGGAGATCTCCGCCTGATACGGGGTGTACGAGGTGTACCAGGCCGGGTTTTCCAGGATGTTCCTGCGGATCACGGCGGGCGTCACGGTGCCGTAGTAGCCCAGGCCGATCATCGAGACCAGGACCGTATTCCTGGCCGCCAGACGGCGCAGCTCGGCGAGTGCCTCGGCCTCGGTCAGCGGGCCCGGCAGGCTCAGCGCGCGGTCCGCTGCCAGGCCAGGCGGAAGCGCCGCGGCGGTCAGGTCATCGAGTGAAGCGTGGCCGACGGCGGCGAGCATCTGCTCCTGCTCTGCCGCAGACGGGCCGATGTGCCGTTGCACGAAGTCCATTGGGAGCCTCCCGAGGGCGGGCCATTGGCCCGCTAGCGCGGTGTGCGGACTCCCCCTCTGTCATCGCGCCCGCGCGGACTCCAGAGATGCTTCAACCGCCCGGTCCCTGATGCCTGAGAGGTTCCGGGGAGGTTGCCCCTTCGGCGCTCCGCGCTGGCTGCGCGATTCTCTCCCGGACGGTGTCGTCAGCACTTGCGAGCCTACCCGAGCGGCTGCCCGGCGCGGCCCGGTTGGCCGATGCCCGGCCGGGAGTGCCGGGGTTTCGCGCCAAGGCACCGTCGCCCCATCACGTTACGGCGTGGTCGCGATGGCCAGGAACACCGCCCGCCGGCAACAACCATAAAGCGACATAACGCAATTATCCCGGCGTGCCCGGCGCGGCCCCGCTGGCCGCGCTCAGCTGATCCTGCGGGCCCTTCGACTGGCCAGTTCGTCCGCGCCGCTGCGGGTCCCGCCCGGGCGGCCGGCGCCCGCGTCCGCTCCGCCGGCGTCGCTGGCCTCGTCAGTCCTGGCTCGCTCGGCCGGAAGCTCAGCGAGACTTCCTTCGACCTCCTGCCAGACCCGGCCGAGCGCGATACCGAAGACTCCCTGGCCGCCCTGCAGCAGGTCCACCACCTCGTCTGCGGATGTGCACTCGTAGACGCTGACTCCGTCGCTCATCAGCGTGACCTGGGCGAGATCGCCAGCGCGGTGCTCGCGCAGGTGGGTAAGCACGGTCCTGATCTGCTGCAGCGAGATCCCGGTATCCAGCAGCCGCTTCACCACCTTAAGCACCAGGATGTCGCGGAAACCGTAGAGGCGCTGCGACCCAGAGCCGGTCGCGGGCCGCACGCTCGGCTCAACCAGGCCAGTTCGCGCCCAGTAGTCCAGCTGGCGGTAGGTGATGCCGGCCGCCGTGCATGCGGTCGGGCCGCGATAGCCGATATCCTCCGGCCGTGCGGCGACCTCCTCGCCGAATAGCAGTCCCTGCTCGCCAGCGTGCCGGGCCGCGGCACCGCGCGCACCACGCGCCTGTCCGTCGCCCTTGGTTACCGCCACGCCCACCTCCGGCCCGGGAGCGATGTCCCTGGGTACTCGTCTCGAACCGTAAGCCGATGGCAGCGGGCTCGTCAACGATCTGGTGCGGCGCGTCGCGGTCCGGCTACTGAGTCATGAAAAAACGTCATCCTCGCTGCTGGCAGCGGCACAGCCGGTTCAGGTGGCGCGCCCGAAGTCCTCGGGAGTGATCGTGTCGAGAAACTCGCGGAACTTCTCCACCTCATCCTCCTGCTCGTCGGGAATCGCGATGCCCGCCTCGTCGAGGATCTCGTCGCTGGCGAAGATTGTCGCGCCAGTGCGCAGGGCGAGCGCGATCGAGTCCGACGGCCGGGCGCTCACCTCCTTGCCGTTGGAGAAGATCAGGTCGGCATAGAAGATCCCGTCCCTGAGCTCCGTGATGTTCACCGTCTGCAGCTGCACGTCCAGGGCCTGGAGCACATCGCGGAGCAGGTCATGCGTCAGCGGCCGGGCCGGAACAAGGCCTTGCTGGGCATAGGCGATGGCGGTCGCCTCCATCGGGCCGATCCAGATCGGCAAGTATCTTTCCCCCTGCGTCTCCTTCAGCAGGACGATGGGCTGGTTCGTGGGCATCTCAACGCGGACGCCAACGACCTCCATCTGCCTCACGGCGGCTCCGTCCCTCAAAGCGCCTCGCGCGCTGCCTGTACTCTGGACCCTGCTTAAAGGCACTCCCTTTGTCAACGTACACCCGCTATCTGGACGCACCGCCCAGCACCCTGGCGGACGCGCTGGCTGCCGGAATGCGAAAGCCCGGCGTGCAACCGGCAGAGCCGCTATCCCGGCCAGCGTCAGGCGCTTGCACCCCCGAATTCGGTGTATCCCTGATTGTCAGGGGTGAATCCGCCGTCAGCGGGGCTCACTGGCGCCTTGCCGGCGAGCAGCGCCGCGGGCAGGCCGTCACCGGCGAATCCTGCCTCGGCAAGGGCGGCCTCCAGCAGCGCGCGGTGCAGCCGGAGCGACAGTGCCGCTATCTCCCGCGCGGTCTGTCCGGCCTGCTGCCGGGCCCCCGGCTGGCGCTGGCGCAATGTCGGCGCTACGACCTGCTCGATCAGCGAAGTCTCACGTTCCGCCGCAGCCCGGACCGAGCGCAGGTGCCGCGCCTGCACGCCGTAGCCCGCGAGCGCGGCCACTGTCCGGGCAATCTCAAGCGCGTCCTGGCCGTATTGCCTGCCCACCCGCTGGACCAGGCCGAACGCCTCAAGCTCCGATAGCTGGCCGTCGTCGATGCCCGCCGCTTCCAGCAGTTCCCTTCTGCTGAGCATGGCGCCGCGGCTAGCTGTCTGCTCCGTACCGGAGCGCGGCGGGCCGGAGCGCGGCGTACCGGAGTGCACCGGGCCCGAGTGCGCGGTGCCCGGGCGGGCCGCGGCTGGCAGCAATCGTTCCTTGATCACCCGGAGCGGCAGGTACTGGTCGCGCTGAGCGGTGAGGATATACCTGAGCCGGTCCACGTCCCCCGTGCCGAACCTGCGGTACCCCGACGGTGACCGCGCGGGCTCGATCAGTCCCTCCGCCTCAAGGAAACGGATCTTGGAAACGCTGATATCCGGAAATTCGGCGCGGAGCTGGGCAAGCACTTCGCCGATTCCGAAGGAGGACCGGGCAGGCTGAGCGTTCATCCCCAGACCTGCGCGCCCCCGCCATGCTCCGCTGCAGATCGCGGGCCGAGGAGGAAGACCAGGCGGAACTTGCCCACCTGTACTTCATCGCCGCTGCTCAGCTCCGTCTCCTCAATCCGCTCGCGGTTCACGTAGGTGCCGTTCAGGCTGCCGACGTCGCGGACGGTAAACCCGCTGCCCTGGCGATAGAACTCCGCGTGCCGCCGCGAAACGGTCACATCGTCGAGGAAGATATCGCTCTCCGGATGACGGCCGACCAGCGTGAGGTCGCTGTCGAGCAGGAACCTGCTCCCCGCGTTGGGGCCCCGCCTGACCACTAGCAGGGCGGTGCCCGGCGGCAGGGCGTCGAGCGTCGCCGCATCAGCAAGCGACTCATCGCCGAACTCGCCCTCGGTCTGCTCGGTGCCGAGGGAGATGGTCGAGGTGGTCTCGGCGCCGTGCTCGCCGGCCCCGTGCATCAGCGGCGCGCCGCATTGGGAGCAGTAGCGGGCGCTCTCCGGATTCTCCTGACCGCATCGGGTGCAGTAGACGCTGGGCATATCTCTGCCTAGCCTTCCCTCCGTCGGCGATGCGATCTGCGCGGTTGCCAGGCCGCCCTGGGCGGCCGGCCATGCCTGCTCAGCTGGTGGGCTCCAAGGTACCCGCGCGGCGGCACGCCGGTCCATGCGCCACACACGGCGTCCGGTAGCCGGCGGCCGCCCGCCAGCCGGGTACAGCGGCCCGGAGCCGGGGGTGCCCCGTGCGATAGCGTCAGGCCGCGCGGAACCCACCGGCGCACTCCGCCGACGCTTCCGCCACATCTGGCCGCACCTCCGGGTAACAGTGATCGACAGTGATCGACAATGACGGCGATTGTCTCACGCCCGAGGCCATCCGCGCCGGCACTCAGCAGGTCAGGCCAGGACCGCTGGCATCGTGGCCGGTCCGGCCCATCCTGGCCTGGCCTGATACGCGTGCCCGGCACCGGAAATCAGGCCAGCCGACGGGTCAGCGGCCCGCGTGCTCGACTACGGCCGCCCATTTATCGAGCAATGCCTGCGCGGCGTCGCCGTCGGCGCCCTCCGCCCACAGGTGGGTGACCGCATCGGAGGGGTCGGGCAGCACCAGGATCCAGCCGCCGTCGGGCTCGACCACCCGGACTCCGTCCGTGGTGTCCACGGTCCGGTCCCCGGCCGCCTCCATCACGGTCCGCATGACACTGCCCTTCGCTGCCCAGGGGGTGGGCATAGAGCGCTTGAGCAGGTGGGCCGCCGGGATCCTGGCATCGATCTGGCTGAGTTCCAGCCGCGTCCGCGCGACCAGGCCGAGCAGCCGGGCGAAGGCGGCGATGCCGTCGATGGACCTGGAGAACTCGGGGACCACGAAGCCGCCGCGGCCGTCGGCGGCGAAGATCACGTCCGCGGAATCGGTGGCCTCATAGAGACCATGCAGCGAGGTCGGGGTCCAGTCGATCTCGACGGCGTGGAAGCGGGATACCCGCTCGGCAACCCTGGTGGTCGTCACCGGCAGGGCCGCCCGCCCGGCCCGGCGCTCGGCAGCGACCAGGTCGAGCACCACAAGCAGCGCCCGCTCGTCACTCACCATGGCGCCCTTGTCGTCCACCAGCGTGATCCGCTCTCCCACCGGATCGAACCGGACGCCGAACGCGGCACGCGAGGAGGACACCAGCTCGGCAAGCCGGTGCATCCCGGCCCGGACCTGCGCGAGCGACTGCGTCGGCGACGCCTCGTCCAGGCGGTTGTTGACGGTGAGCACATCCACGCCGATCCGGCCCAGGAGCGCCGGCAGCACCAGCGAGGCCGTGCCGCCCGCGCAGTCGACTACCACTTTCAGGCCCGCGCCGCGCACCCCGTTCATATCGACGCAGCGCAGCAACTCGTGCGTGTAGGCCTCGACGACCCGCGGCGGATACGTCAGCTCGGCGATCTCGCCAGGAAAAGCGCGCCGGTACTCCTGCCGGGAGAAGACGCGCTCCAGCTTGCGCTGCGCAGTCTGGGAGAGGTCGGCGCCGCGCGAGTCGAGGAAGATGATGTCGATGGACTGCGGGTCGCCAGGGGTGGTCCGCAGCGCGATCCCGCCGCTGCACTCCCCGCGCGCGGTCTCGAACCTGGCCACCGGCAGCGGCTGCGCCTCCAGGTCGCTCACGTTGATAGCGCTGGCGTTGAGCGCGCCGTGCACCGCCCGCTTCAGCGCCCGGGCCGCCCGCGATACGTCGCGCGAGGTCGTCACGACCGCGCCCTTCTTCAGCGTGGTCGCGTAGGCGCTGGCGAGCCGGACGCAGAGCTCGGGCGTGATCTCGACGTTGATCAGGCCGGAAACGCCGCGCGGGCCGAACAGGGTGCGCTGGCCGCGCGACTCCCAGATGACGCTGGTATTCACCACCGCGCCGGCCTCGATGGTCTTGAACGGATAGACCTTGACGCCGGCCGAAAGGTAAGCCTCGGGCTCGATCACGCACTCGTCCCCGACGACCGCGCCCTCCTCGATCCGTGCCGAGGCCATCACGTCGGTGTTCTTGCCGATCACGCAGCCGCGCAGGGTCGCGCCGGGGCCGACGTAGACATTGTTGTGCACGACGGCCCGGTGCAGGAATGCGCCTTCCTTCACCACCACGTTGCTGCCGACCACGGTGTACTCGCGCAGCTGCGCGCCGGCCTCGATCTTGGCGTAATCCCCGATGCACAGCGGGCCGGTCAGGATCGCCTCAGGATCGACCTCCGCGCCGTCAGCGACCCAGACGCCCGGCGAGACCTCGAAGCCGTCGATGTCCGCCTGCACCCGGCCGGACAGCACGTCAGCTTGTGCCTTCAGGTAGCTCTCGTGGGTACCGACGTCCTCCCAGTAGCCGTCGGCTATCCAGCCGTACAGCGGCGCGCCGCGCTTCAGCAGCTGCGGGAAGATGTCACCCGACCAGTCGGCCGACTCGCCGGCCGGGAACTCGCTGAGGACCTCGGGCTCCATGACGTAGACGCCGGTGTTCACCGTGTCCGAGAACACCTGTCCCCAGGTCGGCTTCTCCAGGAACCGCTGGATCCGGCCGTCGTCGTCCACGATGATGATGCCGAATTCCAGCGGGTCAGGTACCCGGGTCAGCCCGACGGTGACCATGGCGCCGTTGTCCTTGTGGAACCGGACCAGCTCGGTCAGGTCGATGTCAGTGAGGGCGTCGCCCGAAATCACCAGGAATGCCTCATCGCGCAGCGCGTCCTCGGCGTTCTTCACGCTGCCCGCCGTGCCAAGCGGTGTCTCTTCGGTGGCGTACTGCAGGCTCATGTCGAAGTCTTCGCCGTCGCCGAAATAGTTGCGCACCATGGAGGCGAGGAACTGGACGGTCACCACGGTCTCGTTGAAGCCATGCCGCCGCAGCAACCGCAGCACGTGCTCCATGATCGGCTTGTTGGCCACCGGCAGCAGCGGCTTCGGCTGATTGGCTGTCATAGGGCGCAGCCGCGTGCCCTCCCCGCCTGCCATCACGACAGCCTTCACCGCTGCACGCCCTCCTTAGCCCCGCTGATCAGGCCGCGCGCCTGCACTATGTAGAGCAGGGCGGCACACCAGTACAAGGCACTTCCCCAGATCGCCATCGCCCAACCGGTGATCCTCGCGACGTCACCGACAGTGCCCTGGTGATCACCCAGGAACAGCAGCGGGAATGCGTAGAGCAGGCAGGCGGTGGCGCCCTTCCCGACAAAGCTCACCTGCAGCGGTTCCCAGTCCCTGGCCCGCAGTACCACGAGGACCACGGCCAGCAGCAGCTCGCGAGCGGCCAGCAGCGCGACCAGCCACCAGCCGATAATCGCCCGGATGGCGAGCGACACGATAGTGGCCACGATATAGAGCCGGTCCGCGGCCGGGTCGAGCGCCTGCCCGAGCCGGCTGGTCTGGCCGAGCGCGCGGGCTACCTTGCCGTCCAGCCAGTCGGACAGGCCGGCGAGGATGAGCAGCCCGACCGCCCACGCGTCACCCGCCTGGGTCCGCACGCCGAGCACCAGCCACAGGAACACCGGGACACCGGCGAGCCTGGCCACGCTGATGGCGTTCGGGATGGTGACGATCCGGGCCTGCGGATCACCGCGCATCTCGTCCGTCCCCGCCTCGGCAGGCCTGCCTCGCTGCACGGTCACGGCCCCCTCACTCGCGGGTGCGCCCGCGAGCCGACCTTACCTCCCGGCGGCAGTCCGGCTTCCGGGCGGAGGTCCGGTTCGGGGCCGGCGGCCGGGTTCGGGCCCGGTCCGCCGCGGGCCCCGCCGCGGCCGCCGGGGCAGGTCCCGGGCACCAGGCCGTGACGCGCGCAGGGGTGCGTAGGTCGTCCCCTGGGCGGGCATTCTTACCTGATCAGGCCAGGCCGCGCCACGGGGAGCACGGCACCACGCCACGGGGGAATCGCTCAGGTGACGCAGTCGCAGGTGCCGGCGCTTCGCCCTGAGGCGTCCAGCGGCTGCCGGCGGAGCGGGGCGCCATGAACACGACCGCGGTCGGCCTGGAAACCCTGCTCGCCGTCACGCTGGTCGCTGCCATCGCCCCGATACTGGTCGCCGCGCTGCCCCGGCCGCGCATTCCGCAGGTGGTGGTCCTCATCTTCTGCGGCATCCTGATCGGCCCGCACGGCCTCGGCCTGGCCAGCACCGCCAGCATCAGCCTGCTCGCCAACGTCGGCCTCGGCTTCCTGTTCCTGCTGGCCGGCTACGAGCTCGACCCCAGCCTGCTCCGCAAGCATCCCGGCAGGCTGGCGATGATCGGGTGGTGCTGCAGCGCCGTCATCGCCGTGGCCGCCGTGGCCGGGCTGGCGTCGGCCGGGTACGTCAGGGACTACGTGCCCATCGGGCTCGCCCTGACCACCACCGCGCTGGGCACCCTGCTGCCCATCCTCCGCGACAACGACATGATGTCCGGCAACCTCGGCCGGTACGTCCTCGCCGCCGGGGCGGTCGGCGAGCTCTTTCCCATCCTTGCCATCTCGCTCTTCCTGACCAGGCGCAACGAGTTCGTCGCGATCGCGTCGCTGCTCGCGGTGGGCGTGGCCGCGATCTCGCTGACCACCCTGCCGCGGATCATCGGCGATGCCCGGCTGCGCGAGGTCGTCCAGCAAGGCCACCGGGCCACCGCCCAGACCACCCTGCGCTGGTCGGTGGTGCTGCTGCTGGTGCTGCTCGTCGTCGCCGAGCGATTCGGCCTTGATGTCGTGCTGGGCGCGATGCTTGCCGGGATGGTCCTGCGCAACTGGACCAGGCGGATGGATTTCGACGTCAGCTCGCTGGAGGACAAGCTCGACACGGTCGGCTACGGCTTCTTCATCCCGATCTTCTTCGTGGCCTCCGGGATGGGCCTGGACGTCGCCTCGATCATCAAAGACCCGCTGCGGCTGCTGATCTTCCTCGGGCTGCTCCTGGTGGTCCGCGGGCTGCCCTCGCTCCTGGTCTACCGCCGCGCGCTGCCGCTGCTGCAGCGGGGCGAGATAACCTTTATCACCGCGACCACCATGCCGCTGCTGATCGCGCTGGCCGAGATCGGCTTGCAGGACGGCGTGATGCTCCCGGCCAACGCGGCCGCGCTCGTCGGCGCCGGCGTGCTCTCGGTGCTCATTTTCCCGGCCGCCGCAGCGGCCCTGGCCAGGCGCCGTCCGGTCAGCCCGCCGGGCTCGCCCCGAGTCCCGCCCCCAGCCTCGGCAGCGGACGGAACGGGGACCGCGGTGAACCAGGATGACCAGCCGCAGTAGCGGTCAGGCGGCCTGCCAGAGCGTGGCGATGCCCTGGCCTACGCCGATGCACATCGTGGCGGCCGCCTTCGCGGCGCCGCGGCGCCGGAATTCGTGCAGCAGCGTGGTGGTGATCCGGGCGCCGCTGCAGCCGAGCGGATGCCCGATCGCGATAGCGCCGCCATTGACGTTGACAAGCTCCGGGTCGAGCTTCAGCTCATCGATCACGGCCACCGCCTGCGCGGCGAATGCCTCGTTCACCTCGGCCAGGTCCAGATCGCCTGACTGCCAGCCCGCCCGGGCCAGCACCTTCGTCATCGCCGGCACCGGGCCGATGCCCATGTAATCGGGGTGCACCCCGGCCGCTGCCGTCCCGCAGTACCTGGCCATCGGCGCCGCGCCGGCCGCGCTCAAGGCACGCTCGGACATCAGCAGCAGGCCGGCCGCGCCGTCGTTGAGCCCAGAGGAGTTGCCTCCCGTTACGGTGCCGCCATCGCGGAAGGCCGGCGCCCGGGCGGCTAGCTCAGCCAGCGTCAGGTCCGCCTTGATTCCCTCATCGGCCCGCACTTCACCCTGGGGCGCGGCGACTGGCACGATCTCCGCGGCGAACCGGCCGGCGTCCCGGGCCCGCGCGGCATTCTGATGACTGCGCAGGGCAAACCCGTCCTGCCGGTCTCTGCCCACGCCGAAGCGCTCGGCCACGTGCTCGGCCGTCTCGCCGAGGCTGACCGGCGGGTACAGCTCCCGCATCCGCGGGCTCACCAGCCGCCAGCCGAGCCGGGTATCGGCCATCCCGGCATCCCGGGGAAATGGCTCGGCCGCGCGCGGCAGCACGAACGGCGCCCGCGTCATCGACTCCGTCCCGCCGGCCAGGCAGATGTCGGCCTCCCCCGCTGCGATGGCCCTGGCCGCCGCCGAGATCGCCTCCATTCCTGACCCGCACAGCCGGTTCACTGTCGCGCCGGGGACCGTTACCGGCAGGCCTGCGAGCAGCACCCCCATCCGCGCGAGGTTCCTGTTGTCCTCGCCAGCCTGATTGGCCGCGCCCCAGTAGACATCGTCGACCGACTCCGGATCGAGCCAGGAACTACGCGCCAGCAGCGCCTTGAGCACCTCGGCCGTCAGGTGATCAGGACGGATGCCAGCCAGCATCCCCTTGATCTTCCCTACCGGCGTCCTGCACGCGTCGACCGCGAAAACCGTGCCCATCGCAACCTCCAGCCACCTGCGACGAGATTACCTGCCACCAGCCCGCGCCTCGATGAACGCGGTGAGCGTCGCCAGGGTCGCCAGGGCGTCGAGATTGAGGTCCTCGGCAGCGACGTCCACCCCGAACCGGTCCCGCACCTGGCGGAGCAGGAGCGTGCCGGCCAGCGAGCCGAGCCCGACCCCGGTTCCGAACAGCGGCGTCGGCGCGGGGACGTCGAGTAGCTCCGCCCGCCCGGTCACCTCGGCCAGGATCTCGCGCACCTGCTCGATCACCGGCAGGTCGTCGCTGCTGCTCATCATCGCTCCGGCGCGCTCACCCAGGCAGGCAGCGCTGGCGGCTGCCCCGAGAGCGGCTTGCAGAACAGCGCCGCCTGCCCGCCGGGGCCCCCAGTCTCCTTCGCCCGGAATCCGGCCCCGGCGAGGGCCAGCCGCAGCGGCACATTGCGCTCGCTCAGCACGCACGGGATGTTCAGCCCGGCGGCGCCCGCGGTGGCCGCGGCGCGGGCAAGCCACGCGAGCAGCACATCGATGACACCCCGGCCGATCGCGCGGCACGACATCATCAGCAGCGGCACTGTCCACCCATCGGCGCCGGCCTCGATGATGCAGCCGCCGACCAGGCCATCATCACCAAACCGGTCCGAGAGCCGGACGGTGACCAGCCGCCGCGAGGCCGAGCCGGCCAGCGCGCCCAGTTCCGCCTCGCTGACCTGCTGGCCGGCGGAATTGAACTGATGGGTCCGGACCGAGAGCTCATGCAAGCGCGGCACATCCGGTGGCTGCGCCGCGCCGATGACGATCGCGGTGGCGCAGTACTGCAGGAACTCCTGCCTGGATCCGCCGAAGGTCCTTTCCTCCTCTTGCCTGCGCCGCCGCTGGGCATATATGGCGCCCCGGCGGCGGCCTTCGGCAGTGACCACGGCGGGCCCGAAGTCCGGCCAGCCGACCGCGTCCGCCATGTCCTCTGGCGACAGGACCAGCACCTCAGGCAGTGCGAACGAGACCTCGGCGCGCTCGTACGCCTCGTCGTCGACGAAGGCCACGGCGTCGGCAGCCAGGCCAAGGCCGGCCACCACCCGCCGGATGGCGTCCGACTTGCGGCCCCAGCCGCACTCGGCGGCCGCGAACTGGTGGCCCGATGCCTTCGCCGCATAGTCGGCCGCCTCCGGCGGGTTCCTGCTGGCGATGGCGTGGATGATGCCGCGGCTGCTCAGCGTGCCGAGCACGGCGACCATCGCCGGATCAGGGGCCGGCGGCGAGTCCAGCGACTCCAGGTAGACGCCCGACAGCAGGGTGTTGTCAATGTCCCAGATCACGCACTTGATCATGAGGCCGGATCCTGCCGGGCGGGGGCCCGCCGCTCCATCGTCAGGTGCGCCGCATCGAAGCCAAATTTCCGGTACAGCATCCGCATGCCGAGGTTGCCGGCGTGGACCTTCCCGGTGAGCTGACGCAGCCCCGCGCTGTCGGCCGCCTGAACCACGGCCGCGAGCAGCAGCTCGCCGATCAGGCCCCGGTCCGCCACCTCGGCGGCCGCGAGCGACCTGAAGTTGCCGTACCGCTCGCCGGTCAGCGAGTTGGTGCGGGCGGACATCCAGGCCCAGCCGGCAACGTCGGAAGGCGCCGCGGCGGTCACTGCCACCAGCATGATCTCGCCCGGCTTCCCGAGAGCGCCCGAGACGCGCCTGCGGTGCAGCGCGGCGTCGGTGATCGCCTCGTCGCCGAAGGACACCACCGCGATGCTGATTTCGAACCCGGCGATGGCATCGAGGTCATCGGCTCGCGCCTCGCGGATCAGGTAGCGCGCTGCGGCGGGCGCGGTCATCGTGGCTGCAGGGCCATCGGCCGGAAGGTGGCGCCGCCGCACTGCGGGCAGCCGGCTGCCTGCAGGATGCCGATCCGCGGCCACTGGCTGCCCGGGCCGACCTGGTGCACCGAGCGGCAGGCGGCGCAGCGGTACGGACGCAGGACTGCCGCCCGCTGGTCCGCTGTGTAGAGCGGTCCGGTGTAGGGACCGTCGATGCACGGCCGCGAGCTTGCCGTGCTGCGCAGGTGATACAGATGGCTGGTCCCGCCGAGGATCCCCGCGCCCAGGTAGGTGTTGAACCCGGGCGCCAGCGAGCGGATCGCCAGGCCCATATCCGTGATCAGGCGCTGGGTACGGACGGTCTCCTCCGGCCTGCGCGCGCCAAAAGAGAAGAAGACATGCTGGCCCGGCTCGGGTACCAGCCCGGCGACCGCCCTGGACAGGAACAGCTCGGCCCCGGCCACGGTGTACGGAGGATCGGTGCAGGCCACCTCGAACCCGGCGGCCAGGCTGGCGGGCAGCGGGTCGCGCAGGTCATGCTCGATGAACTCGGCCCGTACGCCGGTGCCCGAGACCTGATCCGCGGCCCAGTCGAGCACGTCAGGATCGGCGTCGACAACGGCAAGCCGCCTGATCTGTGCGGCGATGCCCAGCAACGCGGCGAATCTGGCGATCGCGACGCAGATCAGGTCGTCATCACCGACCAGGATGATCCGCTTGCCCTGGAGCGCCCCGGCCTGGTGCATCCGCAGCACCCGGTGAATCTTGGTGGCCACGGTGCAATGGGTCTGGTCAAGCTCGCGCCGGGCGCCCGGCGCGCCGGCCTCGGCGGCGGCTAGCTGGTCGTGCAGGCCGTCCAGCTCCGCCGGAAGGGCCAGCCCGCTGCCCCCGCAGGCCCCGCAGCGCCCGGAAAGCTCAGGACGCACCGGCGCGAGCAGCGTCCTGGAGATCTCGCTGAGCCGCAGCGGGCGGCCGGGGTCGAGGGCGCCGCGCTTGCGCAGCTCGTTGCAGACCGCGGCGACGATGGGCACCGGGAGCTCAGCCGCCTTACTTACCTCACGCACGGCGACCGGCTCGCTGCAGGCGATGGCGCGCAGGACGTCCCTGACTCCCGACTGCCCCTCGGCCAGGCCCACCGCTATGGCGACCTCGCCAGTAACTGAGTCAAGATCCATCGATAACGTCTCTGGCCTTCGGCTGCGGTGGCCCCTCGCGAGCAGACCCGGCTGATCAGCGAACGTACGGTATCCTCCCACATCATGCCTGGCATCCAAGCGCCGAGTGGCTATCGCGACCTGCGGCGGGCCGCCCCGGCGCCGAAGGTACTGTACGCGGTCGACGGCCGCCTCACGCCATCTTCACCGGTCGGCGACGTCGCGGAACTGACGTCGCTGGCGACGGCTGCCGTGCAGGCCGGCTCGGGGCACGTGCTGGCGACCAGCGACGTGACGTTCCCGAACGGCGCCGTGACGCTGGTCCTCATCCTCGCGGAGTCGCATCTGAGCATTCACACCTGGCCGGAGGACGAGCTCATCGCCATCGACCTGTTCAGCTGCGGCGCCATCGACGGACCTGCCGTGCTGGCCGACCTCAGCCGCGCCCTGCGGCTCGATGGCGTCCGGGTCAGGCAGGTCCTGCGCGGATCTGCCCAGGCGGCTCCCGTGGTGCCTGGCGGCGACCGCAGCTAGCCCGCTGGCACCGACAGCGACAAGCCGAAGCGGCCGGCCGCATCGGTCCACCAGGACTGCATCGAGAATCCGGCCGCGGCCAGCTCACGTGCCACGCCGGCCCGGCGGAACTTGGCCGACACCTCGGTGCGCAGCTCCTCGCCCGCCGCGAACGTCACCGCCAGGCCCACCCCGGGCAGCTTCACCTGCTGCCGGATGGCCGACCGCAGCCGCATCTCGATCCACTCGGCGGCCGGATCCCAGAGCGCCACGTGCTCGAAGGTGTCCGGGTCGAAGTCGGCGCCGAGCCCGGAGTTGATGACGGACAGGATGTTCTTGTTGAACGCGGCGGTAACGCCGGCGCTGTCATCGTAGGCAGCTAGCAGAACGGCCGGGTCCTTTACCAGGTCGGTGCCGAGCAGCAGGGCATCACCGGGACGCAGGCGGCTGCGCAGCGAGGCCAGGAAGACGGCGCGCTGGGCCGGAACCAGATTGCCGATGGTGCTGCCGAGGAACGCCACCAGCCGCCTGCCTTCGCCAGCCGGCAGTCCGAGGTGCTCCTCGAAGTCAGCGACGACCGCGCGCACGACCAGGCCCGGATACCGGGCCAGCATCCGGCGGGCCCCGCCGACCAGGGCTGACTCGCTGACATCGACCGGCACGTAGCTGCGCAGCGAGCCGGCGTCGCGCAGCGCGTCGAGCAGCAGCCGGGTCTTGTCGGATGAGCCCGAGCCCAGTTCCACCAGCGTGCCGGCCCGGCTCGCCGCGGCGATCTGGCCAGCGGCGGCGCGCAGGATCTCGCGCTCAGCCCTGGTCGGGTAGTACTCGTCCAGCCGGGTGATCTGGTCGAACAGCTCACTGCCCCGCTCGTCGTAGAACCACTTCGGCGGCAGCGACTTCGGCGTCGCGGTCAGGCCTGCCCGCACGTCCTCGCGCAGCGAGGTGGCCAGGAAGCCGTCCGGCAGGCACCGCTCGACGATGACCTCGCCGTCCGGCCCGCTCGGGTTGCTGGGGCCGCCGGCGGCGATCGGGCGCACCTGCACCGAGCCGGCCGTCGCCTCCAGCACGCTGCCATCAGGCACATCGATCCAGCCGGGCCGGTCATCGGCCGGCTCGGAGGCGACGACGACACCGTCGGAGCCAGCCAGGTAGCACAGCGAGTCGCCGGCAGCTGTCGCGGCGATCGTCACGCCGTCGGTCAGCAGCAGGTTGAACCGGCCGGGCACCTGCGCGGCGCTGAGCGCGTCCACGGTGGCGGCCAGGGCGGCCCCGGGACCGTCGCCTGTCCGCAGCCTGCGCAGTACGAGTGCCCAGATCAGGGCCGAGTCGCTGCGTGCCTCCAGGGCCAGCAGGTCGGCTGTCGGAAGCTCGGCTGCCAGCGGCGCCAGGGCGCCGGGCCAGCCGGGCACGGCGCCGTTATGGCTGAACAACCACCGGCCCGCGGCATACGGTGCCGCCGCGGCCACGCCGGGCTCGGTGCCTTCGGTCGCGGATCTGACGGCGGCCAGTACGGCGCGGCTCCTGGTGACCCTGGCCAGGTCGGGGAAGGAGGGATCCGACCAGATCGGCTCTGCCCGGCGGTACCTGGCCGGCACCGGGTCGCCGTCGGCGTACCAGCCGACTCCGAACCCGTCAGCGTTCACCGTGCCGTGGCGCTGCCGCCGCGGTGCCCACGCCTGGACCCGCAACCCGTGCGGCGGATCGATGATCAGCGACCGCAGTGTCACCGGCTTGCCGACATAGGCCAGGTGCCTGCACATCAGCCGGCCTCCCCGTCCCGGGCGGTCCGCAGGCCGGCGAAGATCTGCCTGCGCACCGGGTAGTCCCAGTTCCGGAACGTGCCCCGGCACGCCACCGGATCGGCGGAGAACGCGCCGCCGCGCAGCACCTTGTAGTCGCTGCCGAAGAAGACCTCGGAGTACTCCCGGTACGGCCATGCCGTGAAGCCCGGATAGGGCCGGAAGTCGCTCGCGGTCCATTCCCACACGTCCCCGATGAGCTGGCGAGCGCCGCACGGCGCCGCGCCCCCGGGGTAGGAGCCCGCGGCCGCCGGCTGCAGATGCCGCTGGCCGAGGCTGGCGCGCTCCGGCGATGGTTCCGCGTCGCCCCACGGATAGCGCATCGACCGGCCAGTCGCCGGGTCGAACCTGGCGGCCTTCTCCCATTCGGCCTCGGTCGGCAACCGCCTGCCCGCCCACCGGGCGAACGCATCCGCCTCATACCAGCAGACATGCAGCACCGGCTCGGCTGGCGGCAACTGCTCGACGACCCCGAACCGGCGCCGCAGCCACTGATCCCCCTCGCGCCGCCAGAAGGCCGGTGCGGTCAGGCCTGCCCGGTGCCGGTGCGCCCAGCCGGCCGCGCTCCACCAGCGCTGCTGGTCGTAGCCGCCATCGGCAATGAACTCGGCATAGCGGCTATTAGTGACGGGCGTGGTGTCGATGTGGAAGGACCCGACGTCGACAAGGTGAGCGGGACGCTCGTTATCCAGTGCCCATGGCTCGGTCGACGTGCCCATCATGAACGGCCCGGCGGGCACCTCGACCTCGGCTGGCAGCGCCATGGCGTCCGGCGGCGGCGGCCCGGGCGGCGGCGCGGACAGCACCGGCGCGCCGCGCCTGAGCTGATGGGTGGCCAGCATGGTCTCGTCGTGCTGCTGCTCGTGCTGCGCGATCATGCCGAAGACGAAGCCATTCGCCACCAGCGGCGCTGCCGTGAAGCTGGTCCGCTCGATCAGGTCAAGCACCCGGCCGCGCACTTCGCCCGCATAGGCGCGGGCCTGCGCCGGAGCCAGCAGCGGCAGCGCCGGGCGCTTGGCCCGCGGATGCTCGAAGGCATCGTAGAGCGGGTCGATCTCCGGGTGCATCGGGTCGCGGCCGCCCACCCCGCGCAGCAGCCACAGCTCCTCCTGGTTGGCGACGTGCGCGAGATCCCACACCAGGGGCGACATGAGCGGCGAGTGCTGGCGGACCAGATCGTCCTCGTCGACGCAGTCGGTCAGGCCGGCGGTCCGCTGCCGGGCCGACGCGAGCAGCCCGGCGACCCTGTCCCGCAGGTCCTCGGTGTGCGCTGTCATGTGCGTTCCTCCAGCATGTCGTCCGCGGGGCAACGGCCTCGCGTGGCGTACCGTCCGGCGAACCGGGCGACCGCGTCCCTGATGAGACCCGGGGCGCCGGCCCGGTGCAGGGCGGCGTCAGCCGCCTCAAAACACCGCTGTCCCGCACGGGCGAGCACAGGATCAGCGGGGCCGAGCCGGGCCGCGTTCAGCCAGGGGCTGACCGGGCCGCCGTTGCGGTGCGCCCGGTGACCCGGCGGCGTGAGCTGCCACACCGGTTCGGCCGCGGCCATCGCAAGGTCCGCGGCGACCGGATCATCGAGCAGCGCGGCCACCACCGCGGACGGCACGATCCAGTTGTCGGCCAACTGCGCGTCGATCACCCTGAGCTCCAGGTGGCCGCGCGGCCGCACGGGGGGAAACAGCGTGGAGATGTGATAGCAGAGATCCGCCGCGGTTGGCCGGTGATCGCCCGCGCCGCGCAGCCAGTCACGGAAGGTAAGCCCGGGCGGCACGCTCCAGCACTCAGATCCGGTCCTGCGGACGCACATGACTTCGGCGTCGAGCACGTACCGGGTCCACGCCTCCCGCGGGTCGAGGTTACCGGGATTGCCCCAGCCAGCGCCGGCCGCCGCAGGCTCGGCCCCGGCCGGGGCGCGGGTCCTGCTCGGATCCAGCCGGGCCCAGACCGCCTGCCGGGTGCATTTCCAGCCCGTCGGCCGGCCCGCCCGCAGCGGTGAGTTGGCAAAGGCCGACACCAGCACCGGCCCGAGAGCATGCAGCAAGTGCCAGCGGAACCGGTACCCGGCCGGGCCGCTATCTTCCTGGCCAGCATCGACGCAGACCTGTACCGACGCGGTGCTGCCCATCATGAGCCGGCCCCATGGCCCGCCGCGATCGAAGAACTCCTCCATAGCCGCGTAACGCGGCAGGTCGAGGACGCGACGGGGCAGCCGGTAGGGATCAAGGCCACGGCCGATCAGGGCAAGTCCGGCCGGGCGCAGGGCCGTGCGGATGGCGGTGAGATCACCGCACGCGGCGGTCACGCAGTCGCGGAGGGTGTCGCCCGGCGCGGAACTCAGCTCGACCTGGCCGCCGGGCTCGAACGTCAGGCGGCCGTTGCCGGGCAGGCTGCCCGGCGCGTCAAGGGCGGCCAGGCATTGCGTGACCTGCTGGTGCGGGGCTGGCCGGGTCAGGTCACGCGGGTCACAGACCAGCCACTCGAGCTCGACTCCTACTGCGCCGGGCGGTCCGGTCTTGAAGCAGATGCCGTGCACGCACTGCTCGGCATCCCGCTCGGACAGCGGCGGGGCGACATGGTCTTCGTTAAGAAGGAGATGCATCATTGGATTCCCCGTAGATGTCCTGCAGAACCGGGCACAAACCTGCCAACGATCGTGCGAGCACAGTCATTCCAGGGTGTCATAGCCCTCATAACGGACCAACCGCAGGGAGGCCAGCGTGGGCCAGCACGAGGTCGACGTCATCGTCATCGGGATGGGCCCTGGCGGCGAGGATGCAGCTGAGCAGCTCGCCGAAGCCGGCCTTGAGGTGGCTGGCGTGGAAGAGCGGCTGGTCGGCGGCGAGTGCCCGTACTGGGGCTGCGTACCGTCCAAGATGATGATCCGCGCGGCTGACCTGCTGGCCGAGGGGCGCCGGATTCCTGGAATGGCCGGGAACTCCACGGTGACGCCGGACTGGCGGCCGGTGGCAGGCCGGATCAGGTCGGAGGCGACCGACAACTGGGACGACACCGTGGCGGCCGACCGGTTCACCGGCAAGGGCGGCAGGCTGTTCCGCGGCCACGGCCAGATCACCGCGCCCGGCGAGGTCACCGTCGGCGACGACGTGCTGCAGGCACGGCGCGGCATCATCGTCGCGACGGGCACGGCGCCAGCGGTCCCGCCGATCCCCGGGCTGGCTGGCACGCCGTACTGGACAAACCGGGAGGCGATCGAGGCCGGCCAGGTGCCCGACTCGCTGATCGTGCTCGGCGGCGGCGCGATCGGCGCGGAACTCACCCAGGTCTTCGCCCGGTTCGGCGCCAAGGTCACGGTGGTGGAGGCGCTCGGCCAGCTGCTGCCGCTGGAGGAACCGGAATCAGGCAGGCTCATCGCGGAAGTGTTCGGCCGGGAGGGCATCGGCGTGCGCACCGGCGTCGCGGCGGCTTCCATCGCCCACGATGGCAGCGAGTTCACTGTGACGCTCGCGGACGCCTCCGAGCTGACCTCGACAGCGCTGCTCATCGCGACCGGCCGCCGCACCGGCCTCGCCGAAGTGGGCGTCGGCGCCATCGGCGTCGACGAGAAGGCCCGGGCCATTCCTGTCGATTCGCACATGCGCGTTACCGACGGTGTCTGGGCGCTGGGCGACGTCGTCGGCAAGGGCGCGTTCACGCACATGTCGGTGTACCACGCGGAGATCATCGTCGCCGACATCCTCGGCCGGGAGCACCACGGCGCCGAGTACCACGCGGTGCCCCGGGTCACCTTTACCGATCCGGAGGTCGGTGCCGTGGGCCTGACCGAGGCGCAGGCCAGGGACCAGCACCTGTCGGTGCGGGTCGGCATGACGCAGGTCCCGTCGTCCACCCGCGGCTGGATCCACAAGGCAGGCAATGACGGCTTCATCAAGCTGGTCGAGGACGCCAGCCGCGGCGTCCTGGTCGGCGCTACCTCGGTCGGCCCCTGGGGCGGCGAGGTGCTCAGCATGCTGACCCTGGCGGTGCACGCGGAGGTTCCGGCCAGCCGGCTAGCCGAGATGATCTATGCCTACCCGACCTTTCACCGGGCCGTGCAGGACGCTCTGCAGCACCTCGAGTGAATTGTCCCGGCCTGGCGCGACAGCCGCGCGGGAGCTATTGCCCCGTCGCAAGCTCAGTGGCAGCGGTCCTCGCGTCGTAGGCGAGGAAGCCCGGCAGCGCGAGGCAGACCAGGCCCACAGCGCCGACGCACGCCAGCCCGCCGGACCAGAGCGAGAACCGGGTGGTCGTGACCGCGGCGACCCCGCCGGCCCTGATCTGGCCAGCCGATGGCCCGATGCTGTAGCTCAGCAGCTCCACTCCGGCCAGACGGCCGCGCAGCGAGTCCGGGATGGTCTGGTTCCACAGCGTGTCGCGGAAGATACCGCTCAGCATGTCCGCGATGCCGGCCAGCAGCAGGCAGGCGAGTGCGACGCCGATGTCCGGGGCTAGGCCGAACGCGGTGATGGCGAGGCCCCACGCTCCGGCTGACAACGCGATGGCGCGGCCGTGCCGGTGCACCCGTCCGGTCCAGCCGCTCAGCAGGGAGGCGGCCAGCGCTCCCGCCGGGGGCGCCGCGAACATCAGCCCGACCGCCCAGGTCGCATGCAGCTCGGCGGCCACGAACGGGAACAGGACATTGGGATAAGCGAACGCCATCGCCGCCAGGTCAGCCAGGTAAGAGCCAAGCAGGTCCGGCCGGCCGCGCGCATACCGCAGGCCCGCAAGCACGCTGCGCAGGCCAGGCACCGGCGCATGTTCGGCCGGGACCGGCGTGGGCAGCGGGCGGACCAGGCACAGGAAACCGAACGACACCGCGAAGCTCACGGTGTCGAGCCCGTACACCACCTGCGGTCCCGGGCCGGCCGCGAGCGCGCCGCCGAGCGCAGACCCGATGATCACGCCCGCGTTGGCCGACATCGACATCAGCGCAGCGGCGGCACTGAGGTGGTGCCGAGCGACGATCCGCGGTACCGAGGCGTCCAGCGAAGGCCGCTGCAGGGCGGCCAGCACCGACGTCAGGCTGGCGATCACGTAGAGAGGCCAGACGGCCGGCCGTGGCGCGATGGCGTTGACTACCAGGAGCCCCGCGCAGCAGCCGAGTCCCGCCTCGCACCAGCGAAGCAGCGCGCGCCGGTCGAGCCGGTCGGCCAGCACGCCGCCATAGAGGCCGAACACGACTAGCGGCACCAGCTCAGCCACGCCAAGCAGGCCCACGGCGAAGGTGGACCCGGTGAGCTGCTTCGCCTGCACCAGCAGCGCGACGTCGGCCGCCTGGGTCCCGAACAGGGTGACCGTGCGGCTGGCGTAGATGAACCGGAAATCCCGGGAGGCCCGCAGTGGCGTGATGTCAGTCCGCAGCAGGCTCAACGCAGCTGCCCTGGCGGCTTCCTGATTCGGGGCACGTGGCGAAGGTACACCGGGCACGTTGCGGCCCCCAAAGCATTTTCTCCGTGCTGATTCTCCGTGCTGAACTGGCCAGGTGCAACGACCGGAGCGGCGAGGCCGGCTAACGCAGGGGCCCCGTTAGCGCCACACGTCCCGGGCGACTTCGACGATCAGGCGGAGCTTGGCGACCTCGTCCTCATATGTCAGTACATTGCCCTCGACCGTGGAGGAGAACCCGCACTGCGGTGATAGGCAGAGCTGGTCAACAGGCACGAACTTGGCCGCCTCGTCGATCCGCCGCTTGAGCATGCCGGAATCCTCCAGCGCGCCGTTCTTGGTGGTTACAAGGCCGAGGACGACCATCTTTCCTGGCGGCACGAATCGCAGTGGCTCGAAGCCGCCGGACCGCGCGTCGTCGAACTCAAGGAAAAAGCCGTCCACGGCCAGCTCGCTGAAGAGCGCCTCCGCAACGAAGTCGTAGCCGCCCTCGGCGGCCCAGGACGAGCGGAAGTTGCCGCGGCACATGTGTGTGGTGACCGCCAGCCCGGCCGGGCGTCCCGCGATCGCGTTATTGACCTGGCGGATGTAACGCAGATGCAGGTGCTCGGCATCCTCGCCGCGCTCAGCGATCTCGGCGCGCTGGGCGGGATCATTCAGGTAGGCCAGGCTGGTGTCATCAAGCTGTAGGTACTGGCAGCCAAGCCCGGCCAGCCGCCGCACTTCGTCGGCGTAGGCCGCGGACAGGTCACTCCAGAACTCCTCGATGTCCGGATATACCGCCGGATCGAGGGACGCTGGCCCGCCGCGGTAGTGGACCATATTCGGCGACGGGATCGTGAGCTTGGGTACCGCGGTGGTCACCACCGACCGCAGGTAGCTGAAATCGTGGCCAAAGATCGTGTCGTCCACCTGGATCTTGCCGCTGACGTTGAGTGCCGCGGGAGTGAACTCGATCGCGCCGGAGGGATTGCGGAACTTCACCGCCAGGTTGCCCGGCGCCTTGCTGATGCCGCCAAGCTGGTAGATGAAGTCCATATGCCAGGATGCGCGGCGGAACTCGCCGTCGGTTGCCGACTGCAGGCCGACATCCTCCTGCATGGCGACGGCTGCCGCGATCGCGTCGTCTTCGACCGCGCGGAGCTGCGCCGCATCGATGCGGCCAGCCGCGAAGTCATCCCTGGCGGCTAGGAGCCGTTGCGGGCGGAGCAGGCTGCCGACATGGTCGGCACGGAAGGGCGGGGAGCTGCGCATAGCGGCCATGGTGGCCTCGCACACCAGTCCCGGTCAATCGACATGCCCGCCTCGCGCCGCCGCCGCCACCGCTCGTGCGCCGCCACTGCCGGCTGCTTCGGCTGGCCGCGCTGACCCGCTGGCGCGTAAGACCTGGATATACCATCAAGGAGTGCGCTGTCGGTCCGGAGCGGCCGGTCGTGGCGTGCCGGGAAGTCGAGGTGCGAAGTGGACGGCGACGCAGCCCGGCTCAGGGTGTCCGACGCCGACCGCGATCGCGCCGCCGCAGAACTCAGCGAGCACTTCCAGGCCGGGCGGCTGACCCAGGACGAGTTCGGCGAGCGGGTGGGCAAGGCGATCAGCGCGCGCACCCGGGGAGACCTGGACGAGCTGCTCGATGACCTGCCTGCCGACCGGCCTGCCGGGTCCCTGCCTTCTACCGCAGCGGTCGGCCAGCCACCGCCGCGCCGCCAGAGCTGGACTGCCCTGTGGGCCGGGCCGGCCGTTATGGTGCCCGTTGTCCTGATCGCGGTTGCTATCACCGCGCTCCCCGGCCGGCCCGCGCACTGGGTATTTCCCTGGTGGCTCATTCCGCTGGCATTCCTCGCCCTCCGGCGGCGGCAGCGGGCCTGTCGCGGCCGCCCGCCGCGACGCCTGCCCTGACCCGCCTTCCCGCGTCAGCCTTGCCCTCGGGTCCGGGAGGATCGCATGCGATTCGGCATTTTCTATGACCACCAGCTGCCAAGGCCGTGGGCCTTCGGCGGTGAACCACCCGGCCAGGATCGCCGAGCGGGTTGCCACCCTTGATCTGATCTCTGACGGCCGGGTCGAGTTCGGCACC
>ODAK010000168.1_pt1 | contig 73339 bp, 59 predicted proteins | sample 1539591 | NCBI WGS metagenome assembly ODAK01 (sample SAMEA3539303, study PRJEB22396) | soil metagenome | biome: tundra; feature: field; material: soil | place: USA | collected 2010-05 | depth 0.15 m | reverse complement strand
CCCCGAACCTAATCCTACTGTCGCGGCAACCATTTTCTACCGCCCAGACTCCTAGCCGAGCGCGGCCGCTTTGGCTGGCCTCTCAGCCGAGGAACGTCCGCGCATTGCGGAACAGGCGCATCCAACCGCCGTCTTCGCCCCAGCCCTTGGGCGCCCAAGAATTTTGCACCGCGCGAAACACCCGTTCGGGATGCGGCATGATCGCGGTGACGCGGCCGTCGGCGCTGCACAGCCCGGCGACCCCGAGCGGCGAACCGTTCGGGTTGCAGGGATATTGCTCAGTCGGTTGGTCGCGGTTATCGACGAACTGCAAGCTTATCCTGCCCTCCGCGAGCAGCTTGGCGGGAGCCGCGCCGCTGCCGAATTCCGCGAAGCCCTCGCCGTGCGCCACCGCGATCGGCAGCACCGAGCCGTGCATGCCGGTGAGCAGCACGGAATTCGAACGCGGCACCTGCACCAGGGAAAAACGCGCCTCGTATTGTTCGGAGCGGTTGCGCACGAAGCGCGGCCAATTCTCGGCGCCGGGGATCAACTCGCAGAGCACCGACAGCATTTGGCAGCCGTTGCACACGCCCAGGGTGAAGCTGCCGTCGCGCTCGAAGAAGGCGGCGAACTCGTCGCGGGCCAGCGCATTGAACAGAATCGATTTGGCCCACCCCTCGCCCGCCCCGAGCACGTCCCCGTAGGAAAAGCCGCCGCAGGCCACCAGGCCGTGGAACCGCGACAAGCGTGCACGACGCGCAAAAACATCGGTCATGTGCACGTCATAAGCGTCGAAGCCGGCGCGCGTAAACACCGCGGCCATTTCCGATTGGCTGTTGACCCCCTGTTCGCGCAGCACTGCGATCGCGGGTCGAGCGCCGCTCGCAATGTACGGAGCCGCGACGTCCTCTGCCGGATCGAAGCTCAAGGCGGCGTGTAAACCCGGGTCAAGCTCGTCCAACAGACGGGAATACTCTTCGCGGGCGCATTCCGGATTGTCACGCAACGCCTGCATGCGATACGACACCTCGCTCCAGCGGCGGTGAAGATCGATGCGCGAAGCCGAATACGCCGCCCGCCCATCGATGCTCACGCTGACCGCGCTGCCGGCCACGGGTTCGCCAATATCCGCGCTGCGCGCACCCATTCCGTGATCTTCGAGTACCAGGCGTGCCTCCGGCACACGCGCCGCCGGAATTTGCACTACCGCTCCGAGTTCTTCGGCAAAACAGGCGGCGATCGAATCCGCGTGGGCGCCCAAGGCGATTTCAAGCCCGCAATGCGCGGCAAAGGCCATTTCCAGCAGCGTCACCAACAGCCCACCGTCGGAACGGTCGTGATAGGCAAGCAATAAGCCCCGATCCTTCAGTTCTCGCACGGCCGCAAAGAAATTGCGCAGCAGGGCCGGATCGTCGAGATCGGCCGGTTCGCCGCCGGTCGACTCGAACACCTGCGCCCAGCACGATCCGCCCAAACGATTCTTGCCGGCGCCCAGGTCGATCAGCAGCAGGCGCGATGGCTGCGACAAATCGAGTACCGCGGTCAGCGTGCGGCGCGCGTCCGCGACCGGAGCGAACGCCGAGATCACCAGCGACAACGGCGCGATGACCGAGTGCGCGCCGTGCGCATCGGTCCACGCGGTGCGCATCGACAGCGAATCCTTGCCCACCGGAATCGTGATGCCGAGTTTGGCGCACAACTCCAGGCTGACCGCCCGCACCGTGGCATGCAAGTCCGCATCCTCGCCCGGCTCGCCGCATGCGGCCATCCAGTTCGCCGACAGGCGTATGTCGGTGAGGTTGCGGACATCGGCCGCGGCGATATTGGTAATCGCCTCCCCGACGGCGAGGCGGCCGGAGGCCGGTGCATTCAGCAGCGCCACCGGTGCGCGCTCCCCCATCGCCATGGCTTCGCCGCTATAGGCCTCGAAGCCGCTCAAGCTGACCGCGACGTCAGAGACCGGCACCTGCCAAGGACCCACGAACTGATCGCGGCTGATCAGGCCGCCGACTGTGCGGTCGCCGATGGTGATCAGAAACGACTTGTCGGCGATCGTCGGCAGGCACAACAGGCGATCGAGCGAATCGGCGATGGTTGCGCCGGCCGTCGACAGCGCTCGGCGCCCCTTCGGGGCGGTGCGCACGTTGCGCGTCATGCGCGGCGCCTTGCCGAGCAGCACCTCGACCGGCATGTCGACCGGCGTGGTCGACAACAACGGATCGACCACGCGGATGCGTCCGTCGCCGGTGATCTCTCCCACCACCGCAAAGGGACAGCGCTCGCGCTCGCACAAGGCGGCGAAACGCTCGACGCTTCCCGGAGCGAGCGCGAGGACATAGCGCTCCTGCGCTTCATTGCACCAGATCTCCATCGGCGAGAGGCCCGATTCGGCGCTCGGGATCTTGCGCAGATCGATCCGCCCGCCGCGCCGGCTGTGCGCGATGGCTTCGGGCAGCGCATTCGACAACCCGCCGGCGCCGACATCGTGTATCAGCAGAATCGGATTCGCGGCGCCCTGCGCGCAACAGCGGTCGATGACCTCTTGAGCGCGGCGCTGCATTTCCGCATTGGCGCGCTGCACCGACGCAAAATCAAGATCCGAAGAACTCTGTCCGCTGCCGACCGAGGAGGCGGCGCCGCCGCCCAAACCGATCAGCATGCAGGGCCCGCCGAGCACCACCAGCGGCGCGCCGACCACGACTTCGCGCTTTTCGACATCGCCGCGGCGCACATTGCCGAGTCCGCCGGCAATCATGATGGGCTTGTGATAGCCGCGAACCACGAGGCGATCGGCGGCGCCCGACCGCTGCTCGAAGGTGCGGAAATAACCGCAGGTGGCCGGGCGGCCGAATTCGTTGTTGAAGGCCGCAGCCCCCAACGGGGCGACGATCATGATCTCGAGCGCCGAGGCGATCCGCTCCGGCTTGCCGAAATCCCACTCCCACGGCTGCACCATGCCCGGTATTCGCAAATTCGACACCGAAAATCCCGTCAAGCCGGCCTTCGGTTTGGCGCCCAAGCCGGTGGCGCCCTCGTCGCGAATCTCGCCGCCCGAGCCGGTGGCCGCGCCGGCGAAGGGCGAAATGGCGGTGGGATGGTTATGGGTTTCCACCTTCATCAGGATGTCGACCGGCTCGCTGACGCTTGAGTAGCGTTGCGTCGCCGGATCCGGGAAGAACCGCGCCGCATGCGATCCCTCGATCACCGCCGCGTTGTCGCGGTAGGCGGACAGCACGCCCGCGGAATTGGCCTCGTAGGTGGCGCGAATCATCGCGAACAGCGACAGCGGCATCTTGGCGCCGTCCACGATGAACTGCGCGTTGAATATCTTATGGCGGCAGTGCTCGGAATTCGCTTGCGCGAACATCATCAATTCCACGTCGCTCGGATCGCGGCCGAGTGCGCCGAACGCCCGTACCAGATAATCGATCTCCTCGCTCGACAGGGCGAGGCCCCAGTCGGCATTCGCGCGCTCGAGAGCGGCATGCCCATCCGCACCGAGGCTCACGCTGCGCAGCGGACGCGGCTCTGCCGCCTGAAACAGTTCCGCCGGATCCTGCGTGTCGAGCATCAGCGATTCGGTCATGCGATCGTGCAGCAGCGCCCCGAGATCGCGCAGCTCCTCGGTGCCAAGCGCGGCCGCGGCGTCGATGAAATACAACGTCCCGCGCTCCAGCCGGCGCACGCCCACTAGACCGCATACGTGAGCGATGTCGGTTGCCTTGCTCGACCAGGGGGACACGGTGCCCAAGCGCGGCGTGACGAGCAATCGCTGCCCGCGCTCCGCCTGTAGTTGCGCGCGCGGCCCGTAGGTGAGCAATTTGCCGAGCAATTCGAGCTGGGATTCGTCGATCGGCACGCTGGAGTCGACGAAATGCATCAGACGGGAGGATACCGCCCGAACGCGCGAGTCCCTTCCCTGCAGCGACTGCAGCAGTTTATCGAGCCGGAATTGCGACAGCGCGGGCGCGCCGAGCAAACTAAACATACAAAATTCTAACAGACTTCAATCTTACGGTCCCCGCACCGACGCCGCTGCGCTCATAACCCGATCGACGCGGGCCAAATCGATTTGCGGGCGCCGCCTTATTTGCGGGCGTTCGAATCCCCGCCCGGCGTATACAGGGGGACCGGGAACTGCGACACGTTCGAGCCCTCGAGGGCCACGATCTTGGCTTGGCCATGTTTTTTGACTTCGTCGATCCGCAACACCGAATGCAGGGGCAGGTAGGTGCGCTTTACTTCGTTGAATTCGGCCTTTATCTTCTCCTCCGTGGGGTCCACCACCACGCTCGAGCGTTCGCCGAACACCAATTCCTCGACCTCGATGAAGCCGAATAGGCTACCGTGACTGACTTTGCGGGCGTAGATCTCATAGATCTTGCCTTGATTCACGAACAGAACTTTGAAAATGTGACTCGCGGCCATTTAGAAGGCTCCAGGCGTTGTTAGCATTTCACCATATTATACGGGCACTTAGCGCAATCCTTGAGACCTGTTGGAGGGAGCGACCATGACCTTGCGCTTAAGCGTTGTCAGCGAGCACGCAATCCGGCTCGGGCAGCACTCCACCAAAGTCTTCGGCGTGCACGGCGGCACCATCGGGCGCGGCACCGACAATGCCTGGATTCTACCCGACCCGGAGCGTTACCTTTCGGGAAAACACGTGCGCATCGATTTTAGGGCCGGATCCTACGTGCTGGTCGACACCAGTTCGAACGGCACCTACGTCAACGGCTCGCAAGTGCCCCTCGGCAAGTACCACGACTACGTACTGAAAGACGGCGACTACGTCCGGCTTGGCGAGTACGAAATGCTGGTCAGTATCGACAAGGGCACGGACTTCCCGCCCGACTCGGATGCCGTTGTCGCCTACGACGGACAATCGCCCTCCGCGGCGGTCAAGAAATCCACGGCCAACGATCTGGGCGCCGACCTCGATCTCAGCCAGCTGCTCGAGCCCAGCGATCAATTGGCGGTCGATACCGGGATTCGCCCGCGCAATGCCTACGGGCAGGCCGTCGCTCCGGATCACGACGCCAATGCGCAACCGGCGAATGCGCCCACTCCCTGGCACATGATGACCCGGCCGTTGAAAGTGGAGGGCAAGACGGACGCCGAGCTGGCGCCGTTGCTTCGCTCGCAGGGTCCGGCGCTCTACGAGGGCGATTTCGATCTGGGGCTGGCCGCGTTCTGCCGCGGCGCGGGTGTCGATCCGCGCACGATCACGCCCGACGCGCGTAACAACGCGCTGCAGCTGGCCGGCCAGTTGCTGCGCGAGGCGGTGCTCGGACTCATGGATCTCAATCAGGGCCGCAACGATTTTCGCAACCGCTTTCGGATTCCGACCCCGCCCAATAACGGCCCGCAATCGCCGCTGAACCTGTCGCAGGGCGTCGACGAAGCCTTGGTGCGCCTGTTGACCACCGTGTCGACCCGCGCCGGCTCGGTCGCGGCGATTCGCGAGAACTTTCGCGAATTGAAGGCCCAAAGCGTCGCCTCGATGACGGCCATGCGCGCCGCATTCGAGGAGTTCCTCGGGCGCGTCGACCCGAAGGAGCTCGAAGAGCGCTTCGAGCGGGCCACCAAGCGCGGCGTTTTCGGAACCCAGAACAAGGCCAAGTACTGGGATCTATATGCGGAGATGTTCAGCGCCCTGGCGCAGCGTCCGGCGGAGGGCTTCCCGCACCTGTTTACGGAGGCGTTTGGCAAAGCCTACGAAGCCAAATTTCGCGCCTTGGTTCCGCCCCGACGCGCGCCATTCGCCGGTGAACCCGGCGAACCGCGCGATTCCGCGCGTGACGACGGCGAATTGTAGTGCGCTCGGCGCACCAAACCCTCGCTCACTCACGGCGGCCGGCCGTATGCGGCTCTTAGTCATCGAAGATGACGATATCGTCGCCGACGCCATCACCCGTGGATTGTCGGCGGCCAATTATTCCGTGCATCGTGTGGCGAGCGCCGAAGCGGCGCTCTCGGCGCTCGCGGACGAGGAATTCGCGCTCGCGGTCGTCGACGTCGGGCTGCCGGGCACCGATGGTTTGACGCTGGTGCGCCGTCTGCGCAACGCCGGCAATACCATACCGACGCTCATGCTGACCGCGCGCTGCACGCTTTCCGATAAAGTCAAGGCGCTCGATATCGGCGCCGACGATTTCTTGAGCAAGCCGTTCGAACCGGCGGAACTCGCCGCGCGCTGCCGCGCATTGATGCGCCGCTCGAGCGGCGCGCTCGACGGCATCATCAAACTCAATCGCATGAGCGTCGACATCGCGGGCCGGCGGCTTCGCATCGATGACGTCGAAATCGACCTGACGGCGCGTGAATGGCTGGTCCTCGAATGCCTGGTGCACCGCACCGGTCAAATCGTCTCCAAGGAGCGGGTCCAGCAAGCGCTGGCCAGTCCGGAGCACGATCTCAGCGCCAATGCCGTCGAGGTGCACGTATCGCGATTGCGGGCCAAGCTTGGCAGTGCCGCGCTGATCCGCAGCTTGCGCGGCTTGGGTTATCGGCTGGAAGAAGCGAAATCCGCGTGAGTTCGTCCATCAGCCGCCAGTTGGTGCTGTGGCTGGCGGTGCCGCTCATGCTGCTGGCGCTGTGCGGCGCGCTGGTACACTATTTCAACAGCGTCGCTCCCGGGGTGATCAGCAGCGATCGGCGGCTGAAGGAAGCCGCAAACGCCCTGATGGCTCGCCTGCAAACCGAGAGTGGTCCGCTTACCCTCGATACCGATCCGAACCGCAAGCCGCCCCTGCCCGCCCCCGACTCCGTCGCCTACGTCTTTCGCGACGTCCAGGGGCGGCGGCTGCTCGGCGACGCGCGCCTGCCGGCGGTCGCGTTAACCGACGCCGCCGCGGAAATTTTTGCGATGGCCCAGGTCGATCGACGCAGCGTGCGCACGCTCGTGACCCGATTCGACACCCGCGCCGGTCTCATCATCCTCACGGTGGCGGATTTGAAAGCCACCAGCGAGCCGGCCGCACGCTTCGGCTTCATGAGCACCCTGCTGTGGGACTTCGTGCAACTGGACATCACCCTGGTGCTGGTGTGGGTCGGCATTCAAATCGGCCTGCGTCCGGTCAAACGGCTGCGCGACGAGATCGCGCGGCGCTCGGCGCTCGATTTGCGCCCCATCGACGAGGTCTCGGTGCCGCGCGAAATCGCCCCGGTCGTGGTCACGCTCAATCGCCTGTTCCTGATGCTGAAGACCTCGGTGCAGTCGCAGCAGCAATTCATCGCCAATACCGCTCATCAATTGCGCACGCCCATCACCGGTATGCAGGCACAGTTGGAGTTGCTGGCGGCGGAACCTGCCGCGGCGCCCATCAAGCATCGCTTGTCGACGCTGCAGGAGGGCATCCGGCAATTGGCGCATTCGGCCAATCAGCTGCTCACCCTGGCGCGTGCCGATCCGGCGGTGAATATCGCCGCCAAGAACCGCACCGTGGGGCTGGATGCGATCGCGGGGGAGGTGGCGGCCAAGTTCTTCGATCGTGCCCTGCAGTCGAACATCGATCTGGGGGTCGAGGCGCAGCCGGTATCGATTCTGGCCGATCCTTCGCTGCTCGACGACCTGCTGAGCAATCTAGTGGACAATGCGCTCAAGTACACTCCCGAGGGAGGTACGGTCACGGTCAGCGCGGGGACTCTCGCCGGCAAACCCTATGTCGCGGTCGAGGACACGGGGCCGGGCATCCCGGAGAACGAGCGTGAGCGGGTCAAGCAGAGATTCTATCGGCTGCCCAATTCACGGGGCCATGGCAGCGGATTGGGCCTGGCGATCGTCGAGGAGATCGCGCGCATTTACGGCGCGACGCTGGCCATCGGCGCGGGCGCCCAAGGCCGGGGCACCCGGGTGGTGGTGCAATTTCCGTGAACGGCGTCGCAATCCGGGCACGCAAATCCGGGGTCGTCAGTTTCGAGCAAGTTTGGTTTCCTATCATGCGCCCCATGAACTCGATAGGAACCATTGTCTCGATGCGCAACGCACGGCGGCGGCCCGCGGCACGCGGCTTTACCTTGATCGAATTGGTGGTCACGGTGGCCGTTGGCGCGATCCTCACCGCCATCGCGGTTCCGGCGTTCGATGCTTTCGTGAAAAATGACCGCGACAGCGCCCAGATCAACTCCATCGCCTACAGCTTGAACTATGCGCGGAGCGAAGCCGTCAAGCGTGACCTTGCCACCGGCGTTTCCGTATGTCCCTCGGCTGACGGCCTCACCTGCAACGGGACGGCGTGGGCCGGCGGATGGATGGTTTTTTACATTGATCCCACGACAGCAGCCGTCACACCCCTGCAAACGGTCCCGGCGCTGGCAGGAAGCAATACGGTGACCGCGCACGGCTCGGCGACCAATGGCATCACCTTCCTCTCGAGCGGCTTGGCGACGGGCCTCACCGCGCCGATGGCTCAGCCGCTGCAGATCAACGTGTGCGATACGCGCGGCGCGGCTTACGCGCGCGACATCGAAGTCAACGTGGCCGGGCGTGTGGCCGCCTCGCAAAACCACGGTGTTGCGGTGGACGGCGTGACGCCGCTCGTCTGTCCTTAGAACATCAGGTCACGGACATCATGCGAACAGCCAATTACCGATCGAGCGCGCGAGGATTCACGCTCGTTGAAGTCCTGGTCTCCTTGGTCATCTTGAGTATGGGACTGCTGGGCATTGCGAAGCTGGTGCTATTTTCCTCGCACTCGAACGACAGTGCGTACTTGCGCAGCCAAGCCACGGAACTCGCGTACGAAATTCTCGACAACATGCGCGGCAACCGGGCGGTAGCGCTGACGCAAGTGTATGACACGCCGCTCAATACCGCGCCCGGGGTCCCGGGGCCGTGTCTCGGCACCACCGGCTGTTTGCCGCCCGCGCTTGCTCAATATGACATTTCCATGTGGCTCACCCGCCTTGCGGCGGCGTTGCCCTCCGGGACCGGTTCGGTGACGACGGTGACCTCTGCGGCCGGGACGACCGCGACCATCACCGTGCAATGGGACGATGCCGCGGCCCAGACGGTCTTTGGAGGAACGGCCCAAGGTGCCGCGGCCCCGATGGCCGTGACCCTGGAGACGGTGCTATGAAAAAAGCGCTTGGATTTTCGATGGTCGAACTCATGGTCGCGATCACCTTGGCGCTGATCGTGACGACCGGTGTGATCTCGGTGTTCGTCGGTTCACGAACGGCGTATCAATCGACCGCGGGCGTCGGCGCCGTGGCGGACGGCGGTCGCTTCGCGCTCAATTTCCTGCAGCAGGCCGTTCGCAACGCGGGATATATGGCCTGCGGCACCACGAAACAGACCACCAGCATCCTGAACCCGGGCGCGACTCCGCTGCCCTTTACCTTCACGCAGGCGCTCGGCGGCTTTGAAGCCAACGCTACCGGTGGCGCTGGCGCCTACACCGTGGCCGCTCCGCCCGTTGCACCCGATGCCTCGCTCGGCGACTGGGTGGGTGGCCTCGATGCGGCGCTCACCGCGCTCGCGGTCAAGAATACCGATGTGCTGGTCGTGCGCGAAACGCTCCGCAATAGCCAGGCGTCCTACGTCACGGCGATCGTCGACGGCGACAACAAGTTCTCGGTCAATGCGCAGGGGAATCTTGCAGCCAACCAGATTGCGGTGATCTCCGACTGCGCCAAATCGGCGGTCATGCAGATCACCAGCCCTCCCTCAGGCGCCCCCGGCAACGTGGTCATCATGCACAACTCCGCCGGCATGCCCGGCAACAACACCTCGGCATTCCCCGTGAGCTTCGGAATCGGCTCACAGGTCACTCCGGTCGATACCATCGTCTACTACATCGGGCAGGGCGCGGACGGCGACGGCGCGTTATTCGCCTACGATCTGAATGCCGGCAACGCATTCACCGCCACGGAGCTGGTGCCGGACATCGAGTCCATGCAAGTGCTCTACGGCGTCGACACCAACGGCACGCAAACGGTCGCGGAATACCTGACGGCCGATCAGGTGGTTGACTTCAATACCGTCATCAGCGTCAAGATTGCCGTACTGGCCGCGAGCCAGCCGGGTTCGATGAGTATTCCGGCCGTTGCGCCCACCTACAACTTGCTGGGCAACACCGTCACCGCGCCGCGCGACTCGCGCGCACGTCAAGTCTTTGAGATCACGATCGGCGTGCGGAATGCAGCGAGTTGAACCGGGAGCGAATATGAAGCATCGAAGCCACTCACTGAATTCACGCTCCCGCCAATCGGGCGTGGTGCTGTTCGTCGCGCTCATCTTGCTGGTGATCCTGAGCTTGATCGGTGTTACCGCGGCGCGCATGCAGACCGTGGAAGAGCGCATGGCGCGCAATGAGGACAACCATCAACTCGCGGCGCAAGCGGCGGAAGCCGCGCTGCGCAGCGCCGAGGGCGGATTGCTCAGCGGCATTTACACGAACTTTGCCGCCAACACCAACGGTCTCTACGAACTCACCGCATCGAACGGAAGCGTGGTGTCGACCATGAACTGGGGTTCTGGGACAGCCGTGCTCCCCTATTCGGGACCACCGCTCGCCTCCATCCCGACCGGCGCTCAGGCGCCGAAGTTCGTGATCGAGAGCCTTCCGCCGGTCGCGGCCCCCGGTGAAAGCATCAATCAGGTGCAGTATGCGACGCCCACCACACCGGTGGCCGTCTACCGTGTCACTGCCACCGGCACGGGCGCTGACAATAGTTCAACCACGACGATCCAAAGCATCGTGCACTAGCCGCGCTTCGCCAGGGAACCATTATGCAGACCTCATTGCAGACCTCACTCTCGATATCACTCCTCCCGCGCTTACGACGAGCATTGGCCTGGACCACGTTCACCATCGTGTGGAGTTGGGCATGGGCACCGACGGTGCTCGCCGCGCCGCCGCCCACGCTGCCGATCAGCCAGACGCCGATGACGGTCACCATTCCAGCGCACCCACAGATCCTGCTGGCGGTTGCGAACTCACAGTCCATGGACGGGAACCTGTCCGGCGCGATCATGGCCGGATCGGGATCTCTCGCCGCCAATCTCTCGCTTTTACAAGCCTCGAGCTCGCCGGTGAATTACACCATCCCGGTGGGATTCACGCCGCCCGTCAACCCTGGGAACGGCGTCATCGCTCCCTACACCGTGCAAGTCGGTCCCCACTTGGTGGACAATTCCGCGAGCCGTTTGAACGTCGCCAAGGGCGGCATCAGCCAGATATTGAACACCTATATTTCTAGCGCCGACTTCGCGCTGATGGGCTACCAGACCGGCGGCCCGGGCGTGTACACCACCTACGTGTATCAAATGAGTCAGCCCGGCGGCTTTACCTTCACGAACATTGCCGGAGTCAACGTTCCCGGCACCGTCGAATACATTCCGAACCCCTGCTACGGGGTGCTTCCCAGCGGCGTCGATCCGGTCTCCCAAGATTGTCATGCCCTCCACGCGTTCTATGGAGCCCCGAGCATCTATAGCCAGCAGTACATGGTGATCGGCGCGAGCAGCGATGATCCTCAGATCAACGACGTGCTCTACGCGGGCGGAGAGCCGCCGGTGTGTATCGTCTACGGCGGCCCGAATCCGCCGACGCCCTTCCCCCCGTATTACTCGCTTGGCAATTACAACGCGGGTGGCGTGTTCGAGGGATATTCCACGCCCTTGCCGGGCGGGTGCGCGACGGGTACAGGACCCACCAACGCGGGCTACGTGCCGTACTCGACGCAGGTGATGTATGAGGAGCGCGGGTTCGGGTTTTATACCGGCCAATCTCCGAATACCGGCAATCTCCTCGTACCGATGACCTCCTCGGGTGCCACGCCGACGCCCGCCTCGGTGGCAGCGGCGCTCGCGATATTTACGCCGTATCTCGCGCCCGAGACCAACTCGACCGGCACGGGGGAAATGAAAGCCACGGCGGTCCAGTCGCCGACCGCGGGCTTGATCGCGAAAGCCAAAGCTTACTTTGCGACCCATCCGCCGAGCTCGAACGGCTGCGCGGCCCAGCAGTATGTGGTGCTGGTGACCGACGGGTTGCCGACCGAGGATTTAGCCGGCCACTCTTGGCCGCCGGCGGGCAGCGCCGCGGCGACCGGTTATGGCATGACGGCGAATTTCCTGGGGGACGGTTCGCTCGACGTCGCTAACACCAATGACCAGGCGCTGAAAGACGTCATCACAAATCTTCAAAACCTGGCCGCGGCGGGCGTGAAAACGTACATCATCGGCGTGGGCGCGGGGGTGGATCCCACCGTCAATCCCGTCGCGGCGAACACCATGACGGCCATGGCGATTGCCGGAGGCACGGGAAGTGCGAGCCCCACCGGCTACTTTGCGGCCAACAGCCCGCAACAGGTGACCAACGATCTGCAGATCATCATCACCAAGATATTGGCGGCCACCCAATCGGTTGCCTCGGCCGCCGTCAACTCGACCGGCCTCAATACCAATTCCGTGGTGTACCAGTCGCAGTTCCTCACCTCGGATACCTACCAAGACTGGGATGGAAATCTCTACGCCTTTCCCATCGCCGCCGACGGCACCGTCAACACTGCGCCGAGCGGCGCCCTTTGGAGTGCGGCGACGCAGCTCGATTTGCAGAGTTGGGATACCGGACGCCAGATCGCGACCTGGGACGCTACACTCAATGCCGGAATCCCGTTCCGCTGGAATGCGATCGCCGGCGCGCACGGCATCAAGGCCAGCACCACGTTGGGCCAGGACTTGACCACGTTCACGGCCGATACCAACGGTCAAGACGTGCTGGATTTCCTGCGCGGTTCGAACGCCCAGGAATTGCGCAACGGCGGACAATTCCGCAACCGTACCCACCGCCTGGGCGACATCGTCAACAGCGATCCTCTCTATATCGGCGCCCCGAGCACGGCTAATCAGACGCCCTCGTACGTCACCTTCGCAGCGGCGAACGCCTCGCGGCGCCCGGTCATCTACGTCGGCGCCAACGACGGCATGCTGCATGCATTCGATGCGACCTCAATTAACAGCCCCGCTCCATTTGCTGGCTCCACGACCGGCGGCAATGAGCTCTTTGCCTATATTCCGCGCGGCGTGTACGCGAATCTCATCGATCTGGTGAACCCGTACTACAATGCCGTCCACCAGTACTTCGTCAACGGTTCGCCGCAGGCCTCCGATATACAATTTGCGGATGCGAGCTGGCACACGGTGCTCGTGGGCACGGAAGGCGCGGGCGGCAACAGCGTGTATGCGCTGGATGTGACCAGTCCGGACAACATCACCTCGGAGGGATTGCTTGCCTCGGCCGTGCTCTGGGATTTCATCGATCCCGACATGGGATTGGGCTTCAGCACCCCCGCCATCGCCAGCACGCCCGTCGGCTGGACGGTGTTCGTGGGCAATGGCTACAACAGCCCCAACCAAAAGCCGTTCCTTTTTGCCTTGAATGCTCAGACGGGCGCGACGATCGAGAAGATCGACCTGTGCGCAGCCGTTCCCACTGCGTGCAACCTCGCCGCCTCGAACGGCCTCTCCACCGTGATCGCCGTGAATAGCGGCGGTCAGCTCGCCGGCTACGCGAATATCGTCTACGCCGGAGATTTGCAGGGCAACTTGTGGCGGGTCGATGTCTCGAACGCGAACCCCGCGATGTGGACGGTGACGGTACTGTTCCAGGCGCGCGATGCGCTCGGCAATCCGCAGCCCATCACGACATCGCCCGTGGCCAGCCTCAATCCGCGCTACCCGCAGGTTCTGGGAACGATGGTATTCTTCGCCACCGGCCAGTTATTGGGCGTCCCGGACCTCGGAGATCTCAATGTGCAGACGATCTACGGGGTTTACGATCCGCCCGCAACCTACGCAACCCCCCTCACCCGAGCGAGCGGCAGTCTCGTGCAGCAATTCCTATCCATACCCGCGTCCAACGGACAGGTAGTGGTGGACACTGGCAATGCGGTGACAATACCGACCAACAAGGGATGGTACGTCGACCTCACGCTCAACAGCGGCGAACGCGTGGTGACCGATCCGCGGCTGGAGTCCGGCGGTACGCTCGTGTTGACGAGCTACGTGCCCTCGACCAATGTATGCAGCGCCGGCGGCAGCTCTTATCTCTACATGATCAACTATGCGACCGGCGGCTCGTTCACCAGCCCACAATTTGACTTGAACGGCGATCATGTGATCAACGCCAACGATTCGGTGGTGTTGAACAACGGGCAAATGGGCAATCCCGTCGGCATGGCGCTCGGCAACGTCTTTGCCGCCGCACCGACCATTCGGACCGCCAATTTAGGCACCGTCGGTGCCATCAAGCTGATCACCGAGTCGAACAACAAGATCTCGACGGTCGGTGAAAAAGGATCATCCAAGAGTCGCACTGCATGGTGGGAGATACGTCAATGAAACTAGCAAAGATCGGTTTCGCCCTCGCGGCGCTCGCGATGGTGTTGTGCTCTCGGCCCGATGTCGCCTGGGCGACTCGCGTCTTCACGGCGCTGGTCACCGGCGCGATCACCGCCGCCCCCATGAGGAGTCAGATCGAAGTCGATCACCACACCTACCGGATCAAAGCGGGTAGTCCGGCGGAACAGACCGCGAGTAGCCTGTACGTGGGGCAAATCGTCGATTTGGTGTTGGACGCACCGACGACGGAGAGTACCCCCGCGGTCGTCGCCATCAACAAGCATGCGGGATCGTGAGGACACTAGCGTGAAAAACGGTTTCTCACTGATCGAGCTCATGATTGCGGTCGCAATCGTCGGCATCCTGGCGGCCATAGCGATCCCGTCCTACATGGCTTATACGCATCGAGCCAACCGTACCGACGCCACACGCACGATGACCCTCGATGCCCAAGGCCTGGAGCGCTGCTATTCGCAAAACTTCACGTACCTTACGTGTGCGACGCCCGCGGCCGGGACCACGGCTTCACCACAAGGCTACTACAACCTGACCATCGCAATACTGAATGCGAGCAGCTACACCATCACGGCGACTCCCGTCGCCGCGCCGCAGCTCTCGGATTCGGCCTGCCAGACGTTCACGCTCAATAGCGCCGGAACACAGGGCGCGACCGACAGCGGCATGAATCCGAACACGCAAACCTGCTGGGGTTCTACTTGAATCGAGCTCGGCCGAAGCCGCGCTAGTTCGCGCTGTATCCGCGCCCTTCGATGCAAGCCATCATTGCACGCTGGTAATCGGAACCGCCTGCCCCGCCCTGACCGGTTTGTTGGGCAGCCCACTGCTGGCATTCGCGCCGATCGATGGATTGCTGCTCGGCGCTCTGACCATTCATCGGGTACATGAATATCTGGCCCGACTGACTAGCCGGATCCGCCGTCCCCGACGCGCCGGTCGCGGGCGCCGCCCCGGCCGCAGCCCCGCTCGGGTCCGCCACCGGCGGCGGATCGGTCGCCGTATAGCCCTGGTAGTCCTGGTTCCAGTTGTAGTACACATCATTGGCGTAGTAATACGGAATGCCGCCATACCAGTAGGTCGCGTAGGCGATCGGCAGCACCGGCAGAAACCAAGCATATCCGTAACCGTAGTAGGCCCGAGGCCAGTAGCCGCCATGCCAATAGCCGCCGCCCCAATAGGCACCGGTTGAATAGCCATGATAGCCGCCGTAAGCCCCATGATAGCCGACGTAGCCGCCATGATAGCCGCCATATGTCGCATGTGCCCCATAGGTCGGCGCGCCGTGATAAGCGCCGCCGGGGACACTGTAGCCGCGCGCCCCGCTGGCATAGGACCGACCACCAAGAGCACCTCCCGCGTATCCACGGGTTGCCCCTTCGCGCGAGTACCCACCGCCCATATAGGCCGCCGCATGACCGCCCCCGCTGCCGTGCCCGCCGCTCACGTGTCCGCCACCGCTCACATGTCCGTTTGTGCTGCCGTGCGCTTGCGCAAACGCCGACGCTGCCAGCATCAGGGCAGGGCCCAAGGCACCGGCTGCCAGAAACCGTCGTTTGTCCATGATCGCACCCTCCAAGCGAGCCACTCGGGCGGCAAAATAATCCTTAATTTGAATAACGCGGATCAGGGCATTTGGTGCACAGGACTGATTGGTAACGCGCGATGCCGGCACAACAACCGCGCAGCGGCACGACGCGGCGCGCACACTCAATTCACTCGCCATGCCGCATTGAACATAAGGTAGGCGACGCGGCCGGGTGCGGCTTCGAAATAGCGCGCATTGCTCTCGTTCACGATCACGGAGCCGACATAGCCCCGGTTGGCGAGGTTATCCAGGCGAGCGAATTCGCTGAATCGCCAGCCTGCGGTTTCCTGTTCTAGACCGGCCCGCAGATTCCACACCCAATAGCCCGCGGCCGCGGCCGTGTTGCGGTCATTGGCATAGATTTGTGCCCGCCCCTGAGTCTCGATCATGGCTGAGAAACCCAATGGGGCATAAGACCAATTCAGATCCGCGTACAGCGCATTCATGGGCACCGCGGGCAGGTAGCTGCCCGGCTCAACGATCGCCGGTTTGCACGGCGTGCCGACACAGATCGCATAGGGTTGGTCCACCACGGCCCGAATATAAGTGTAGGCCACCCGCGCGCCGAATCCTCCCGCCCAGGCCGCGTCGACGGCAAGTTCGGCCCCGCGCCGCGTGGTCTCGCCGATGTTTTGTTCGACCGCCCGGCCGTTGAAATTCTGCAGCACCGCGAGTTCATCGCGGGTTTGGATATAGAAGGCGGCAAGTTCGGCGCGCACCTGGCCCGATGTCTGCTTGATGCCGACCTCGTAATTGTTGCTGCGCGCCGGCTGCAACCCGATATTGAGCCCCGGCAGGCTCCCATCGGAGGAGCGATACGCGAGGTCGTTCAGCGTCGGCGTTTCGAAACCCTTGCCGTACGAGGCGTACAGATTGAGCGCCGGGTTCACATGAAACAGCGCGGCCGCCACCGGGTCGACCGCCGTATAACGGACGCTGCTGTGCGGCGGTTCGGCACCCGGCATATCGTCGTTCGAACTCACCTCGACCAAGTTGTTGCGCACACCCGCCGTGAGGCGCCACCTTGCATCGGGGTCCCACTGCCCCTGCAGATATTGATCGAAGTCGTACACATGATTCGATTCGTTGCGACGCAGTGCGCCTTGCACACCGAGGTCGTTGCCGACGTAATTCAAATATCCCATGCGCTGCTCTTGCAGATCGTCGTAGGCGAGCCCCGCCACGGTCTGCAGCGCAGCGCCGCCGAGCGTACGCCGGTCCGTCACGTGCGCATCGATTCCCGAAAAATCACGGTTCAACGCGATGACTCCGCCCGGATACAGCGGCCTCGCCTGCTCGGTCGCCTGCGGAATCGCTTGAAACTGCGTGGTGGCCCGATGCCCCCCATAGAGGGTCGCGGACAGATCGTCGGCGGTGCCGAGCTCGTCGTCGAACAGTGCGCCGATCTGCTCCTGATCGAGCGACTTGCGCGTGTTGTACGGCACCGCGCCGGTGCCGGCTTGACTCGGGTTTGCCGAAAGCTGCGCCTGCGTGAGTCCCAGAGGATCCTGCACGAACGGGGTTTCGACCACGTTGGCCACCAGCGTCAAGGTGGCCGCCGAACTCACCGGGAAGCGCAGCTTGGCGTTGAAATTGTCGCGCTCCGCGCTGCTGTGAAAACGATAGCCGTCGGTTTGAAAATGCACGGCGTCAACCACGTAGTTGATCACGCCGTCGTCGCCCGTCGTCTTCAGCGCATAGCGCTGGGTGTTGAACGTGCCGTACTGCGCCGTGCCGTCGATGAAGTAGCCCGGCTTCGCATCCTCGGTGAACAGTGCGATCACACCGCCCGAAGAATTTCCGTAGAGCGCCGAGAACGGGCCGCGCAGCACTTCCATGCGGCCGGCCGATCCCAAATCGAATTGTGAGAACTGGCCCTGGCCGTCGGGCATGGTGCCGGGTATGCCGTCCGAGTACAGACGCACGCCGCGCACGCCGAAGTTCGCGCGCGCGCCGAAGCCGCGCACCGACAGCTGCTCGTCCTGGGCGTAGTTCTGCCGGCTCTGCGCCGACACGCCGGGCACGGTCACCAAGGACTCGGAGATGTTTTCCTGCAGTTGACCGACTTGAATGGTGGCTTGATCGACCCGATCGATCGAGGCGGGAACATCGAAGCTCGGCTGCGGCACCCTGGTCGCCGTCACCACCACCGGCGATAGATCCGGCGCGGCTTCAACCGCGACATCGGCGCGCGCGGCGCGGTGAAAAGCGCACGCCAACAAAAGCGCGCCACCCAGTGAAATCGCCGTTGTTCTTGGCATAAGCAGCGACCATCCCTTAGCTGCGATTATCCTCTTAACTGCGACCATCCCGGCATTGGCCGCGCACCGATGTGCCCAATCCGTACGGCATGTTATGTGATCGCAGCAACGACCGCACCCCAAGGCGATCGATTATCACTACCGGATCGGCCGGACGGTGTGCGAACTGGTCCACAAAAGCCAGCCTGTATTGGCCGGCGCCGGCGAATCGCGGGCGCCTCGAACCCAAACTGCGACACGGTACGGACGCGCCGGCCGGCTTGTTGGCTAGCATCGGCATCGCACTTGGTTGCCATCCCAACGAGCTGCCCGCCCATTCCTACGAAACACAGGAAGCCCATCATGAAAACACCGGTTGCCTTTGGAATTTTGCTGGGCGCGGCTTCATTGGCGCTACCGCTCATGGCGTTCGCGGAATCGAATGTTCAAACGGGTGCGGCGACCGCCGCACCGGGCGCGACGGCACACGTGGACTTTTCGGTCGTGATTCCGAAGATCCTTTATTTGCGCGTCGGCACCGGATCCAACTACACGACCGGGATACTCGCCGCCAATGCGGCCGTCGATCTGATCACCTTTTCTCCGACCGCAACCCAAGTGGGCAACGGCACCGCGATTGCCGGTACCGGAGGTAATCTCGCGGGCGGCGCGGAGACCGCGGCCGTCGTCAGCAACGGCGGCAACGTCACGCTCAAGGCCACCTCGGCCGGTGCGCTCGGCGACGGCGCCGGCGACTCGATTCCGTTCACGCAAATCAAAACGGCCGCCACGGCCGGTTTCTTTCCCACCCTTCTACCCGCGCCGGTGCTGCAGAACGGCGCCAGCGCGAACTTCCTCATCACGGCGCCAGCCTCGAAGATCATCAAAGCCGACGCCAGATGGACATACACCTACGCCAATTCCAACCTGGTTCCGGCCGGCACCTACGGCGGCGTCAACGTGCGCAACGGCCGCGTGGTCTATACGGCGACGATGCCGTAAGCGGTCGCTAGCAGCGGATTTGCGTGCGAACTGGCGCACAGAAACCAGTACGAATGGGCCGGCGCAGCCCGAAAGCCGCGCGCTGCGAAACGAATCTGCGACTTGGTTCAACTCCGCCGGAAGTTTTAATCCCTAGCATTGGTATCGCGCACGCAGCTGCAATTGGCGGCTACGTGCGCAGGTGACAATACCGTAACAACACGGAGTGCGCACCTGGTTCTCAACACAGCACAGGAAACAGACCATGAAGACATCGATGGCATTGAAGACATTGTTGGGCGCAGCGTCTCTGGCGCTACCGCTCATGGCGGTCGCGGAGTCGAATGTTCAGACAGGTGCCGCGACCAACGCCCCGGGCGCGACCGCGCACGTGGACTTTTCGATTGTGATTCCCAAGATTCTGTTCTTGCGAGTCGGCACCGGTGCCACCTACCCGGGCTCGCTCACCGGTACGGCGCCGCCACTTTCAAACGTTGTGGGGATTGACGGGATCGTCTTCACCGCGACGCCCGCAACCTTGGGCACCGGCCCCCTGGCCGGTACCGGCGGCGATCTCACGGGCGGTGTCGTTACGGCAGCCATCGTCAGCAACAGCGGCAATGTCACGCTCAGCGCGAGCTCGCTCGGCGCGCTCAGCGACGGTCCCCCCGCCAACGACACGATCTCCTACGCACAGATCACGACGGCCGCGACCAGCAATACTACTGCCACCGTTCTGCCCGCACCGATATTGGCTGACGGCGCGAGTTTGAACACTCTCATCAACGCACCCGCTTCGAAGGTCATCGTCCAGGATGCCAAGTGGACCTACAAATACGCCAACGGGGCGATCGTACCGGCCGGCACGTATGGTGGTGTCAATCAGAACAACAGCCGCGTGACCTACACGGCCACGATGCCGTAACAAGACCGGCTACCGACGCCTTGCCATGCACGGTCATTCGTCATCGCCGCCGGCGACCTTCGCCGGAGGGGCGCCTGGCGCCGATCGTGTCCCACCTCAAAGAGTCGGGCTGCGCCGATCGCTGTGCGGCGCAGCCTTGCTCGCGGCCGCATCGGGTACCGCCTTCGCGTACACGGCCACTCTGACTCCGGCCGCACCGCAAACCGTCTACCTGCAAGTCGGTGTCGGCAGCTTCACTGCTAATTACAACGCGGGCGGCCAACCGCAAAACAACACGACCATCAACGTCGTTTCCACGACGCTAGCCGCCGCGGCGCTGGGCAATAGCACCGCACAGGCGATGACCACCAACAGCTCGGCTGCGAACAGTTTTCTTGACGGTTATTTGTTTTGCAACGTGCCGGGTCAGCTCTACATCGGCGGCTTTTATCGCACCACCGGCGCGGCGACCGCGGCGGCACAGGTGGTTGCCACGGTGCCGGCGGCGCTGACCAACGCCACCGGCGGCACCATTCCGTTTTCGAAAGTCGCCTGGACCTCGGGCGGCAACGGCCCTGGCAATGCGACTGAACCGTTCCCCGCGGGCACGTTCGTCAATGGCGGTACGCAGAACGTGGGCTCGATGGCCAGCAACACCTGGAACGAGAGCTGCTGGACGTTCTCCTATTTGAACAACATCGTGCCGCAGGCGGGCACGTTCAGCGGCAGAGTCCTCTACACGCTGAGTGCGCCATGATCGCGGCCCATTGTGCCAAGCCGCGGCCGACTTTTTTTTTGGCCCTGGCACTCACCATAATCTGGGCATCTGCGGCGCAGGCGAAAACGACCCTCATCGATGATTCGGGCACCACGGCGCTCGAACCGTCGGTGAGCATGCGCTGGAAGAGCGCGGCGCCGTCGCGCTCCGGTACCAACAACCTGATGCTCGGCACCACCACGATTCGGCTGCGGCTCAATGTGATGCCCTGGCTCAAGCGTTCGGGACGCATCTACCTGTCGCTGCCGGCGCAGCAGCCGGGCCCCATGAACGCTTCGTGGACCGCCCAAGGGCGACTGCTCTCTGGGCAGGTCCGCTCAGGCAATCGCGTGCTGGTCTATTCCGGGCCCATCACGACACCCTTCATGGAAGACGTGCTCAAGCTCCAGTTCACCGTGGACGGGACCCTGATGCGGCACCCCTTCCCCGTCACCGTTCACTTCGAAATGGATGAGGAATAATCATGCGACTAATTGTCTCGCTCTTGCTCAGTTTTCTCAGTTGCGCACTCTCGGTGCCCGCGCTGGCGGACGGGTTTGCCGCACTGGTCTCGCCGCCGCGCTTCGAGCTGTCGTCGAAGCCGGGCAAGACCTTGCGCAGCGTCATCGAGGTGAACAATCAAGCGGCGACGCCCGCGAAGTATTTGATCCACACCGCCGACTGGAGCTTGACGCCCGATTACGGGGTGAGCTTTCAGGACGAGCTGCAGGAGGGTAGCTGTCGGTCCTGGGTTGCGATCGAGCGGCCCGAAGTCGTGGTTCCGAGCGGCGGCATCCTGCGTTACCGCTTCGAGGTGACCGTGCCGGCGGATGCGCCCGCCGGCGAGTGCCGTTTTGCCGTGATGATCGAGGCGGCCGAACCCTCGATTGCACGCAGCCAGGGCTTGGAAGTACCCATTGCCGGGCGTATCGGTGTCATCGTGTACGTGATCGTCGGCGACGGCGCTCCCGCGTTCGAGGTGCTCGGACCCGACATCACGACCCTCAACGGCCAGAAGCTCCCGAGCCTGCGTGTCCACAATTCCGGCACTGCTCACGGCCGCATGAGCGGATATTTGACCGGCACCGATGCGAAGGGCATCGAGTACGACTTCACGCCGTCGGATTTTCCGATTTTGCCTCACGAAGAGCGCGAGGTGTTTTTGACCCCATCGACGGCGACGAACGATCACCCGACTCTCACCTTCCCGGTCTCGGTCAAGGGCACGCTCGAGTGGGGCGATCACAAGACCGAGATCAATCAGCGGTTTGAATGAATCCTGATGCCGCCCTCGCTTCCCGGCTCTCTTTGCGTCTGTCGGGACTGGCAGCCCTTGTCTGGGCGAGTGCCGCGTACGCACAGGTTGCGGCACCCGAGCCTTCCGCTTCCGCCAGCCCCGCCAATGCGCCGGCGGCGCCCGTCTATCATGACCGATACATCGGCGGCGGGTCCCTGACCCCCGATATCTCCGCCGGAGAAAGCACGACCGGTGACACCGAAGGTTTGGCGCGCTCGCTGCAGATCGACGGGATCGCGAGTTGGCTGACCTCCACCGGCGAAGGCTCCTCCAGCAACTTTTCCGAGAACGGCATCGCCGCCAAGTCGCAATGGGAAACGGCCGCGTATGGCGCCTGGTCGCTCGACGCGGCGGCGCGCACAGGAGGCTCCGGGGCGGTTCAATCCGATTCCGGCCAGGGTGGCGTGGTAACGCTCAAGCAGCGCGGCATGCCTTTTGATGGTGGTTGGACGGCCAACAATGCCCTGGGTGACTTGAATTCACCCGACATCGGTCTGGCGCAACTTCAACAGCGCTTTTATTTGCCCACCGCTGCGATGCAGGGTCTCACCACGGAATGGCGCGGACCGTCCGGACTGCAGGTCGTCGCGGGCGGCGGAGTGCCGGGTCTCTACGAAGGCATTCTGGTGCCCGATTTTCGAACCGTGAATGGATCCACCGCCACCGCCGGCGCACAGTGGTCCCCCGCATCGCATTGGACGGTCGGCGGACAGCTCATCGAGGCGCATGACGTGAACCTCGCCAATGGACCCGTCGTCGTCGGTACCCCGCTCATGTCGTCCACCACGGGAATCCTGACGGGTGCCTGGCAGGATCAGGGGGAACGGGTTCAGCTGAATCTCTTGGACGGCGCAGTCAGCGGCAATTCCAATGCGGTCGGCGGCTGGGTCGACGGATCGATCACGCAGGGCCGCATCACGCAAAGTGCCGGCCTGTTTCGCATCGACCCCAATGTGACCTGGGGCAATCAGCTGATCGCGAACGATATGGAAGGCGGCTATTACCGGTTCAACTACCAGAGCCGGCGCTGGCTGGCGGATGCCGGTATCGACGAAGTGCGCTCAGTGTCGGGCCTCGGCACAAACACGACCTTCTTCACGGGCGACACGCGTTATCAGATATCTCGCGACTGGGGCATCGGTGGCGCCGCCAATGTCAGCCATAGCGACGGCGGCACCGGCTGGTCGTCGCAAGGATCCGTCGATCACTTGAATGCCTGGGGCACCGGCCGCGTGCAGGCCGATTACGCGTCGACTGCGTCGGGTAAGGAGACCTCATTCACGTTGGACCAGAGTTGGTCGACGCACAGCGGCATCAGCCTCAGCACCTCGGCGTCGCTGGCGCGCATCAGCGGCGCCCCGCTCGATGCCAGCGAACAGAACAGCACGGTGCTCGGCCTCGCGGCGTACGGCGGCGGCCCATTCACCGCCTCGTTGAGTGTCGAAGGCAATGTGCGCTGGGCCACGACCGTGCAGGGACGGGCTGCGCCGGGAGTGTCGGCCAATGTCTCCTTGATCTACCAGCTATCTCCCCACTGGCAGATGCTGACCACTTACTACGACAGTCAGATCGGATCCTATACCTCGCTCATGGTCAGCTCGCCGCTGACTCCGCCGGTGGCTACCGTCATACCGTCTGCCGGGGAACGCGGCGTGTTCTTGACCTTCCGCTATCAGCGGGCCTCGGGATCGCACTTCGCGCCGCTCGGCGGCGCGCCGGGCGCAGGGTCCGGCGGAATATCGGGTATCGTCTATCTCGATGCGAACAACAACGGGCGCATGGACGCCGGCGAAGCGGGCGCGCCCAACGTGACGGTGGTGCTCGACGGACGTTTCTCCGTGCGGACGGACGCGGGCGGCCGATTCAATTACCCGGTGGTGGCCACCGGTCATCACGTGATCACGGTCGTGTCGGACAACGTGCCTCTGCCCTGGACCCTGGTCAACGACGGCCGTTCGGAATTCGAGGTCACCACCCGGGACCGCACCGACATCAGCATCGGCGCGCAGCGCCCGCGCTAGGGGCGCTGCGCGAACGCCGTTATTGGGCGGCGAAGCCCTCGCGCTCGTAGACCACGCGGCCGCCCACGACGGTCTGCAGAACTTTGACTTGGGCGATCTCTTCGGCGGGAATCGTCAGCACATTACGATCGAGCACGATCAGATCCGCGAGCTTGCCGGCCTCGAGCGAGCCGGTCGAGAGCTCCTGGTGCAGCTCATAAGAGGCGTTCATGGTGGCCGCCCGCAGAACTTGCGCGCGGCTGAGGCCGGCATCCTCGCTCAACCGACCGGCGTACTTCGCATCGCTCTGCGGGACATTGGTGCGCGTCACGCCGACCTTGAGCGCGAACCACTCATCCAGAGCATCCACCGGCCAGTCGCTGCCGAAGGCGATACGCGCACCGGCCGCGGCCAGGAATCCGGCCGGCTCGATGTATTTGAAACGCGCCGGACCGAGGTAGTCGCGCGCGCCGTCGATGGTATCGGCCGCCGGTTTTTCCCATTGAAACGACAGCACCGGAATCGCGTCCAGTTGTTTGAAGCGCGCGAAATCCTTCGGATCGACGATCTCATCGTGGGCAAGGGCGGCGCGGATGTCCTTGCCCGGGAAACGCTCGCGCAGCGCTTGGATGCCGTCGAGCCCCCCGCGTACCGCCCGGTCGCCGTCCGCGTGCATGTGCGGCTCGAAGCCGGCCGCCGCCGACTCGATGAGCATCGTGCTCAGCACCGCGGCGGGAAAATACACCCCGGGCCCGCGGTTCGAACCCGCCACCCAGCGCTGGTTCGGTTGCTGGCCTTGCGCTACGAAATACGGCTCCAGCATCGCGCCGGTGAACGCAGGGGCATTGATCACCCCGTCGAGGAACAATTTCACATTGCGCACCGTAAGACCGGGCCTCGGCCCGATCGCTCCCTGATCGTAGCGCCGCGCGAGCGCCACCACCCGTGCCATCGCCTTTTTGGGAGCGCGCCCTTCGTCGGGCGTAATCCATACGGCAAAATGCGCCCGCGCCGTCAGTTTGCCCTCGCGCTCGAGGGCCGCGAACGCCGCGAGCGCGGGCGGCTTGGCCTGTGCGTCCAGGAATGTGGTGACGCCCTGTTGACGCATCGCGTCGAGCGCGGCTTGCGCGGCTTGGACGTCCTCGGTAGCCGTGGGCGCCGGAATCCGATCCTTCACCAAATCATAGGCGGCGTCTTCATCCAGGATTCCCGACGGATCGCCTGCGGCGTCGCGGCCGATTTTGCCGCCCAACGGGTCGGCGGTGGCGGCCGTGATGCCCGCCAGGGCGAGCGCGTGCGAGTTTGCCAATCCGGTATGGTAAAAAGAGGACATCACGAAAATCGGGCGCTTGGTCTTCAGCGCATCCAGGGTCGCCCGCGTCGCGTTGACGCCGGCCGGCAGCATGCCTTCTTGGAACCAATGCACCACCCAGAGCCAACCGTCCGGCTCTCGCGCCTGCGTTTGATCCAGGCAGCCCTGGATTTTCTTCTGCATCTCCTCGATGCGCAGCTGCTGGTAATTCAGATCGCATTTCAGCGAGTCCGCACCGCCGTCCAAGGGATGCATGTGCCCATCGATCAATCCCGGCATCAGCATGCGCCCGTGCAGATCGATCAGCGAGGTGCGCTCGCCCAAGTACGGCGCCAGTCCGGCATCGCTGCCCACATAGACGATTCGGCCGGCACGAATCGCGAGCGCCTGCTGCACGCTGTCCGCGGCGTCGACCGCGTAGATGAAGCCGTTGCGGTATGCGGTGTCCGCAGGCTTCGGCGCCTGCGTCGCGGCGGGTGTGACTCCGGCGGCGGCGAAAGCCGCCGCGGTCAATGACAGGGTTGCGAAAATTCGGCTATACCGCATGGAGCGCATTTTCGAGATCCGCCACCAGATCGTCCGCATCTTCGATGCCCACGGAAATCCGGATCAGTGCATCGGTGATCCCGATGCGGTCCCGGGTTTCCTTGGGCAGACCGGAATGCGTGGTGCTGGCGGGATGGGAAATCAACGTCTCCGTCCCGCCGAGGCTCACCGCCAACTTCATGACCTGCAGCCCATCCAGCAGTCGGAACGCTTCGGCCTCTCCCCCGTGGACCGTGAAGCCGAAGGTCGACCCCGCGCTGCCGCACTGGCGGTTGAAAACCGCGCGCCGAGGATCGTTCGCGCCGAGAAAGCCGAGATAATTCACATCCGCGATCTTCGGGTGCGTACGCAGGTAATTCGCCACCAATGCGGCGTTTTGCGCCGCCTTGTGCATGCGCAAGGACAGCGTCTCCATGGAGCGCATGATCATCCACGCGGTGTTCGGGTCCAATTGAGTGCCGAGAGCGCCTCGCAAGCGCTTGATCGGACCCACGACGTCGCGCGCGCCGACTACGCCGCCCGCCACCAGATCCGAGTGACCGCCGACGTACTTGGTCAGCGAGTACATCACGAGGTCCGCGCCGTGCGCGAGCGGACGCTGAAATACCGGGCCGAGAAAGGTGTTATCCACCAATACCGGGGGCCGACCGCCCGATTGGCGGGCGCCGATCTGCTCCGAAATCTCGCGCATCAGCTTAAGATCGACCAGCGAGTTGGTCGGATTCGCCGGCGTCTCGGTCATCACCAGGCAGACCCGACCGCCGGTCTCGGCTGCCCGCGCGGAGGCGCGCGCGGCGGCCTCCGTCACCGCGACCCGATCGTGCCCCTGCGTAAAACTGACGGCACTGACGCCGAATGCCGGCAGGGTCTTTTCGATCAACGTCTCGGTGCCCCCGTACAGCGGTTGACTCATCAGGATCACATCGCCCGGACGCACATAGGCCCACAGCGCCGTGGAGATCGCCGACATGCCGCTCGAGAACACCGCAGCGGCCTCGCCCTGCTCCCACAGCGCCAGCCGATCCTCGAGCACTTCCAGGTTCGGATTATTGAATCGCGAATAGACCAAGCCGCTCGACTGGCCCGCTTTGGGTTCGCGGCGTCCCGAGGTGAAGTCGAAAAAATCCTTGCCGTCCTGCGCCGTCTTGAAAACAAAGGTCGACGTCAGGAATATCGGCGGCTTGAGCGACCCCTCCGACAACGAGGGGTCGTAGCCGTATCCCATCATTTGGGTCTCGGGCTTCAGCACGTGGTCGCCGATTTTGCGTTTATGATAAGCGTCGTAGCTCACGTTGCCGCCCCCCTAATTATCTACGGTGCCGCAATATACCCCCCCGGCGCCGCGCCGTGGGAATTCGCGAAGCGCGAGGTGTCTTTGAAAATGTTTGCACCGTGTTACTGACAGGCATCGCCGCCGGGGCGTTCGTGAGCACGCTGCTCGGCGGATTGCTCGCACTCAGGCTGCGCGACAAACTGCACCTGATACTCGGGTTCAGCGCCGGCGCGGTCATCGGCGTCGCGTTCTTCGATCTGCTGCCCGAAGCGGTCAATTTCGGCGTCAAGTTTCACAGCCCGAGTGTGATTCTCTCCTGGACCGCGCTCGGTTTTCTGTTCTATCTGTTGGCGGACCGGATGCTGCTGATTCACGGCGGTGGCGCATCCGCGCCGCGCGGCAGCGTGGCCGCGGGCATGCTGTGCTGCCACAGCTTGCTGGACGGGGTCGCCATCGGGCTGGCGTTCCAGGCCTCGCGCGCCATAGGCGTGGTGGTGGCGATCGCGGTGGTGACCCACGATTTTTCGGACGGAATCAATACCACGAACATGGTCTTGAAGAATCACGGCGCCCGATCCGCGGCCTTGCGTTGGCTGCTGCTGGACGCCGTGGCTCCGACCGTGGGGATCGCCGCGACGCGCTTGTTCGCCGTGCCGGGCGACGGGCTCGGCTTTGCGCTCGCACTGTTCGCCGGGTTCTTCCTGTATATCGGCGCGAGCGATCTGATCCCGGAGAGCTATCACGCTCATCCGAAATTTTTAACCACCGCCATGACCGTATTGGGCGCGGCGGTTCTGTATCTGGCCGTTACCTTCATCGGCTGACCCGGTACCGGCTCGCGCGCAAGCGCGGTCACCTCGGCGCACGCGTCAAACCGGCAGCGGCGGCGGCGGGCGGCTGGTCGCCGCGCTTCCGCCCGACGCCAGCATGATGCTGGCGATCGCCGCCCATTGAATCGCGCTCAGCCGCTCGGCGAGGAAGCACAGGCCGGACAGCGCACCCAATGCCGGCGACAAACTCATGAGCACGCCGAAAGTACGCGTGGGCAAGCGCCGCAGGGCATACATTTCCAGAGAGTACGGCAGCGCGCTCGACAGCAGTGCGACTGCACAGCCCGCCGGCAGCAGCCCCGGCGAAAACAGCGCGACGCCCGCATGTGCGATGCCGATGGGCACGATGACGAGGGCGCCCACCAGCGTACCGAGCGCGGCGGTCCGTCCGCCATGCACCGCACCGGCCTTCTGCCCGAATACAATATAGATGGCCCAGCACAATCCTGCGGCGAGCGAAAAGCCGATCCCGGCGGACGACAGCGGCTTTGACCCGATTCCCAGCGGCAGCAGCGCCAGCAGTCCCGCCGCGGCAAGCGCGATCCACAGAAAATCGACCGGTCGACGCGATGCCGCCATGGCGACCGCCAATGGACCTGCGAATTCCAACGCCACCGCGATGCCGAGCGGTATCCGGTCCAGCGACAGATAGAAGAACAAATTCATCCATCCCATCGCGAGTCCGTAGATCACGATGCTGCGCACCTCGCGTGCGGCGGGTCGCATCCGCCAGGGGCGCCAAACCGCCAGCAACATGCAACTCGCGAGCGCGAGGCGCAGCGCCGCCGCGCCCGACGCTCCGATCACAGGAAACAGGTCCTTGACGATCACGGCGCCGATCTGAATGCTCGACATGGCGACGATCAACGCACCGACCGGCAGCGCAATCGAACGAGAGTTGAACGATGAACGCGGCGTCACAATAATCCCAGGATGGCCGGATGCGTGAGGTTACCATTGCGCGAGCGCACCGGTGCGCGGCAAAAGGAGAGCTTGAGGTTGCCACCCCCTATGGTTCGGTCAAAGTCGACGGTCGCGAGGCGCGCGGATGACCGCACGCTGCGCGCGACTCGCAGCCCGCAGGTCGCGGTCCGTCCGCTGGAGCGTGCCCGCGTGCCGCGCGACACGGTGGCGCTCGCGCGCTACCTGCTCGGTAAAATATTGGTGCGGCAGATGGCCGCGGGCATCGCCACCGGTCGCATCGTGGAGACCGAGGCCTATCTCGAGACCGATCCGGCCTGTCATGCGTTCCGCGGCATGACGTCGCGCAACCGATCGCTGTTCCTCGAAGTCGGACATGCATATGTGTATCTGTGCTACGGCACTTCTTATCTGCTCAACGTGTCGAGCGGAGAGGCGGGTACCGGCGCCGGCGTGCTGCTGCGCGCGCTGGAGCCGCTGTCCGGCTTCGAGCATTTGAGGCGCGCCCGCTCCGGCGCCCGCCGGCGGGATCTCGCCCGAGGCCCCGGACGTTTGACGGCCGCGCTTGCAGTCGATCGGCGGCACGACGGGATCGACCTGTTCGCTCGCGGCCCCGTGTGGATAGGCAGCGATGGCACCGAGATCGAATCGATCGGCGAGAGCGTGCGCATCGGTCTCACCAAAGGAGCCGACGCACGCCTGCGCTATTTCGTGGCCGGCAGCGACTACCTCAGCGGCGCACGGCGGCTCAATGTTTAACCCGATCGCAGAATACCTCGCCCTGCGGCCCTTGCTGGTCTTGGACGGCGCGCTCGCCACGGAACTCGAACGTCGGGGCGCGGATCTTGTCGATCCGCTCTGGTCCGCGAAAATCCTGATCGAGCAGCCGCAGATGATTCGCGCCGTGCATCTTGACTACTTCAAGGCCGGCGCCGATGTGGCGACGACGGCGACTTACCAGGCGACCTTCGAAGGCTTTGCGCGTCGCGGCATCGCGCACGCAGAGGCTGCGCAATTGATGCGCGATGCGGTGGCGCTCGCCGCCGCGGCGCGCAATGAGTTCTGGTCCGCGCCGGCGAATCGGGCGGCTCGGCTGCGGCCGCTGATTGCGGCCTCCGTGGGCCCCTACGGCGCGATGCTGGGGAACGGCGCCGAATACCGCGGACATTACGCCGTGAGCGATCAAGCGCTCGCAGCATTTCACCGGCCGCGCCTCGAGGTGCTGGCGCAATCCGGCGCCGACCTGTTGGCGTGCGAGACCATACCCTGTCTGCGCGAGGCTCTGGTGTTGGCGCGCCTGCTGGCGGATTTTCCGTCGATCACGGCGTGGGTCAGCTTTTCCTGCCGGGACGGCGCGCACAACTGCGAGGGCGACGAGATCGCGCGTTGCGCCGCGGCGCTACAGGAGTGCCCTCAAGTAGCCGCCGTCGGCGTGAATTGCACTGCGCCCGAGTATGTCGGCGATCTGTTGCTGCGCATGCGCGAGGGCACTGATAAACCCCTGCTCGCCTATCCGAATTCCGGGGAGCGATACCAGGCGCTCACCAAGCGCTGGGCCGGGCCGCAGACCGCGACACCATTCGCCAACATGGCCCGCCATTGGTATCAGGCGGGTGCGCGGCTGATCGGCGGCTGCTGCCGCACCACGCCCGAGGATATCCGCGCGATTGGCGCCTGGCGCAGCGCCTAGGCCGGCGCGCAGCGCCGCGAAGCGCGCTCAGTTCTCGGTGAAATGAGGTTCGCGCTTCTCGAAGAAGGCGCGCACCCCTTCGACGCAGTCATGATTCTCCAGGGTCATCTCCTGGGCGCTGCGCTCCGCACGCAGCTGCTCCTGCAGCGAATGATCGAAGGTCGACGCATGCAACGAGCGAATTTGGCCGAGCACCGCACACGGCCCGCTCGCGAGCCGGTGCGCCACTTCCTGCGCTCGCGGCAACACCTCGGCATCCGCAACCACCGCATACGCCAGACCCCACTCGTGCGCGGTTTTGGCGGGGATTTTTTCCGCCAGCATCAGCGCCGCCAGCGAGCGTCCGCCGCCTATTCGGCGCGCCAGATGAAAGGTGATGCCGGCGTCGGGCACCAGGCCGAGGCGCGCGAAGGACGGGCAGAAGTAGGCGCTTTCGCCGATCACGATGATGTCGCCCGCGAGCGCCAGGCTCATGCCGGCGCCGACCGCGGCGCCGTTGACCGCCGCGACGATCGGATAGCGAAAGCCGCTGAGCCGCAAGATCAAGGGGTCCATGAAGCGGCGCATCTCGAAATGCGCGCGTTGCCGTGCCTGCTGGGTCTTCAAATCGATCGAATGCAAATCAAGGCCGCTGCAAAACACGGCGTCGCTGCCGGTGATCACCACCGCCCGCGCGCCGCTGTCGCCTTTTTGTATTTGATCGAGTGCGAGATGTATCGCGCGGATGATGGTGATGTCGATCGCATTGCTGACCGCGGGGCGCTGGATGCTCAACGTCGCCACGCCTTCCGAAACCGTGAAGGATAATGAACTCACGCGCACCCCCTCCCAGTCATTCGCCGAGGCCGGCACGTCGATCATGCCCCCCGGCCGGCACAGCCGCAACAGGAGCGCGGCAAGCACGCGCGCTGCTCAGCCGGCCGCGGTCAAGCGCTGCGCGTCAGGGTTTGTTGCCCTCGTTCTCGTGCTTTTTCTCGGCCGGCGGCGGCGCCGGATGAGCCGGCTTCGGCGGCTGCGGCTGCAGTTTGGTGGCCGGCGCCAGAGGCGCTGCCGCAGACGGGTATGCGGTTCCGCCGGCCGCCGGATAGCCTGCCGGTGCTTGAGGGGGCATGCCAGACGGGTGTCCGTATCCGCCGACCTGCGGGTTACCGGCCGGCGGATGACCCGCCCCTGGTACGGCATTGCCGGTATTGATGTTGCCATGAGCGCCGTACGCGGGATTCACCGCGGTAGGTGCTCGCGGCGGCGCACCCTTCGCACCCACCACGCCGGGCGCATTAAAGACCGCAGGCCTCGGCGTCGCGGCAATCGGCGGATGACCACCGTTCGCACTGGCGGCCAGCTGGGGATTCCGGACTGCCTCCTGCACATGCTGGTGTTGCACCTGAGTGAGCGGCACATGCGACTCCTGCATGGCCACCCGTTCCTGCGGGGTCGGCGCCGCGGTCACGCCGCCTGTGCCCCCGTTGTAGCTCACCCGGTTGACGGTGGTGTTGTTCACGACCGTGTTGTTCACGTAGGTGTTGTGAACGACGGTCGTGTTGACGTTTACGACGGCGGTATTGTAGGCGAACCGATTGCCGGCCCAGTACCCGCCGGCAAATCCGGTACCGACATAGCCGTAACCATAATTCACCCCGCCATAGAAGCCGACGTGCGGACCCCAATAGCCGGCATGAAAGAGATAGAGTCCACCGACGAAGCCCCAGTATCCGGGTGTCCACAGGAAGCCGACTCGCGGCGGCTGAACCCAGGTGCCCGGTACCCAGTAATAGCCCCCGTTGGCAAAGGCCCAATAGCCCGGTGTCCACAAATATCCCTCCTCGGGACAGGGGGGCTGCACGTATTCCGGCAGCGGCGGCGGCGGTTGAGGGGCCTGCACTTCGACCGCCACGGCCGGCTCGGCGTAGGCGGGCGGCGGCGGCGCGTAGGCGGGCGGCGGCGGCGCGTAGACGGGAGGCGGCGGCGCGTAGACGCGGGGCGCCGGAGCCGGTGCGACCACGCAGCCGGCCAGCAGGGCCGCCGCGGAGGCCGATAGGCAAACGAGGATTCGAACGTTCACGCCGGTGGGACGCAGACTCGGTATTGTTGACATGTTGACCGCCGTTGAGGTTTTATGCCGCAGCGTAGGTAAAATACGCCGACCCTGACCCATATAACGTCACACTTTGACGAGGGGCCAGTACCGTGAAGCGAATGTAACGCAACGGCTCATTGGTCGATCTTGCGACTGAACGTCTCGGGCAGGAAGAACAGCCCCACGACCAGGGTGGCGCCGGCCACCACGATCGGATACCAGCCAAAGCCCATAGTAGATGTCGCCGGTCGCTGCCACCATGGCAAACGCGGTGGTCGGCAAAAACCCGCCGAACCATCCATTGCCGATGTGATATGGCAGGGACATCGCGCTATAGCGGATGCGCGCCGGAAACAACTCGACCAACAGCGCCGCGATGGGGCCGTAGACCATGGTGACGTACAGCACCAGGATGAACAGAATCAATACCACCATTGGTTTGTTGATGCGCGCCGGGTCGGCTTTGTCCGGATATCCGGCCGCCGCCAGCGCCTTCTTCGCCTCACTCTGAAAGGCCGCGATCGCCGCCTTGCGCTCCGCGCCCGTGACGACCCGCGGGTCGGGCGCGGTGAGCGTGGTCTCTCCGCTCCGGATTTGCGCCACGGTCCCCGGCGCCGCGTCGATGCGCTGATAAGAAACCCCCGCCTTGGCGAGAAAGCTCTTGGCAATGTCGCAGGAGGTCGAGTCGAATTTGTTCTTGCCGATGGGATCGAACTGAAACGAGCACTGCTGCGGATCCGCGATGACCGCGACCGGCGCCGTCGCCTGTGCCGCGAACAGCGCCGGATTGGCGTATCGGGTCAGCGCCTGGAACAGCGGCATATAGGTCAGCAGAGCCAGCAAACAGCCCAATAGAATGATCGGCTTGCGGCCGACCTTGTCGGACAGCCAACCGAAAAAAATGAATGCCGGCGTCGCCAGCGCGAGCGCCACGGCCGTCAATATATTGGTGGTCGCGCCATCGACGCGCAGCATCCGTTCCAAAAAGAACAGCGCATAGAACTGTCCGGTGTACCAGACCACCGCCTGGCCCATGACCGCGCCCAGCAGACATATCAACACGATCCGCAAATTCCGCCAGCGGCCGAACGCCTCGGTGAGCGGCGCCTTGGAGGTCGTACCCGCTTTTTTCATGCGCAAGAACACCGGGCTCTCGTCGAGTTGCATGCGTATCCACAGCGACACGGCCAAAAGCAGCAGTGAGACCAGAAACGGAATGCGCCAACCCCAGGCCTTGAAGGCGTCCTCGCCGATCAGCGTGCGGGTACCGATCACGACCAGCAAAGCGGCGAACAATCCGAGCGTGGCGGTGGTTTGAATCCAGCTGGTGTACAAACCGCGTTTGTCCGGCGGCGCATGTTCGGCCACGTAGGTCGCGGCACCGCCGTATTCGCCGCCGAGCGCCAGACCTTGCAACAACCTCAGCAGCACCAACGCCACCGGCGCCGCCACTCCGATCGATGCGTAGCTCGGCAGCAAGCCGACCAAGAACGTGGCACCGCCCATGATGCTCATGGTGATCAGAAACGTGTGCTTGCGGCCCACCAGGTCGCCCAAGCGGCCGAACACCAGCGCACCGAACGGGCGCACGGCAAATCCAGCCGCAAACGCGGCCAACGCGAAAATGAAGCCGGTGATCTCGTTGACGCCGGAAAAAAACTGCGCCGTGATGACGCTTGCCAGCAATCCGTACAAATAAAAATCGTACCACTCGAACACCGTGCCGAGCGATGAGGCGCCGATGACCAGCCACTGATTGGAGGCTACGGTTTGTTCGCCGCGCAAATCAGCGGAGTGTTGCTTGGTCATGCGCTCTCCCGATCCAGGATTTGACGTTCAGCGTTTGGGAGGAGGCGCCGCGGTGAGGATCGCGCGCAGTTCCACGAGTTTCGCCTTGATCGCGGCCGCGTTCTCCGGGCCCATGCGCAGCAGAATCTTTTGGCCCGCGGGGCGCGCCTCGAGCGCCGGATCGGCGAACGTGTACATGACATTCGGCCGGCTCAGTTCAATGGGGCCGGCGCGTTGCGGTGTCGCGAGCAGTGAATCGATCGCCTGAACCAGTCGATCGTTGAAGTAGCCGCTCGGATATCCCAGATCCTGATAGACGTGCTGAAACAAGGGATAGAACCGCAGGTACACATCGGCGAGCCGCCGCATGTCGAGCTGGCGGATGACGCCGACCATCGGCTCGTAGCGTGCGAAATTTTTGGGATCGAGCGCCGCATGCAGCTCATCGCCAATCACCTGAAAGGTGCCCGCCACCGGCAGCGCGGGGCGCTTGTCGACCGGCACCTTTTGGCGCGGCAGATTATCGACGGTCACCACGATGCGCCGGATGATGCTGTCGGGCGCCAGGTAGCGCATGACCGCATCGCTGCCGGCCACTTCGCCGAGCGCGTCTTTGATGGCCGGATCGCTATCGCCCAAGGCCGGCAGCGGGCCCTGCGCCGCCGAATCGCCCGCCTGCGGCAAGGGGTGTTGAATCGCCGGCTCGCCCGGCGCGGCCGCGGGCGCGGCGGCAGGGACGGGTTGCAGCTGCGTACTGCGGATGTGCAAGTAATAGGCGACGCCCGACACGGCCGCGACCACCACCACGGCCACCACAATCATCGGCTTGTTGATCATCGACTCTCCCGCGAACGGCATGCGCCGCGCTCATTCTGGCGCAATCGCGAGTAAAAAGCAGCGCCGGCGGAGAGTTCAGCCGCTCTTCGCCATGCGTATCTGCATTTCGTGCCGGCGATAATCGATGATGAGGGTATCGAGCGTGCCGAGCGCATCCATGCCGATCATGATCGCCGGCTCGCTGGTCATCTTCCAATGCTTGAAAATATAGACATCGGCGAAGGTCACGCCGGAATCGTTTATGGCGATGGTACCGAATTTGATCGGCGGCGTGGCGATGAGCTCGCCGCTCTCAACGGCCAAGGTCGCTCCCTGGATTTGATCGGGTTTGCCGTGGAATCCGATGTTGTGTTGTGCCAAGGCCTGACGCAGCGCCAGATTGCCGATGGTGGTTTGACCGCCGGTGTCGATGATGGCCTTGGTGCGAACCGGACCCACCATGGCATCGATGATGATCAACTGGCCGCGATTCGATCGAAACGGCACGCTGACGAAATCATGTCCCGAGCGCTCGCCGCGCGAATAGGTAATGGCAATTTTGTCATGGCTGAAATCGATGAATATGCGCTTGTTCACCAGGCCCTCGGAGCCCAAGATCCCCTGCGCCCCGCCCAACGCGTCCGGGATGATCGGCAGGATCGGCGAATCCACCGCCAGATCCCCGACGCTCAGGGTATCGACACGGATGGTCGGCACGTCCGCCGATCCGGTGACGCCGCGAAGCATCACGTGCGGCGATTGGTCCGTCGGAATTCCGAGCGCCAATGCGACCATCGCCGTGACGCCGGAGTTGCTCGCGCCGGTATCGAGGACCAGCCGGAATGGCCCGCGGCCGTTGATGAAGACCGGCGCCCAGATGCGCCCGATTTGATCGCGCCGGGTGGGTGCGACGTAGCGCGGCTCGCGCGCCTCGACCATGATTTCGGTCAGTTGTTCTGCGGCATCGCTCAGCGGCAGCGGCGGCGGAACCGCGGGCGGGGAAACCGTCGGCGCCGTTGCGGCGGCCCAATGCGGCGATAACCCCAGCGCCGCCAGCAGCAACCCGCCGGCGCCGCGCACCAGGCCGCGGGTAAAGGAGCACGATTCGATGCCTGTCGATCGGTTCATTGCCGAACGCCTCCGTTATTCAATTCAGGACGCTCGTTGTGCGGACATTTCCAATACGTTCAGTATAGGCGCGGACCGGTCCGGGCACGACGACCAAGCGTTTGACCAGCCGCGTGCGCCGCAACAGCGCTTTCGGCGGCGGCTTCTGCTGCAAAGCGATTTGAAAATGCGGCCAAGCGAGGCCCGATTGCCGCCGAGCTGGGCCCATAGCTAAGGTGCCGGCGGTCGGTTTCAAAGGCAGGCTCCCGGTGTCGCTTTCGGACCCGATATGTGCGCGACCTACAGGGGTACCCGGCCCGGAATCAGGGTAATATATCAGCCTATGATTATCATTCCGGCTGCACCACGTCGAGGCATCCATGACTAGCCCCTCGCCCCGGCAGGTGATTCCGCTCAAGACCGAACTCCCTTCGGCGCTGAGCTCGGCGGAGCGCAAAACGATTGAAGGCGCGTGCGCACGCCTGAAAGCCTTGCCGGGCGCCCTGTTGCCGATTTTGCACGCGGTGCAAGAAGAGCTGGGCTTTGTGCCCAAGGATGCGGTGCCGCTGATAGCGCGGCAATTGAACCTGTCGATCGCCGAAGTGCACGGCGTGGTGAGCTTCTACCATTACTATCGCCAGCAGCGCAGCGGCCGGCACGTGGTGCACCTGTGTCGCGCGGAGGCCTGTCAGGCGCTCGGCGCGGTGGCCTTGGAAGCGCATGCGAAGCGCTCGCTGGGCATCGATTTTCACGGCACCACGGCCGATGGCGCGATCAGTCTGGAACCGGTGTATTGCTTGGGCAACTGCGCCTTGGGTCCGTCCATGATGATCGACGAAAAGTTGCAGGGGCGCGTTTCAGCGCAGCGCTTCGACGCGTTGATGGCGCAAGCCCGCGCGCCGGTGACAAAGCCGTGACCGCAGCCAGGATTTTTGTGCCGATCGATGCGGCCGCGCGCTCGGTGGGAGCCGATGAGACCGCGGCCACCGTTGCCGCCGAAGCGCAGCGGCGCAAGCTCGATATCCAACTCGTTCGCAACGGTTCACGCGGCCTGTTATGGCTCGAACCGCTGGTGGAAGTCGAGATCGCGGGAAAGCGATTCGCCTACGGGCCGGTGGCCGCTCATGAGGTTCCAAGTTTGTTCGAAGCCGGATTTGCCTCGGGCGCGGACGCCCGGGGCGCGACGCCCCACCCCAAGGCCCATGGACCGACCGAAGAGATCCCTTATTTGAAGCGCCAGCAGCGGCTCACCTATGCGCGCGTGGGGATCACGGATCCCAAGTCTTTGGGCGATTACCTCGCGCACGGCGGTTACCGGGGGCTCGCCGCGGCGCTCAAGATGCCGTCCGCCGACATCGTGGCGAGCGTCACCGCCTCGGGTCTGCGCGGGCGCGGCGGCGCCGCGTTCCCCGCCGGGATCAAATGGCAAACCGTGCTCAAGACCCCGGGGGCGCAGAAGTACATCGTGTGCAATGCCGACGAGGGCGATTCGGGCACCTTCTCGGATCGGATGTTGATGGAAGGGGATCCCTTCGTATTGATCGAGGGGATGACGATCGCGGCTTTGGCGACCGGTGCGACGCGCGGCTATATCTACCTGCGCTGGGAGTACCCCGATGCGAAGTGGGCGCTCGAAGCTGCCATCGCGGCCGCCTACGCCGCGCACTATTTGGGCGAGGACATTCAAGGCAGCGGCGCGCGCTTCGACTTGGAGGTGCGCATGGGGGCCGGCGCGTACATCTGCGGCGAGGAGACCTCGCTGCTCGAATCCTTGGAAGGCAAGCGCGGGCAGGTGCGTTTCAAGCCGCCTTTGCCGGCCATCGCCGGCCTGTTCGGGATGCCCACGGTGATCAACAACGTCATCACCTTCGCGTCGGTGCCGATCATTCTGGAACGAGGCGCTCCGTACTATCAGCATTTTGGCACCGGCCGGTCGCGCGGCACGCTGCCGCTGCAGTTGGCCGGCAACATCAAGTACGGCGGACTGGTCGAGATCGCGTTCGGCTTGACCTTGCGCGAATTGCTGTACGAGTACGGCGGCGGTAGCTTGAGCGGCCGGCCGATCCGCGCGGTTCAGGTGGGCGGCCCATTGGGAGCCTATTTGCCCGCCTCGCAATTCGACACGCCGATCGACTATGAGGCGTTCGCCGAGATCAAGGGGATGCTCGGACACGGCGGCATCGTGGTCTTCGACGACAGCGTCGACATGGCCGCCCAAGCGCGCTATGCGATGGAATTTTGCGCCATCGAGTCGTGCGGCAAATGCACCCCGTGCCGCATCGGTTCGACCCGCGGAGTAGAGGTGATCGACCGCCTGGTCGCCGGCGAGAATGCGCCAGAGCAGGAGGTCCTGCTGCGCGATCTGTGCGAGACGCTGACTTTAGGCTCGCTGTGCGCTCTCGGGGGCTTGACGGCCTACCCGGTGCTCTCGGCTTTGAACCATTTTCCCGAAGATTTTGTCAAATCAACACCGGCGTCGGCGACCGCGTGAGGCTGCCGCACTCGCACTCAATGAGATAGGGGATCCTGCCATGTTGTCGATTGTCGAACAGGATTACGGTACTCCGGAGCGCACCGGCGCAAAGCTCGTGACTCTCACCATCGACGGCTTTGAGGTGACGGTGCCCGAAGGGACCTCGGTGATGCGCGCCGCAGCGCTCTCGCAAATCAAGATCCCCAAGCTCTGCGCCACCGAGCAATTGGAGGCCTTCGGCTCCTGCCGATTGTGCCTGGTGCAGATCGAGGGCATGAAGGGACTGCCGGCCTCGTGCACCACGCCGGTGGCGCAGGGGATGAAGGTGAGGACCCAGAACCAGCAACTCGCCGATGTGCGCCGTGGAGTGATGGAGCTGTACATCTCCGATCACCCGCTCGACTGCTTGACCTGCCCCGCGAACGGTCACTGCGAGCTGCAGGACATGGCCGGCGTGGTGGGCTTGCGCGAGGTCCGTTACGGCTATGAGGGCGCGAATCACTTGGATGCCCCCAAGGACACCAGCAATCCCTACTTCACCTTCGATCCCAGCAAATGCATCGTCTGTTCGCGCTGTGTACGCGCCTGCGACGAGCAGCAGGGCACCTTCGCGCTCACCATACAGGCTCGCGGCTTCGATTCGACCGTGGCGGCCAGCCAGGACGTGCCCTTCATGGACTCCGAATGCGTTTCCTGCGGAGCCTGTGTGCAAGCCTGCCCCACGGCCACCCTCTCGGAGAACACGCTGATCCAAAAGGGCCAGGCTGAGCACAGCATCACGACCACTTGCGCGTACTGCGGCGTGGGCTGCTCGTTTCGCGCCGAGATGCAAGGCGAGGAAGTGGTGCGCATGGTGCCGAACAAGAATGGGCATGCCAATCACGGGCACTCCTGTGTCAAGGGGCGCTTTGCGATCGGCTACGCGACCCATTCGGATCGCATCGTAAAGCCGATGATCCGCAGCAAGATCTCCGATCCGTGGCGCGAGGTCTCCTGGGAAGAAGCGATCGGGTATGCGGCGAGCGAACTCAAGCGTATTCAAGCCAAATACGGGCGGGACTCGATCGGCGGCATCACTTCTTCGCGCTGCACCAACGAGGAGACTTATCTCGTGCAGAAGCTCGTACGCGCGGGCTTCGGCAACAACAACGTCGACACCTGCGCGCGGGTGTGCCATTCCCCGACCGGCTACGGCCTGAAAAATACCTTGGGCGAGTCGGCCGGCACCCAGAACTTCGACTCCGTGATGAAGGCTGACGTGATATTGGTGATCGGCGCGAATCCGACGGATGGTCACCCGGTGTTCGCCTCCCAAATGAAGCGCCGCCTGCGCCAGGGGGCGCATTTGATCATCGCGGATCCGCGCACCATCGACATGGTGCGCTCGCCGCACATCGAGGCGGACCATCATTTGAAGCTGCGGCCCGGCACCAATGTCGCCCTGATCAACAGCATCGCCCACGTCATCGTCACCGAGGGCCTGGTCAAGGAGGAATTCGTGCGTGAGCGCTGTGAGGCGGACTCGTTCGCCAAGTGGCGCAACTTCATCGCCCTCGAGCTCAATTCTCCGGAGGCGATGCAGGAGATCACCGGGGTGCCCGCGAGCGAAGTTCGCGCGGCCGCGCGCCTGTATGCCACGGGCGGCAACGGCGCCATTTACTACGGATTGGGTGTCACTGAGCACAGCCAAGGCTCGACCATGGTGATGGGCATCGCGAATCTCGCGATGGCCACCGGCAACTTGGGACGCGAGGGGGTTGGGGTCAATCCGCTGCGCGGCCAAAACAATGTGCAAGGCTCCTGCGACATGGGCTCCTTCCCGCACGAGTTCCCCGGCTACCGGCACGTCTCTGACGACTCGGTGCGGCATCTGTTCGAGAGCGCCTGGGGCGTCGAGTTGCGCAGCGAACCGGGCTTGCGCATACCGAATATGTTCGAGGCGGCACTCGATGGAGAATTCAAGGGTCTGTACATCGAAGGCGAGGACATCGCGCAGTCCGACCCCAATACCCAGCACGTCACCGCCGCCTTGACGTCGATGGAGTGCATCATCGTTCAGGATCTATTCTTGAACGAGTCGGCGAAGTTCGCGCACATCTTTCTGCCCGGCTGCTCGTTCCTGGAGAAGGACGGCACTTTCACCAACGCCGAGCGGCGCATCTCGCCCGTGCGCAAGGTGATGGACCCGAAGGCGGGCTACGCCGATTGGGAGATCACGCAGCTGCTCGCCAATGCGGTGGGCTACCCGATGAACTACGCCCACCCGTCCGAGATCATGGATGAAATCGCCCGCCTCACGCCCACCTTCACCGGGGTGAGCTTTGCGCGCTTGGATGAATTGGGCAGCATCCAATGGCCCTGCAACGCGCAGCATCCCGACGGCACGCCGACCATGCACATCGACACCTTCGTGCGCGGCAAGGGCAAGTTCCTGATCACCGAGTACGTGCCGACCCAGGAGAAGGTCAATGCCAAGTACCCGCTGATCTTGACGACCGGCCGGATTTTGAGCCAGTACAACGTCGGCGCTCAGACCCGGCGCACGGAGAACAATCGTTGGCACAATGAAGATCGCGTCGAGATCCATCCGCATGATGCCGAGGAGCGCGGCATCGCCGAGGGGGATTGGGTCGGCATCACGAGCCGCGCCGGAGACACGGTGCTGCGCGCGCGCGTCACCGAACGGGTACAGCCGGGAGTGGTGTACACCACCTTTCACTTCCCCGAGTCCGGCGCCAATGTGATCACCACCGAGAACTCCGACTGGGCCACCAACTGCCCCGAGTACAAAGTCACCGCCGTGCAGGCGACCCGCGTCACTCAGCCCTCCGAGTGGCAGAGGCGGTTCCGCAAGTTCAGCGACACTCAGGAAGCGCTGCTCAAGAGCGCCGGCGCCGATGTGTTCGCCGGCAAGTAACTGCTCGCCATGAGCGGTGATGAACATCTGGTGCAGATGGCGAACGACATCGGCAACTTCTTTCGCTCGGAACCGCAGCGCGAGGAGGCCGTCGCGGGCATCGCCAATCACATCGCCAAGTTCTGGACTCCGCGCATGCGCGAAAAGCTCACTGCCCACTTGAAGCAGCATGGCACCGAGGCACTCGATGAGCTGCCGCGCGAAGCGCTGCGCAGCCTCGCCGAGAACCCAGCCGCCTCCACGCGGCACGAACCGCATGGGGGTGACTAGGGCTAGCGGACACGCGTAAGCAGAGTCAGAGTTCAGTCAACGTCCTGACGTGCGCCACCACGCTGCGCCCCAGCGCCGGCAGGTGATAACCGCCTTCCAGCATCGACACCACGCGCTTTTGCGCGTGCTGTTCGGCCACGGCCATTAATTCGCGGGTCAGCCACGCGTAATCGTCTTCGACTAGCGCCAGGCCGCCCAACAGATCCTCCCGGTGGGCGTCGAATCCGGCTGAAATCAGGATCATCTGCGGCTTGAATCCCTCGAGGGCGGGCCGCCAGTAACGCTCCATGACCTGCTTCGCCGCTTCACCGTCGCTGCCGGCGGCAAGCGGCACGTTCACCATGTTGGGCGCCGGATTGGCCGTGCCGCTATGCGGATAAAATGGATGCTGGAAAAAGCTCGCCATCAGCACTCGTTCCCGCCACTTCGGCTCGCTGAACGTGTCCTCCGTGCCGTTGCCGTGGTGTACGTCGAAGTCGACGATCGCCACCCGCTCGAGGCCCTTGACCTCGAGCGCATAGGCGGCGGCCACGCCGACGTTGTTGAAAATGCAAAAGCCCATCGAGCGCGCCGGCGTCGCATGATGACCGCAGGGCCGCACGGCACAAAACGCGTTCTGCGCGCCGCCGGCCATCACTTCGTCGACCGCCAGCAGCCCGGCGCCCGCCGCGCGCTGTGCGGCGGCGAGGCTGTGCGAATTCATGGCGGTATCGGGATCGAGTTGCAGATAGCCCTCGGTCGGCGCGCTTTCGAAAATCTCATCGACATAGGACGCGAGATGCACGCGCTTGAGGTCCGCGGCATCCGCCAGCGGGGCATCCAGGCAGCGCAATTGCTCGAGCAACCCCGATGTGCGCAGGTGCTCGTTGATTGCGCTGAGGCGCTCGGGTCGCTCGGGATGGCCCGCACCCATTTCATGGCGTAGGCAATCGGCATGAGTGATGTAGGCCGTCGTCATCGGTTGTCCTCCGGCGCAGTGTACAGCCCCGCGGTTCGGCCGCGCTCTTGCACGAGCGCCAGGACCGCGTCGATCAGGGGAGTCGGCACGTCCGTGAGGTGGCCAAGCTCCTGAACGGCGGTCACCAGCGCATCGATTTCCAGTGAGCGGCCGCGCTCCAAATCCTGCAGCATCGACATCTTATGGCTGCCGACCGAGGCCGCCAGCGCGAGCAGATGGTCCATCATTTCCACGGGGATCTCGAGCCCTAAGGCCTCATTGACCGCCTTGGCCTCGAACATCATCGTTTTACACAGGCCGAGCAGCGCCGGCACTCCGATCATCCGGTCGAGGGTGGCACCGGTCAACGCGCTGATGGGATTGAAGCACACGTTGGCCCAGAGCTTCAGCCAAATGCGCGAGCGAATATCCTCGCTTACCGGCGCGTCGAACCCCGCTTCGCCGAGCGCCAGGCCGAGCGCCACGACGCGCTCCGATCGGCTGCCGTCCGGTTCGCCGATAGGGAATCGCTTGAGTGCGTGATGCCGAACGATCCCCGGCGCGATCACCTCGCAGGCGGGCTCGATGACGCAGCCAATCACGCGCTGCGGCTGGATCGAATCCCACTGGCGGCCGTCGGGGTCCACGGATTTGAGACGATGGCCCTCGAATCGGCCCCCGCTCTTGTAAAAATACCACCAGGGGATTCCGTTTATCGCGGTCACCACGGCGGTCGCCGGCCCCAGCAATGGCGCGAAGGATCGCGCGCTGTCGTACGCCTGGTGCGCCTTGAGCGCGCAAATCACGTAATCCTGGGGACCAAAAGCGCGCGGATCCTCGCTCGCCGCGACCCGAGCCACTTTTTCCCCGCCGTCGATCAGCAATTTCAGTCCGCGCTCGTTGATGGCCTGCAAATGCGCGCCGCGCGCAATCACGCAAACCTCCTGGCCCGCCGATGACAATTCGACCGCCATCAGGCCGCCGATCGCCCCCGCGCCATAGACGCAAAATTTCATCCCGTCGACGGTCGTTATCGGCCGCGGGGCGGCTGCAGGCTCACGTCCACTCCAGCAGCTCCCAGCGATAGCCGGATTCGTCATACGGCGTATCGACCGAAGAATCGTCCATGTAGTAACTGCCGGTGCTCTCTCGGATCACCCATCGGCCCACCTCGGGTGCGAACCAGATCGATTCCATCCGTTGAGCAGCGTCGCGCGAAAAATCAGTCGACCGGAAATTGATCAAGTTCTGGTATCGCAGCGCCTTGAACGTCCCGGCCGGCACGGTAACCGTCTCCCAGGCGTGCGCCGTCATGGTCTGATCCCACGGCAGCCCATCCTGGTTGCTGGGTGTCTTGTACTTCGTGAGGACATGGTATTTCCAGCCCGGTTGCAGCTGGATCGGCCACAGCGGAATCGAGGTCTCATAGACCTGAACCTGGCTCCAGTGCGGATCGACCAAGACCTTGCCCCACGGCTGTTGTATCTCGCTCGGCAAGGCACTGTCGGGCGAGTCGTGATGGGGGACATACTTGCTCAGCCACGAGCTGCCCCATGAGGAGCGGTCGGTCTTGGCGGCGCTTGCGGCCTCGCTGCGTGAATCGATATCGACGGTGCCGCCAACCGCGGTGATGCGGTCGATTTGGTCGTCGATGACCTTACCGGTGTAGTAATCGTGTTTGGCGTAGCGCCACGACTGCCCCACTGCCGGCTGCCGAACGCTCGGCGCGGGTGCCTGGGGTTGCGCGGCATCGTGCCGGCGCGACGCGCAGCCGGCCGACAGGGCGACGGCGGACACCAAGAAGGATCTTCGAGTCACCTGAACCATGATTCGCTCCGAAGCCAATGGACCGCTCGCCGATCGCCGCATGACTCCAGCCACCCGAAGACCACGGTCGTACCCGCGCGATAGGATAATATTAATTCAAGACCCATGGCGCCAAAGAAAGCCGCCGGGCGCCAAAGATCAAGCAGGAGAGCTGGAATGTCCGTACCGCAAGAAATGACGGTGGTCGAAATCGCTGCGCCGGGCGGTCCGGAGCAGCTGAAGTCGGCGCGACGGCCGGTGCCTAAAGCCGCCGCCGGCGAAGTATTGATACGGGTGGCCGCCGCCGGCGTCAACCGTCCGGATGTGATGCAGCGACAGGGCCGCTATCCGCCGCCGCCGGGGGCCTCGGACATTCCGGGGCTCGAGATCGCAGGCGAAATCGTCGCGCTGGGAGCGGGAGTGTCGGGGCTGAAAATCGGCGATCGAGTCACCGCGCTATTGCCGGGCGGCGGCTATGCCGAATACGCGGTGGCGGCGGCGCCGCTGTGCCTGCCGGTCCCGGACGGCCTGAAGATGGTTGAAGCGGCCGCGCTGCCCGAGACTTTTTTCACCGTATGGACCAATTTGTTCGATCGCGGCGGGTGTAAAGCGGGCGAGACCGTTCTGATTCACGGCGGGACCAGCGGAATCGGCACCACCGCCATCCAGCTCGCCGCTGCCTGGGGGGCCCGGGTGTTCGCAACCGCGGGCACCGAAGAGAAGGCACGCACCTGCGAGCGGCTGGGTGCTGCCCGCGGAATCGACTACCGCACCGAGGATTTCGTCGAGGTGACCCGGCGGGAAACCGAGGGCCGTGGCGTGGATCTGATTCTTGACATGGTCGGCGGCAGCTATCTCACCCGCAATCTCGAGGCCGCGGCGGTCGAGGGGCGCCTCGTAATCATTTCCCTGATCGGCGGGGCGCGCGCGGAGATCAACTTGCTCACGGTCATGACTAAACGGCTCACCCTCACCGGTTCGACCCTGCGGGCCCGCACCGTGGCGCAAAAGGCGGCGGTCGCCGAGGCGGTGCGTCGGAATGTCTGGCCGCTGCTGTCCGCGGGACGGGTGCGCCCCATCATTCATGCGACCTTTGCGCTCGCCGAGGCGAGCGAAGCGCACCGGCTCATGGAGACCTCAAAGCACATCGGCAAGATCGTCCTGACGATAGGCAATACCTAGGAGAGGAGCCTGTCTGAGTATTCCGCCCGACGGCGTCGTTGGCAGGCGCCAACCGCGTGATATATTACGCCCCGCCGCGTGATATATTACGCCCCGCAATTAACAACCCTGCCGGGCCAAAGCCGTCCGCTGCGAAGACCGCGGCCTCATCATCCACCGTTAAATTGGGAGTACACGTGCGTTCCGACATAGAGATCGCCCAAAGCGCCACCCTGAAACCCATCGCCGACATCGCAGCCCGGCTCGGCATCCCCTCGGCCAGCGTTGAACCCTATGGGCACTACAAAGCCAAGATCGACCTGGATTTCATCGACAGCCTGAAGGACAAACCCGACGGCAAACTGATTCTGGTGACGGCGTTGAGCCCGACGCCCGCCGGCGAAGGCAAGACCACGACCACGGTCGGACTGGGCGATGCGCTGAATAAGATCGGCAAGAAGGCGGTCATCTGCCTGCGCGAGCCGAGCCTGGGCCCGGTGTTCGGCATGAAGGGCGGCGCGGCGGGTGGCGGTTTCGCTCAGGTCGTGCCGATGGAAGACATCAATCTGCACTTCACCGGGGACTTCGGCGCCATCGGGCTCGCGCACAACCTGCTGTCGGCGCTGCTCGACAATCATGTCTACCACGGCAATGAGCTGGGATTCGACACGCGGCGCATCGCCTGGAAGCGGGTGGTCGACATGAACGACCGCGCGCTGCGCGACATCGTCGTCGGTCTCGGGGGTTCCGCCAACGGGTTTCCCCGCCAGGACGGCTTCGATATCGTGGTGGCCTCGGAAGTCATGGCCATTTTCTGCCTGTCGCGCAGTCTCGCCGATCTCAAGCAGCGGCTCGGCAACATCGTGGTCGGCTACCGGCGCGACTTGAGCCCGATTCGTGCGCGCGACCTGAAGGCGCAAGGCGCGATGACGGTGCTGCTGAAGGACGCGCTCAAGCCGAACCTGGTGCAGACGCTGGAGAACAATCCGGCCTTCATCCACGGCGGTCCGTTCGCCAATATCGCGCACGGCTGCAATTCGGTGCTCGCGACCGCGACCGCCTTGAAGCTCGCCGACTACGTCGTAACCGAGGCGGGATTCGGCGCCGACTTGGGCGCCGAGAAGTTCATCGACATCAAGTGCCGCAAGTCCGGACTGCGCCCGGCGGCCGTGGTGATCGTCGCCACCATACGCGCCCTGAAGTATCACGGCGGATGCGACTTGAAGCAGGTCAACACGGAGAACCTCGCGGCTCTGGAGAAAGGCATCGCCAATCTGGAGCGTCACGTCAACAACGTGCGCAATCACTACGGCCTGCCCTGCGTCGTGTCCGTCAACCATTTCACCGCCGATACCGCCGCGGAGCATGCGCTGCTCGCCAAAACCATGGCGAAGCTCAACGTGCCGCTGGTCCTTGCCCGGCATTGGGCCGAGGGCGGTGCCGGTGCCGTCGACGTCGCCCGCAAGGTGGTGGAGATCGTGGAGCGCGGAGAGTCGAATTTCCGCTTCGTCTACGACGAGCAGCAACCGCTGTGGGACAAGGTAAAGACCATCGCCACGAAGATTTACGGCGCCGCGGATATCTCGGCGGACGCCAAGATCCGGGCACAGATCGATAAATTACAGGCGGACGGCTATGGGCATTACCCGGTGTGCATAGCCAAGACCCAATATTCGTTCGCGACCGACGCGGCGGCGCGCGGCGCGCCGAGCGGCCACACCCTCAACATCCGCGAGGTGCGGCTCGCCGCGGGTGCGGAATTCATCGTCATGGTCTGCGGCGATGTGATGACCATGCCGGGGCTGCCGAAAGTGCCGTCGGCCGAGCGGATCGACATTGATGCGCAGGGCCGGGTGGTGGGGCTTTTCTAGGCGCCGAGCACGGTTCCCGGGACGATGCCGGCTGCGGCACAGAATTCCCCAGCCGGCAGTTTCTTGCCGTCATCGAAGCGCAGCGTGACCACTTCGATCTGGCCGCCCTGCGCCGACACGAACAGACTCTGATCGGACACCGAGGTCACGGCGCCGATTCGGCCCTTGACCTGCGAGAAAGTGCGCGCCAGGTGCTTGCGTGATTCCAGCACCAACAGCTTCTTGCCGTTCAAGAGCGTCCAGGCGGCCGGCGCCGGGTTGCAGCCGCGGATGAGGTTGTAAACCATGTCGAGGTGGTTATGCCAATTGATGCGCGCTTCGGCCTCGCGGCACCAGCCTTCGTAGCTCGCCTGCGACTCGTCTTGAACGGTGCTGGTGGCGCGGCCGCCGAGCACCAGATCGGCGGCTTCCGTCAGGGCGGCGATCCCCATGGGAAACAGCCGCTCGAAATAGACGCTCCCGAGCGTGTCGTCGGGGCCGATCGGCGTTTCCTTTTGCAGCAGGACCGGGCCTTCGTCGAGGCCATCGGTCGGCCGGAAGATCGTGAGTCCGGTTCGCGTGTCGCCGCGCAATATCGGCCAATTGATGGAACTCGGGCCCCGATAGCGCGGCAGCAGAGACGGATGGAACTGAATCATGCCGTGGCGCGGGACGGCGGTGAACTCCTGCGGGGCGAACTGCAGCACGTAGGCCATGATGCCGATATCGACCTCGAGGTCGCGCAGGGCCCGAATCGCCTCGGGGGCCTTGAGGGAAGGCAGCTGAAACACGCGCAGGCCCCGCTGCTCCGCCGCCACTCGCAAAGGATCGGGGGTGGAGCCCGGCTTTTCGGACGCGCAGAACACGCCGGCGACGGTGTCACCCCGGACGCTGAAGGCATCAAGGACCGCCTTGCCGAATTTCTGTTGTCCAATGATGGCAATTCGCATAAATTCTCTCCTACCCCAGAGCGGTTCGATACCGGATGGAGCGGCTGCCGCTCACTGCTTCTAGCTGTCCCTCATCCTCATGATATCTCATATATCATAGGCTGAAATCTTCGGGTGCGTTTAATTATAAGGAGCCCAATATGGCTGGTCGCAATTTCTTGTTCGTCCCTGGTCCGACCAACGTGCCCGACCGCGTGACGCGCGCAATGATGGTCGCGATGGAGGATCACCGGTCCCCGATATTCCCGGAACTCACTCGAGCCTGCCTCAGCGCTTTGAAGCCGGTGTTCAAAACCACTTCGGCCGTCCCGATCTTGTTTCCCTCCTCGGGCACCGGCTGCTGGGAAGCGGCCATGACCAACTGTCTGAACGCGGGCGACAAGGTATTGGCGTCGCGGTTCGGGCAATTCAGCCATCTATGGATCGACATGTGCACGCGGCTTGGGTTCGAGGTCGAGGTGCTGGAGACGCCTTGGGGAGAAGGCGCCCCGGTCGATCGCTATCTGGCCTCGCTCAGCGCCGACAAGCAGCACAAGATCAAAGCGGTCCTGGTGTGCCAAAACGAAACCGCCACCGGGGTCACCAGTGATGTGGCCGCCGTGCGCCAGGCGATGAACAGCGTCAAGCACCCGGCTCTTTTGTTCGCCGACTCGGTGAGCGCGCTCGCCAGCATCGACTTTCGCATGGACGAATGGGGTGTGGATGTCTGTGTCAGCGGCTCGCAGAAAGGCCTGATGCTGCCCGCCGGCATGGGAGTGACCTGCGTCAGCCAGAAGGCGCTCGAAGCGGCCAAGAGCGCCACCTCGAAACGCTGTTATTTCGATTACGGCGACATGGTCACATCCAACGCCACCGGCTATTTCCCCTACACGCCCTCGCTGCCCATGCTCTATGGCCTGCGCGAGGCGCTCGCCATGATCGCCGAGGAAGGCTTGGAGAATGTCTTTCACCGGCACACCTACCTCGCCTCCGGCGTGCGCGCTGCCGTCTTCGAGGGCTGGAAATTGAAGCTGTGCGCGACCGCCCCGAAGTGGCACTCCGACACCGTCTCCGCGATCATGGTACCCGAGGGGATCAACGGCGCCGAAGTCATCGCGCGGGCCTTCAAACGCTACAATCTCGCGCTCGGAGCCGGGTTGTCCAAAGTCGCCGGCAAGCTGTTCCGCATAGGCCACATGGGCGACTTGAATGAGCTCATGTTGCTCGGCGCGATCGCGGGCGCCGAGATGGCCATGCTCGATGTCGGCGTCAAGATCGAACCGGGCAGCGGCGTGGCGGCCGCGCAGAAATATTGGCGCAACCACGCCGCCGGGGCCAAATCGGGCAGCGCCGCATGAAGCAGCGCGTCGTGTTTCTCGATCGCGCCTCGCTCAAGGCGAAGGTGCGCAAACCCGCTTGCGCCTCGGAATACGTGGAGTATGAAAAGACCGCCGCCGAGGAAATCGTGCCGCGGCTCGCCGGAGCGACCGTAGCAATCATCAACAAGGTGCCGCTGCGGGCGCAGACGCTCGCACAACTGCCGCAGCTGAAGATGATCGCGGTCGCCGCGACCGGCTACGATGTGGTCGACGTGCCGTATTGCAAAGAGCACGGCATCGCGGTGGCGAACATCCGCAATTATGCGATTCACACCGTGCCGGAACACGCTTTCGCGATGATTCTGGCATTGCGCCGCAATCTGCTCGCCTACCGGCAGGATGTCGAAAACGGCGTTTGGAACAAATCCGAACAATTCTGCTTCTTCACTCACGACATCGGCGATCTGTACGGCGCCACGCTCGGCATCATCGGCGAGGGCGCGATCGGCCAGGGCACGGCGGCGATCGGTCGCGCCTTCGGCATGCGCGTGTTGTTCGCCGACCACGCACCGCCGAAGATGGAAGGCGTGACGTTCACACCGCACGACCAGGTACTCGCCGAATCGGACGTCATTTCGCTGCACTGCCCGCTCATGACCGCCACGCGCAATCTCATCGACCTGGCGGCGTTTCGCAAGATGAAGCGCAACGCGCTGCTCATCAATACGGCGCGCGGCGGACTGGTCGACGAGGCGGCATTGATCCAGGCGCTCGATGAAGGGCTGATCGCCGGCGCCGGCTTCGACGTGCTGACCGTGGAGCCGCCGAGAAACGGGCACCCGTTGCTCGACGTGCGGCGTACGAATTTCATCCTCACGCCGCATGTCGCGTGGGCTTCCGACGGCGCCATGCAATTCCTGGCGGACCAATTGATCGATAATATCGAGCGCTGGGCGACCGGCAATCCGCAGCATCTGGTGACCTGACGCCGCATGCCGTACGCGCCGCGCCGCCTGCGGCACGGCTCCGCCAACCGTGACCTGAAGAGCAATGAAAAAGCTGCTATACCAATTCGATACCGATCCGTTGCCCGCGGTCTTCGACAATGTCGTGGGCTACGACGGAGGCGCCGATCACATCACTGCGTACGGTGGGGTCGGCGCCGGCAATGTGGGCGGCCTGGTGGAGGGCGCCATCTTCACCCGCGCTCCGAAGGACAAGAAAAACACCGCCATCTTCATCGGCGGCGGCAACATGGCCGAGGGCCAGGCGCTGCTGGCGGCGGTGCAGAAGAAGTTCTTTGGCAAATTTCGCGTCTCGGTGATGTTCGACTGCAATGGTTCCAACACCACGGCCGCGGCGGCCGTGGCCTGGCTCGCGCACGGCCGCTCGCTTCAAGGCAAGCGTGCCCTCGTTTTGGGCGGCACCGGTCCGGTGGGCCAACGGGCGGCGGGGTTGCTCGCAAGGGAAGGCGCGGCGGTGTCGATCACGGGGCGAAAGATCGAGGTGGTGCAGGCGGCGTGCGATGCGATCCAGTCGCGGTTCGGGGCCGAGGTGAAGGCGGTCGCGGCACCGACCCATGTCGAGCGCGGTGCGGCCGTCGGCGGCACACACATCGTGCTCGCCACCGGCGCCGCCGGCATCACGCTGCTGCAAGCGAAGCAATGGCAGGACAGCCCGTCGTTGGAACTGGTGGCCGACGCCAACGCCGCGCCGCCCGCCGGTATCGAGGGGGTGGCCATGAGCGATCGCGGGACGCAAAGCCACGGCAAGATTCTGTTCGGAGCCTTGGGCTTCGGCGCCCTCAAGCTCGCCCTGCACCGCGCCTGCATCGCGCGCCTGTTCGAGCAAAATGATCTGGTGCTCGATGCCGAAGAGATATACGCCCTTGCCAAGACGATGGTCGGTTGAACGGTTCCAACCTCAGGACAATTCATCGCCGTGATCACGCAAGCCTCGATTGACGAATTCCTGGATCGCCTCGCGAGCTCCGATGCGACGCCGGGCGGCGGCAGCGCGGCCGCGATCATGGGCGCCATGGGCGCGGCCCTCGTGTCCATGGTGTGCAACGTGTCGATCGGGAAAAAGGGTTGCGAAGCCGCCGAGCCGGAGCTTAAGGCGGTGCGCACGCAGTCGGAGACGCTGCGCCGGCGCGTGTCGGCGATGGTGGCGGAGGATGTCGCCGCCTTCGACAGCCTGATGGCCGCATACAAGCTGCCGAAGGAATCGGACTTGGACAAGACCCGGCGCGCCGATGCGATCCAAGCGGGTCTGCGGCTCGCCACCGAAGTGCCGCTCGATTGCGCCCGCGTGTGCGCGCAGGTGGTCGAACTCGCCCGCCGCGCAAGCGAACACGGTTATCGAGGGGTCATCAGCGATGCCGGTGTCGGGGTGTTGGCCGCCAATTCGGCGGCCCGCAGCGCGGCGCTCAACGTGTTCATCAACGCGCCCGCGCTCAAAGACCGGCATTTCGCGCAAACCTCGGTCGCCGAGATCGACAAACTGTTGGCGTGGTGCGCGCTCGAGAGCGAGGCGGTGTACGCCCTGGTTCGCAAGAGACTGGAGACCTGACCCGTGCCGGGCGGCAGGATCGATCCGGATCGGCAATTCACGCCGCTTGGCATCGCCGTTCTGACGATTTCCGATTCACGGGACCGGAGCACCGATACCTCGGGCGATTTGTTGGCCGAGCGAGTCGCCGCCGCCGGCCACGAGCTTCGGGCACGCGCGATTTTGGGAGGCGACAAGGCGGCGATCCAGCGCCAAGCACGTCTGTGGATCGAAGATCCGGGCGTTGACGTGATCCTCTCCACCGGCGGCACCGGCCTCACCAGCTCCGATGTGGCGCCGGAAGCATTTCGCGAACTTTTCGACCGGGAGCTCGAGGGATTCACGGTGCTGTGGCACCTGATTTCCTATGAAACTGTCGGCGTCTCCACCATGCAATCCCGAGCCTGCGCCGGCATCGCCGGCAGCACCGTGATCTACTCGCTGCCCGGCTCGAACGGAGCGTGCCGTGACGGCTGGGATCACTTGATCAGCCGGCAGCTCGACAGCCGCCACCGGCCGTGTTCGATCGTGGAGGTCATGACGCATCGCCGGCGATGAGATCGCCCGCGATGAATATGGCGCGAAAGTCGTTGACGTTGGTGAGCGTCGGCCCGGTAATCACCGAGTCCCCGAGCCTCATGAACAAGCTATGCGCGTCGTTGTCGGCGAGCATCTCCTTGGGCCGCAAGCCGCAGCCCCAAGCCCTGGCGAGCGTGTCGGGCGCAACGCAGGCCCCGGCAATCTCCTCTTGCCCGTCGACTCCGTCGGTGTCCCCCGCGAGCGCGTGGATGCGCGGATGGCCGTCGAGGGCAACGGCGAGCGACAGCAGGTATTCGACGTTGCGCCCGCCGCGCCCTTTGCCGCGCACCGTCACCGTGGTCTCGCCGCCCGACAGCAGTACACAAGGGGCGGCAAACGGCTGGCTGCGTTCGGCGACCTGCAGCGCAATCCCGGCCAATACCGTACCCACATCGCGCGCCTCGCCCTCGATGGCATCTCCCAGGATATGCGCCGTGACGCCCGCGGCGCGCGCGACCGCGGCGGCCGCCTCGAGCGCCATTTGCGGAGTGGCGACGATGCGCGCCTCGGCGCCGATCAAGCGAGGGTCTCCCGGCTTCACGGATTCGCCCCGCCCGCTTTCCAGCAGCTCGCGAACCGTATCGGGCACGTCGATCGCATAGCGGCGCAGGATGTGCAACGCGTCGGCGCAGGTGGTCGGATCGGCCACCGTCGGACCGGAGGCGATATCGATGGGACGGTCGCCGGGTACATCGGAGATCAACAGCGTGAGCACTCTCGCCGGGTGGCATGCAGCGGCCAGCCGGCCGCCCTTGATGGCCGACAAATGACGGCGCACACAGTTCATTTCGCGTACTGCCGCGCCTGAGCTCAACAGTGCGCGGCTGATAGTCTGCTTGAGTTCGAGCGTCAATCCCGCCGCGGGCAGCGGCAGCAGTGAAGAGCCCCCGCCCGAAATCAGGCACAGCACCAGATCGTCCGCGCGCAGCTGCCGCACCAGCTCGAGCATGCGCTGCGCCGCCCGATATCCGGCCGCATCGGGTACCGGATGTCCCGCCTCGATGATGTCGATGCGCTCGCACGGCACCGCGTAGCCATAGCGCGTAACCACCAGGCCCGAGAGCGGACCCGGCCAATGCTGCTCAACGGCGCGCGCCATCGCCGCCGAGGCCTTGCCGGCGCCGATGACGATAAGCCGGCCGCGGGGCGGCGCGGGCAGGTGCGCGGGAATGCATTTCGCGGGCTGCGCCGAGGCGATCGCGGCGTCGAACATTTCGCGCATCAGGACGCGCGGGTTCGGCGGGCGGGCGGAGCCGCTCATCGAACCGATCCGCTCATCGAGGCGCGAGTGTATTGATCAAGGAACCGATCCCATCGATCCGCACCTCCACCGTGGAGCCGTCGCGGATGGAGCCGATGCCGAGCGAGGTGCCGCACGCGATGACATCGCCCGGCAGCAGCGTCATGTCGTGGGAGATTCGGCTGACCAGCTCCGCGGGTGAAAAAATCATGTCCGCCAGAGGGTAATTCTGGCGCTCGATCCCGTCTAGCTTGGTCGTCACGTGAGCCGCCTGCCAATCGAAGTCCGTGGCGATGACCGGCCCGAGGCAGCCAAACGTATCGTGGCCTTTGGATCGACACCACTGCGCAAAGTCCGGGTTCTCGTTGAGCACATCGCCGGCGGTGACGTCGTTGTGGCAGGTGTATCCCAAGATATAGTCGCCGGCGTGGCTGGCCGGAACGTCTTTGCAGCGGCGGCCGATGACGATGCCGAGTTCGCCTTCATAGGCAATCTTGCCGGCGTAGCCCGCCGGCCGCAGGATCGGATCGTCCGGACCGATGACACAGCTACTCGGCTTGATCAGATAAAGCGGATGCGCGGGCGCCCGCTTGCCAAGTTTGGCGGCTAGCGCATGGAAGTTGTTCCATAGCGCGACAATCTTGGAGGGCTGACACGGGCTCTCGAGCGTAAACGCGCCGGCCGCGAGCGTCGCGCCGGTCGGGCGCGGTTCGCCGAACATATCCCCGTCGCATTCGGCGATGGCGCCGCCATCGTAAATGCCGAAGCCCTTTCGACCCTTCTTCGTCCGGAAACGCGCCCAATAGGTCATCGTGATGCTCGCCTCGTGTGCGTGTGTGTGTACTAAAGCACGGACTTCAGCAGCTTGCCCATGTCCGCGGGATTGCGCGTGACCTTGATGCCGCATTCTTCCATGACTGCCAGCTTCTCCGCCGCCGTGCCCTTGCCGCCGGAAATGATCGCCCCCGCATGGCCCATGCGCTTACCCGGTGGCGCGGTGACTCCGGCGATGAAGCCGATCACCGGCTTTTTCATGTGGTCTTTGATCCAGCGCGCGCAGGTCTCCTCATCGTCGCCGCCGATCTCACCCACCATGATGACCGCATCGGTCTCGGGATCCGCATTGAACAATCGCATGACGTCGATGTGCTTCAAGCCGTTCACCGGATCGCCTCCGATGCCGACGCAAGTCGATTGTCCCAACCCCAACTCCATAAGCTGGCCGACCGCTTCGTAGGTGAGTGTGCCGGAGCGCGAAACCACGCCGATGCGTCCTTTCTTGTGGATATGGCCCGGCATGATGCCGATCTTGATCTCATCCGGCGTGATCACCCCGGGGCAGTTCGGTCCGACCAGCAGGGTTTTCCTGCCGCGCATCCGATTGCACGTGGCGATCATGTCGCGCACGGGCACTCCTTCGGTGATGCAGATCACGAGATCGAGCTCCGCGTCCACCGCCTCATCGATGGCGCTCGCGGCAAAGGGCGGAGGTACATAAATGACCGATACGGTCGCGCCGGTGCGCTCCTTTGCTTGGCGCACGCTGCCGAAAATCGGAATGCCTTCGAAGTCCGCGCCGGCCTTGTTCGGATTGACGCCGGCCACGAAACAGGCCTTGCCGTTGGCGTAGTCGCGGCACAAGCGGGTGTGGAACGCCCCGGTCTTGCCGGTAATGCCTTGGGTGATCACCCGGGTGTTCCTGTCGATCAGGATGCTCATACCGCGCGCTCTTTGTTCGCGCCGCCAACGGCGGCGACGATTTTCTGCGCCGCGTCCGCGATGTTGCCGGCGGATATGATCGGCAGACCGGAAGCCTGCAGCAGCTGCCTGCCGATCTCCTCGTTCGTGCCCTTCATGCGCACCACCAAGGGAACGCTGAGTTTCACTTCCTTCGCCGCCGCGATCACCCCTTCGGCGATCGTGTCGCAGCGCATGATGCCACCGAAAATATTCACGAGAATGCCCTTGACCGCCGGATTCTTCAGCATCAGCTTGAACGCTTCGGTGACCTTTTGCGTGGTGGCGCCGCCGCCGACATCGAGAAAGTTGGCGGGCTCGGCGCCGAACAACTTGATCGCGTCCATGGTGGCCATCGCGAGCCCCGCGCCGTTCACCAAACAGCCGATGTTGCCGTTGAGCGAGATATAGGAGAGGTCGAACTTGGAGGCCTCGACCTCGGCCGGATCCTCCTCGTCGAGATCGCGCATGGCGACGATATCGGGATGGCGGAACAGCGCGTTGTCGTCGAAATTCAGTTTGGCGTCGAGCGCCAGCACTTTGCCGTCGCCGGTGAGGATCAGCGGATTGATCTCGGCGAGCGAGGCATCGCATTCGACGAATGCCCGGTACAAGCCGTGCATGAATTGGCGCGCTTGCGCAACGGAGGCCGGCGGTATGCCGATCTTGCGCGCGACCTCGTCCGCCTGCGCGTCGTTCAGGCCCGCGACGGGATCGATCGCCACCTTGTGTATCTTTTCGGGCGTGCGGGCGGCGACTTCCTCGATCTCCATACCGCCCTCGGAGCTCGCCATCAGGGTGACGCGCTGCGAAGCGCGGTCGACGACCATGCCGACGTAGAGCTCCTTGCGGATATCCGCGCCCTCCTCGACCAGCAGGCGCTTGACCAGGCGGCCTTCCGGGCCGGTCTGATGAGTGATCAGCGTCATGCCGAATATCTTCGAGGCATACTCGTGAACTTCATCGAGCGATTTCGCCACCTTGACGCCGCCGCCCTTGCCGCGGCCGCCGGCGTGGATCTGCGCCTTGACCACCCAGACCTTGCCGCCGAGCCCGCGCGCCGCCGCATCGGCTTCGGCGACCGAAAAACACGGCGTTCCGCGCGGGGTTGCGACGCCGTATCGGCGCAGGATCTCTTTACCTTGATACTCGTGAACATTCATATCGGCATTCCTCGTGCGCCGGCCAAAATCGGCCAAGCCAACCTATTAGACTGGATGCTCCCACGCGACGGGAACCTGCGCCAGCGGGCTCCTGCACGCGAGGGACTCTAAGTGGACACGCGATCGCCGGCAGCGTGTGCGCCGCCGAGCAGCGGCCGGTCTTCCTCGAGGCTTTTCGCCAGGAGCTTGGTGAGCGCATGGACCGTGTCCAAGTGCGGTGTCGGCGTGTCGGTGAGCCGAGCGAGCTCGACCACGGAACCCAAGAGTGCGTCGATTTCGAGCGTGCGCCGGGCTTCGACGTCCTGCAGCATCGAGGTCTTGTGGTGCCCGACCCGCTCGGCGCCGGCGATGCGCTTCTCGATGGGTACGCGGAAGGTGATGCCGAGCTTGTTGGCGATGCTCTGCGCCTCGCTCATCATGGTGTGCGCCAGGGCGCGGCTCAATGGATATTGGCAGATGCCGGCGAGCGTCGCTCGCGACAGCGCGCTGATCGGATTGAAGGTGAGGTTGCCCCACAGCTTCAACCAGATCTCCGCACGGATATCGCTGAGCACCGGCGCCTGCAGCCCGCCCCTGATGAAGCACTCCGAAACTCGCGTGACCCGATCGCTCACCGTCCCGTCGGGCTCGCCGACCGGGAACCGGTTGCCCTCGACGTGTTTGATCACGCCGGGAGCGAGCAATTCGGCCGCCGGATACACCACGCAGCCGATCACGCGCTCGCAGGGAATATTCGCGCCGATCCATCCGCCGGGGTCGACGCTTTGGATCCGAGTGCCCGCCAGTGCGCCGCCGTGCTGGTGGAAGTACCAGTAGGGTATGCCGTTCTGCGTCGGCACCACCACCGTATCCGGGCCGAAGAGCTTCGGCACGTCGAGCGCAACCGCTGCGACTTGATGCGCCTTCAGGGCGAGAATCACCACATCCTGCGGCCCCGCCGCGGCGTAATCCGCGGTCGCGTTGACCCGCGGCACCGCTTGCTCGCTGCCATCGGTCATCATCAGACGAATGCCGCGGGTGCGCAGCGCTTCGAGATTCGCGCCGCGCGCGATGAAGGTCACGTCCTCGCCGGCGTGGGCGAGCCGCGCCCCGACGAAGCCGCCAATCGCACCGACACCGATGATCGCTATTTTCACTCGCGTCCGCCCGCCGGGCGCACGCAACCGCGCCCTAAATTATTATTCGCTACTGCGGCAAGCGGCCAGGAACGCTACTTCGTCCCCGGCCGCATTGCGAATACCCATCTCGTTCAACTTCCAGACCCGCGCCTCAGAACGTGTAGTGCAAGCCGGTGGACACTCCGAGCGGACGGCATCCGCCCCAGGTTGTCGGTCCCGCACTGCTGTAGTCGATGAATGCCTGGGTCGTGCCGTCGTGGCAATCGGTGGTCACGCCACGGCCTCCGGCGCCGAGATCATAGTGGGCATTATCGTGATTGACGGTTTCCGCCGCGTCGAAATACCAATACAGGTTCTTGTCGAAGCGGTACTTCCACGCGATGGTGTACATATTCGCGTAGTTCCGGGTGCTGGTCGGATTGTAATTGTGCTGGCCGCCCGGATCCCCCACCGACGCACCGGCGTGCGCCCAGCCGATGCTCAAGTTATTTCTAGGCGTGAAGTCCTGCGAGGCCGCAAACCAAAAGCCCATTCTCTGCCGCTCGTTCTGCCACTGCAGATTGGCCGGAAGTTTGCGTTGCATTTCCTCGTAAATTCCACTCAAGGTCAGTCCGAAACCGAAGGTGTATTGCGCTCCGACCTTGAAGGCGGTCTCGTTCACCACGTCGTTGAGCAACCCCGGGGATCCGAAAGTCGCCGGCTGCGGGTACTCGGCGGCATAGGCGTTGTAGCTGCCGCAATCGATAATCGGCAACGTCGTGGAGCAGGTGCTCGAAAGGACAGCGCCCGAAGCAGGGTCTGTGACATTGGTGACGGTATAGAGGGAAGCGTAGTACGGATTGTTCGAGCCGATGCCGTCGCTCGAACGATTCACGCTCTGGTGGATTTCGTAGGCCGCTGTCAGGTAGATCGGGCCCTGCTCGAACTTCACATCGAAGCTCCAGGCGTTGTCGAAGGCACCGTCCGAGCAGGCGAGCGGCAGGTTGCCGCTGCCCGGGACATTGCCGCCGGCGCAATCGGGCGACCCCGAGGATTGACCCTCGTTGTACGGCGTGCGGTTTTGGCCCGGCGAAAACAACGCGTCGAAACTGAACATGCCGCCGATCTTGGGCGATTCGTACCAGATCGAATGGTCGATTCGTGTCCCGAACTCGACCCGGTTGTCGCCGCCGGTATTGCCCATGACCACCGAATAGTCGCCGAGCATGCCGGAGAAGGGGTTCATGCGATCAGTGGATTTCTTATACGGCGTGTAGGTCGTGCCGGCCTTCAATTTGCCCCAGGTGTTGTCGGAGACCCCGATGTAAGAATCGCCGTAGCCGATGCCCGACTTGGTGAGGTTGGACTGCGAGGTATAGCCGGTCTGCGCTCCCGGGGAGGAGGTGATCGCGGGTTGCACTTCGATCTGATAAATGAAATCGACGGTGCTGTTGGGAATCTTGTGCGAGCCGCGCCACCCGATGACCGACTTGTTGGTCGATAGATCCGCCTGCCAGCCCACCCGGCCCACCGGGTTACCCTTTTGGCCCGTAGGCACATAATAGCTGGGGTTCGCGGGATCGTACGGCGACCAGTGATAGGCGCCCAGTTCACTCATGCCTTTGGTCACATAATCGGCCGAGACGTCCAAGGTGCCGTAGAAGCCCTTGACGAACTTTTCGAACGCCGGTTCCGCCGGAGGACCTTGTTTGGCGACCGCCGGTGCCGCCGGCGCAGGTCCCGCGGAGGGCGCGGCCGGCTGCGCGGGCGCCGCCGCCGTCGGCTGAGCTTGCTGCTGCTGTTTCAGCTGTTGCACTTGTTTTTGCAGCTCTTGCATCTGCTGCATCATGATGCGCATCTGCTCCTTGAGCTGTTGATTGTCCTGGGCAGTGTCCGCAAAGGCAGTGCCCCCCACCGCGCAAGTGACGGCACACGCCGCCAAGGCAACCAGAACCGGCTTCGCCAACTTGAAACTAATCATGTTTATCCCCCCATGAAGCGCGTTCGCGCGCGTATATCAAACTCTTATCCTAGCCTGGGCTATCCATTAGTTGCTTATGTGCAACTCAATTTCCTGCCCGATAATCATCATTAAATGCCTTTGTAGCTATTTTGTCACGTTTCTGCCGATCTTGGACCATCGAACTACCGCAATCCTCATTAACGAACGTCGGATCTTGCGTCGGCATCAAATGACCTTCTGCGCACGCAGAGCCAGGATCTGATCCCGCTTGTAGCCGAGCTCCGCCAGCACTTCGTCGGTGTGCTCGCCCAGCAGCGGGGAGCGCGTGACCTCGGTGGGGCTGTCGCTCATCTTGATGGGGTTGCCAACGCTCAAGTACTTGCCGCGCGTGGGGTGGTCCACCTCGACCACCGTACCGGTAGCGCGCAGCGACGGCTCGTTGGCCAATTCCTCCATCGAGAGAATCGGGCCGCACGGAATATCGTGCTGGTTGAGCAATTCCGTGGCTTCGAATTTGGTCTTGGTGACGGTCCATTTTTCGACCGTAGCAAACACCTCGTCGAGCCGCGGCAGACGCGCATCCGGCGTGGCGAAATTCGGGTCGGTGATCCACTCTTCCTTGCCGATCACCCGGCAGATCTCCTTCCACACCGGCGCCTGAGCGATAAAGTACAGATAGGCGTTCGGGTCGGTCTCCCAGCCCTTGCATTTGACGATGGTCCCCGGCTGGCCGCCGCCGGAGGCATTTCCCGCGCGCGGCACCGCACTGCCGAACTTGCCTTGCGGATATTGGGGGTATTCCTTCATGACGTGGGTGCGAGCCAGACGCTGCTGGTCGCGCAGCTTGACGCGGCACAGGTTCAGCACGCCGTCTTGCATGGCGGCGAGCACTTTCTGGCCGCGCCCCGTGGTCTTGCGCTGGTAAAGCGCCGCGACGATGCCGAGCGCGAGATGCAATCCGGTGCCGCTGTCGCCGATCTGCGCAGCCGTCACCAGCGGCGGTCCATCGTCGAAGCCGGTGGTCGAGGCCGATCCGCCCGCGCACTGCGCCACGTTCTCGTAAACTTTGCAATCCTCGTAAGGGCCGGGGCCGAAGCCTTTGACCGACGCGACGATCATGTGCGGATTGAGTTCCTGAATGCGCTGCCAGGTGAAACCCATGCGATCGAGAGCGCCCGGGGCGAAATTCTCCACCAGCACGTCGCAGTGCTTGACCAGCTTCTCGAGCACTTGCTTGCCCTGCTCGCTTTTGGTGTCGAGCGTCACCGAACGCTTGTTGTGGTTCAGCATGGTGAAATACAAGCTGTCGACGCCGGGAATGTCGCGCAATTGTTCGCGCGTAATGTCGCCTGCGCCAGATTTTTCGACCTTGATCACCTCGGCGCCGAGCCAGGCGAGCAATTGAGTGCAGGTTGGCCCGGACTGCACATGCGTGAAATCGAGGATGCGAACGCCGTCCAGTGCTTTACCCACGATGCTTGGTCCCGGCCATTACTTGTACATGGTCTGGTTCTTGGTGCCGGGCGCATATTCGCGCGGATCCACCCAGATGTTCACCACCGCAGAGCGGCGCAGCTTGCGCACCGATTCGCGCGCGCGCGCGAGCGCCGGCGCGATCTGCGCGGGGTCGCGCACTTCTTCGCCATAGCCGCCCAGCATTTCGGCAAATTTGCCGAACGGCACATCGCCCAGCAGATTGCCGACGTTGCCGCGTTGTTCGCCGTATTTCGCGAGCTGGCCGTAGCGAATCTGGTTCATCGCGGAGTTGTTGCCGACGACCGCGAGATACGGGACCCCGAAGCGGTTGGCCGTCTCCATGTCGAAGGCGGTCATGCCGAACGCACCGTCGCCGTAGTAGCAAAGGACCTCTTTGGTGGGATTCGCAAGACCGGCCGCGATCGCAAATCCCGTGCCCACACCGAGCGAGCCGAGCGCGCCGGGGTCCATCCATTGTCCCGGACCGCGCGGGCGCACCGCCTGGGCGGAAATGGTCACCACGTCGCCGCCGTCGCCGATGTAAATGGTGTTGTCGGCCAGGAACTCGTTCAACTCCCACGCCACGCGATACGGGTTAATCGGCATGTTGTTCGACTTGAACAGCGGCATGAGCTTCTCGGTCGCGGCGGTCTCGCTTTCGCTCAATTGCTTCAGCCATTGCTGGCGCGCCTGCCGCTTGTCGCCCTTGATACGGCCGGACGCCGCCTGCAGCACCGCGCCCAAGATCGCTCCCGGGTCGCCGACCAGCCCCAAATCGATGTCGCGATTCTTGCCGACGGTCCGATAGTCCATGTCGATTTGCACCAGCTTCAGAGTCTTGCTGATGCGCTTGCCGTAGCCCATGCGGAAATCAAACGGGGTCCCGACGATCACCAGCACATCCGCATTGGCGAACGCCTGAGTGCGCGTGCGGTCGAAGTGATGCGGATCGCCCGGCGGCAGAAGCCCGCGGCTGGCGCCGTTGAAATACCCCGGAATGTCGAGTCCCCGCAGCAGCGCGATCGCCTCTTTCTGACCCCGTGCGGTCCACACCTGCTGCCCGTAAAGGATCGCCGGCCGCTCCGCGCCGACCAGAATGTCGGCCAGTTTCTCTATGTCTCGCGGATCGCCGATGGAGCGCGTCGATGCGCGGTACATGCCCGGTTGGGGAATGACCGCCTTGGTGATATCGACCTCGCGGTCGAGCACATCGCGCGGGATTTCGAGGTATACCGGCCCGGGAGCGCCGTTGAACGCTTCGCGTACCGCCATCGAGATCATGTCCGCGATGCGTTCGGTGGAGGGAACGCTGGCCGCGAATTTCGTGATGGGAGTAGCAATATCGACGTGCGGCAGATCCTGCAGCGATCCCATCTTATGCTGGGTCAGGGCTCCCTGACCGCCGATGTGCAGCACCGGACTCTCGGAGCGAAACGCGGTGGCGATGCCGGTCATTGCGTTGGTAAATCCCGGGCCCGCGGTGGTGACCACACAGCCAAGTTTGCCGGTCTGGCGCGCGTAGCCGTCGGCCGCATGGGCGGCGACCTGTTCGTGGCGCACGTCGATGATGCGGATGCCCTCATCCACGCAGCCGTCATAGATATCGATGATGTGGCCGCCGCAAAGGGTGAAGATCGTATCGACACCTTCGCTCTTGAGCGCCTTGGCCACCAAATGGCCGCCGGAAATGACGCCCGCTTCACGGCTCTTTTTCTGCAGCGTATCATCAGCGGTGGTCGATTCCCGACCCTGGATCTTCACGGACGCGTTTGACATAGCTTTCCCCATCACTACCTTGGTTGATCGGCGCGGCTCGTTGAGGGCGATCCTTGCACCGGCCGCCGCACGATTTCGTCCCGTGCGACGGCGGTCGGTGCATGCACCCCCGGTGCGCTACGCTCTGGCGGCCTTCGCTTTGACGGCCCCCGCATCAGCCGCCGCACTCTTGGCGGTATAGCGTGCCCGCAGCGGCTTCAGCACCGCGATCGCCAGCACCGCCGCGGCGATGTTCAGCGCGGCCGAGATCATAAACACCATGAACCAGCTGCCGGTGGCCTTCGCCAGTACATTGCCGTAGGGCACGAGGATGGCCGCGGTGCCCTTGGCGGTGTACATCAAGCCGGTATTGGTCGTGGCAAACTTGGCGCCGAAGGTATCGGTGATCGTGGAGGGGAACAGGCTGTAGATTTCGCCCCAGGCGAAAAACACCAGACCGCTCAGGATCACGAAATTGACCGGGTCGTGGCCGAGTTTCGCCAACGCGAAGATCCCGACCCCTTCGAGCGCGAAGGCGATGAACATGGTGTTCTCGCGGCCGATCTGATCGGATACCCAACCGAAGAAAGGCCGGGTCAGGCCGTTCAAAATGCGGTCGAGCGCGAGGGCAAAGGTCAGCGCCGGCATGGTGAGACCGATGAGGCTCACCGGTATTTCCGCAATCTTGAAATCCTTGGCGATGGGCGCGAGCTGCGCCACCGCCATCAGTCCGCCGGCCGCCATCATGACGAACATCAGGTACATCACCCAGAATATCGGCGTCTTGAGCATTGCGCCCGGAGTCGCTTGATGACGGCTGGCGCCGGGCGCGAGTTTCGTTGCATTCGCGGTCAAGCTCAGGGGCGCCGCCACCAGGCCAAATCCGACAACGACCACCACGATGCCCTGCATCAGGCCGAAGGTCAGAAACGTATGTTCGTAGCCGCCGCTCTTGATCATCGAGGCGATCGGGATGATGGTCAGCGCCGAGCCCGCTCCGAAGCCGGCTGCGGTAAGGCCCGCCGCGAGGCCCCGCCGGCCCGGGAACCATTTCACCGCATTGCCGATGCAAGTGCCGTACACGCCGCCGGCGCCGATGCCGCCGATCGCCGCCGCGAAATAAAACATCGACAGGGAATCCGCGACCGAATTAATCCCCCAGGCTATCCCGCACAGTGCGCCGCCGATGACCACGATCCATCGCGGGCCAAACTTATCCACCAGGTAGCCTTCAACCGGCACCAGCCAGGTCTCGAGTAACACGAATATGGTAAATGCCACCTGGATCGAGGCGCGGCCAAAGTGGTACTTGGCGTCGATTGGATTGACGAACAGCGTCCAGCCATATTGCAGATTGGCAATCATCGCCATGCAGATGATGCCGATGATCAGCTGAATCCATGGGTTGCCCAGAGGCGACGCGTTTTCTTGAGATGCGCTTGCCGGAATCGAGGTCGCGTTCATGTAGTAGTTCTCCTTATATCGCGTTGATCGAGAGCAAGTCGCTGATTATACATGCGTCCTTGTCATCACTCGCCCAACTCCCGGCACACCGCCGCCGGCAGCCATCGACGGCGCTTGAGGCTCAATCGATGTAAATGCGGACGTCTCGAGACAGACCCACATAAGACCCCCCAAAAGGTCCGGACTCGGCGTCCGAACATGTCGCCAAACTTATCTTTCTTCTTGGTATACCATATATGAAGGGATTTCGGACTGTCAAGCAACCCCAAGGACGGCGGAACTTGGGCGGTATCGTCCGGCGGAACTTGGGCGGCGGCGGCGCGCGACGCGAAAGCCGATGAGTGAATCAGGAGGCGTTGAGTTGTACCCGCGCGTAAGGTTCATCAGTTATTCTTTCTTTTTCGACCGACATTACCCGCCATACAATATTTCGGGTCACGACTTCTTTCGTGAGGTTCAAAGGCAATGAGCAACATCGCAAAACTGGTTCAACGCGCCGCGCCCGCGGCACCGCTCACCTTGGGCCCCCTGAACGCAACTAGTCTGCGTGATCAAGCCTACGCGCTGCTCAAGAATGCGATCGCGGATACCGACATATACGACCCGCAGCAGGAACTGCGCCTGGACGAGCGGCAACTGACGACCGCGCTCGGCGTCAGCAGAACCCCGATCCGTGAAGCGCTGTCGCTTCTCGAGCAGGAGGGGTTCATTCGTACCGTGCCGCGGCGTGGTATCTACATCATTCGCAAGTCGAAGCGCGAAATTATCGAGATGATTCAAATGTGGGCGGCGCTCGAATCCATGGCGGCACGTCTGGCGACACTGCACGCCTCGGACGCGAGCATCGCCACGCTGCGGCATTTGTTCGACGAATTCCAAAACTCGCCGCCGTCCCAGCATTTGTCCGAATACTCGGACGCGAATATCGCCTTCCACACGGCGGTAATCGCTCTCGGTGGGTCCCAGACCATCATCGACGCGACCCGCAACCTCCTCATCCATGTGCGCGCCATACGCCGCGCAACGATCGCGCAGGACGATCGCGCGGACCGCTCGATCATCGATCATCTGAATATTATCGAGGCGCTGGAGAAACGCGACACCGAGTTGGCGGAACGGCTCACGCGCCAGCACACGCTTGACCTGGCCGCGCACGTGGATCGGTATTGCGATTTCCTGGGTTAGGCTCCGATTACGTCTCCCCACGCCCCGAGCGTGGGCGTCGCGTTCGAGCGGTCATTCGCGCCGCCGCGGTCATATCGACTTAGATAGCGCGGCCGATCGGCTGGCGCGACATCGCCGCCAAGCGCTCGCGGCGCCACCGCCCGCACCCCGGCCAGCGTGTCGGCATCAAGCACCGCCGCCTGGAACGCCACGGGATCCTTGAGAACCGGAATGCCGCTTTCCATGGTCAGGTAAATTCGTCCGCTCGCCCGCTCGGCGAAGTTGACTACGCGGAATGCCTCGACACAACGCCTCAGGAACCCCGTGTTGCGCTCGGCCGCGAGCAGCTCGCGATCCGGATAGAGTTCTTCGGGGCTGGTGGCATCGACCGACACGCGCCCGTAGCGGTCGATGGCCAGCATTTTGTTCACGTCGAGCACATTGACCGCGTCGTTGTCGCCGAAGGCAACCGTCCGCGGCCGCTCTCCGAGAGGCACCGTATTGTCCAGGAACTCGAAATGGAACCGCTTGTCGCTGCGCCGAACCCAGGTGAACAGCACGTTGGGAATCCCGGTATATGCCTCCACGGCATGCGCCAGCGTGTCGTCCACCGCCTTATAGCGTCCGAACTCCAGACCTCGCTTCCAAGCTCGTTCCACCAGCTGCTCGGGCGGAGTGATCACGAAGAATAAATACACCTCTTGACCGAAGCGGGTCAGCAGATTGCTGCCCTCTTCGTCCGAATCCTGGGCGAAGCTGTCGAATCGGAATCGATCGATCAAAAGATGGGTCATGCGGCCGGATTGATTTTTTCGCGCCATATAGCGGTCCAATTTCCGGTCGACGATCTGCAGCTCATCCCCCGTAAACGCTCCGGCATATTTGTAGGCCGTACCGAGCATCGCATAATCGAGCAGCTGCTTGCGCCAGATGTCGGGGCTGATCAGCGCGAAATCGCTCCAGCGCATGCCGAGATCACCGGCGAGCTTCTTCTGTAACGGCCGCAGCGTGCTCTTGCCGGATGCGGAAGCGCCTTTGGTATTGATGACGACCGATCGATCTTGGCACGGCAACAGGCCATAACCCTCCTGCTGCGCCGCGCGCAGAAGGATGGGCTCGATGCTTTGGCCGACGGCGTCGCTGGCGAAGGTATTGCAGGCAAGGTCCCTCGCCAATTGCCCGATGAGATTTCGGGTGCCCCAGGCGTAGCCGCGGGCCGTGAACAATGCCGCCAGGACTCGAGCCAGCGAGTGGTACGCGAGCTTGGGCAGCTCGTCGGTCGCCGCCCTCGCGCGGCGCTCGCATTCGGCGATCTCCGCGGGGCCCCAGCCGCGCTCGCCGAGCGGAGCCGCCGCAGCGCGGCGCGGCTTGCTGCGAGCAAACAGCCGGCGTACCGGCCGCTGCGACGTTGGCGCCGCGGCCGGTGCGGCTCCGGGCATTACCGCGGCGAGTGCGGCGTCGATGGCATCCGCCATTTCGGAGCGGGCCCGCTCGAACGCATGGGCGAGGAGCTCTTTTTCGGGATCAAGATAATGCGTGAGAATTTGTCCGGCAATCCGTCGGAAGTTGATACCAAGATCCCCTATGTGCGATCCGTCCGGCACCGCAAAATCGGCGGTGACTCGGATCAGTAGCTCGTGCAGAGCGAGTCTTTGCGGCCGAAACACCACGAGTTCGCTCAAGTCGAATCCGGTCATGCCGTGCAGCTCCTCGGCCGAGGCGATGCCGGTATAGACGTTTTCCGAGCGAAAAATCGTGCATAGCGGCAGCAACTCCCTCGGGATTTGCGACTGGATGCCGGGGTTCCACGGTCCGGCGGGATTCTGATCTCGGTTCATCGCGCCCTCCGGCAAAATATCCTCACGCAAAAAGCTTCCTCCCCCTGAGCTCCTTAAGACACTATCCGATGAAATCCGCGTCCGCCGCAATGCCTCGGGCGCGGCCCCGCGGGGTACGCGGACAGGCCCCCAAGCATTCATCTCGAGGCCCTGCACTCAAATTGCGACCTCATTCGCCTTTCCAGCCGGGCATCGTGTGATGCAATCGGCAGGTTCGCGGTTGTACATAATCCAGAATGTTTCGAATGAATCGAAACGCTAGCGCTTCGCGGGCCGCGGGACCGGCGCAGTCCGCGACGCCGACCCTGCCTGCCGATGCGGCGCTCGCCCGGGCGCTGCTCTATAGCGCGCCGGTCGCCATCTATCACTCCGATATTCAAGGAAACTTAACCTACGCCAATCCGGAATACCGGCGGATTTTCGACTTGAGTCCCGAGCAGAGCACGGATGACTGGGCCCAAGGCGTGCATCCGGAGGATCGGGCACGCATGGAGAGCACGTGGGCCGACTTCTGCCGGCGACCGCGTCCGATGCAATTCGAATACCGCACCCTGTCCCGGGATGGCGCCGTGCGCTTCATTAGCGAGCAGGTGGCTCCCGCCCACGGGGCGTGCGGATTCGTCGGCACGATCAGCGATTTCACCGATCTCGTGACCGCACGAGGCGATTTGCGCAAAGCGGGGACCTTATTCCGGAATACCTTCGATCAGGCACCGATCGGGATCGCCTACTCGGACCGCAACGGCGCATTGCTTCGCTTTAACGCGGCTTTCTGCACGCTGCTCGGTTTCGCCGCTGACGAACTCGCGGCCAAGTCGGTCGGAGAATTGACCCATGCCGAGGATGTCGCGCTCGCCGCGGCGCAACTCGAGCGATTGTGGGACGGCGAAATCCCGTTCGTCGACATTGAGAAGCGCTACCGACGCAAGGACGGCAGCTATCTGTGGGTCCGCACGACCACAGCGCTTGTGCACGAGGACAGCAACACCGAGTGCTCGGTCGAATATTTGCGAGACATTTCCCAGCGCAAGGAGCTGTCGGCGGCGCTGCTCCAACAACAAACCCTGCTCAAAGCGGTGATCAGCGAACTGCCCCTCGCGCTGCTGGCATGCGACGTCGCCGGGAATATCACCCACTATAACCACGCCGCGGTGGAGCTGTATTGCATTAAGTCGCGGGATGCATCCGCATCGGATCCGTATCCGCTCGAGGCAGATGTATTTCTTCCGGACGGCGTCACTCCCGTGCCAAGGGATGAGCGGCCATTGGCCCGGGCGCTGCACGGCGAGACCATCAACCACATCGAACTCGTGGTCGCGCCGCACGACTCGGCGCCGCCGCGCACCACGTCCTCGAACGCCTGCCGGTTGGTCGGACCGGACGGACAAACGCTGGGCGCGGTGGCGGTGATTCAAGACACGACGGAACGCAAGCAACAGGATATGGAACTCGAGCGCGTGCACAAAGAGCTGATGACGGCCTCGCGCCAGGCGGGAATGGCCGAAGTCGCGACCAACGTGCTGCACAATGTCGGCAATATCCTCAACAGCGTCAATATTTCGGCAAGTCTCGTGGCCGAGCGCCTGCGGCAATCGAAGGCGGCCGGCGTCTCGCGCTTGGCCGCTCTGCTGCTCGAGCAAGGCGCGCAAGTCGGACAGTTCATGACCGGCGATGAACGGGGCAAGCGCGTACCGGAATACCTTGCCGCGCTCGGCGAGCAGCTGCTGGCGGATCAGCGGCTGGCGCTTGAGGAACTCGCGGCGCTGCGCGATCACCTCGAACACATCAAGGACACCGTCGCCATGCAGCAAAGCTACGCCAAGCTGTGCGGCGTGACGGAGGTGGTCGAGGTCGTCGACCTGGTGGAAGACAGCCTGCGGCTGAATGCCGGCGCCTTTGCGCGCCACGGCGTGACGCTGCGGCGCGAATTCGAAGCGGTGGCGCCGATCACCGTCGACAAGCACAAGGTGCTGCAGATCCTCGTGAACCTGGTCCGCAACGCCAAATATGCGTGCGACGAATCGGGGCGTTCGGACAAATTCATCACTTTGCGCATCGAGAACGTGGCGCACGGGGTGCGCATCTCGGTCATCGACAACGGCGTCGGCATACCGGCGGAAAATATGGGGCGGCTGTTCAGCCACGGCTTCACCACGCGGCTGTCCGGTCACGGCTTCGGCCTGCACAGCGGCGCGCTCGCGGCTCAAGAACTCGGGGGCACCTTGCGTGCCGAGAGCGACGGCCCGGGCTGCGGCGCGGCGTTCATACTCGACCTGCCGCTCGTTCCTCCGGCATCTGCGCGCGCTTGAGCGCCGCGCAGCGCACGCTCAGCCAGTCTCGGTCTCGGCCTCGCTGCCGAGCTTGCTGCCGTCCGGGTACATCCGCAGACCCGGAACCTCGCCGTGAAGCAATTTTTGCCGCACGTCCTGCCAATACTCGACGGTCAACAAGTCGGCGTTTTCCTCGCGGAAACAGCGGCGCGCTTGACGGCTCATGAGCTGCATGCCGTGCTCGAGCTCTTCGGGCAAAAAGATGGTTCCTTCTTCGAAAAACCAATCCGGCACGCTTTCCTCGCCCGGTTCACGGTCGGAATTGGTGCGAATCTTGACCTCCGTCAATTTCTCGACGGCATCGTAATCGAACAGAAATATCCGGCCGTAGCGGCCCACGCCGTAATTTCGAGAATCCAAGTCCTTGTTGAAGATATTGGTGGCGGCATTGTTGCGAATGCAATGACCGAGGCTGATGATCACCTCGCGGATCTGCTGCTCGTCGGCGGTCTGCAAATAGACCGGCAGCGGGATGATTTTCATTTGCACGATGAGCGAGCGTAAATACACGCCGTCTTGATCCACTTGCACGCTGCCGGCCGCCTGCTCGCACAGCTCCTCGAGCAGCGCCGGATCGAACATCGCCCGGTCCAACCGCAATTTGAAGTACATCACGCTGTCGAGCATGCTGCCGGCGCGATTGATCTCATGCACGATCCGGTACTTGTCCACGACCGTCGCAACGCCCGGGAACTCCCCCCATTTGTATGAGGTGGTGGGGCGATCGCGAATAACCTTTAAATGGTAGGCGCATGCCTCGAAGGTGAATCCGAACGCCACCGTGCCCGGCGCACCGGGCGATCGCACGAATCGCTCGCCGCTGCGCCGCATCTGTTCGCCGATCTCGTTCAGAATGGCGACCTTGCCGACGTGATTGAATCCGATGGTCGAATAGTGATGCCCCAGCGGGCGCCGCGGCATCAGGCTGTATAGGAACACGCAAGTCTGGTAGTAAAGCCGCGTGGTGACGTGAAAATTGGCGAGTGCGGAACTGAAAAGATCGTGGATGTCCGAGACGCGATGCAATAGGGCGTCGGCGTAGATGCCCTCGGGGCTGTTCTTGAGCGCGACCACGAACGGCACGATGCTGCTGTCGGCGAGAACCCACCGGCCGACGACGAAGGCGGTCCGATCGCGAAAGAAACCGGCATCCACCACCTCGAGCGCCGTAGGCGCCGGCACATCCGGCGCACCGTACAGCAAGCGCTCCAGGCGTTTGACGATTCGATGCGAGTCGCCCTTCAAATCCCTGAAGGGAAGGGAAAATCCGGGCACCCGCAACGCACTTGCCACCAGCTCGGCATCGATGCGGCCTTGCACCGGCAGACGCCGATGAACCGCCGCCATCGAGAAAGCCCGCAGCTTGCTCGGAGGCGGAAAGGAGTAGGCGACCGGGCGCCAAATTTCATGGCTGATATTGCGTCGAATCGAATGCGCAAAGCTGAAGGCGATGTCCGCCTCGTAGCGGTCGGCAATCATCGCGACGAACAATTTATCGAGCGCGTCCCAGATCTTCGAGTCATCGGCGAGAGCGGGGAATGCCGCGAGCACCCGTGGCCCGTGTTCCGCGATATAGCTGCTGTAGAGCCCCAGGCGCTCCTTGCTGATCCGGATCGATAAATGCGGATCCATGGTTTCGAAGGCGCATTTGGCGCGATACGGGTATTCGCACAACAGGCCGTAAAATTCGTCGAAAATGATCAGCAACAGCCGTGCCGCGGCCTCGATGCGTTCGCCGACATCGCCGCAGGCGCGAAGGCGGGCGTACGCCGCGTCGACCATGGAATCGCCCGCGATCGGCACGGATTTGAGTGGTGCTTGGGTCATGAATCGGATTATCCCCCCAGTTCAGCTATCAGCGTTATCCTATAGCCGCGGCTGGTGCGAAGCGACCAGAGCGCAGCGCGCTTTTGTATATCGTAGGGCGGTTAAATCTACAGATATTTCGTAAGCTTCGTCGCTCGAGTCCAGGAGGAAAAACATATGTTGAGGTACTGGCGAGGCTCGGTGCTAACGGCTTTGTTTCTCGCGGTCCTGCCGGTCATGAGCATGGCGCAGGTGGGGGTGGAGATTTCAGTCAACGTGCCGCCTCCGGAGCTGCCGATTTATGACCAACCGCCAATTCCGGGTGACGGCTATCTATGGACTCCCGGGTACTGGGCTTGGAGCGATGACGACCAGGATTATTACTGGGTGCCGGGCACGTGGGTTCTGGCTCCGCAGCCGGGTTTCCTTTGGACTCCGGGCTATTGGGTTTTTAGGGGTGGCGTCTTCTTCTGGAATATTGGCTATTGGGGTCCCCAAGTTGGCTTCTACGGCGGTGTGAATTACGGTCACGGGTATGGCGGCCGCGGCTACGAGGGGGGTTATTGGCAGGGCAACCGTCTCTATTACAACCGGTCGGTAACCAATATCAGCAATACGAACATCACCAACGTCTATAACAAGACGGTCGTCAATAACGTTACGGTGAATCGAGTAAGCTACAATGGCGGTACCGGCGGGTTAAGAGCCGAACCAACTGCGGCCGAGACGGCCGCCGCTCATGAGCGCCACCTCCAGGCCTTACCGGCCCAGCAGCAGCACATGCAAGCCGCGCGCAGCAATCCCGCCTTGCGCGCCAGCGCGAACCACGGCAATCCGCCGGTCGCTGCGACCCCGCGGCCGGGCGCATTCTCAGGGGCAGGCGTGGTACCAGCGAAACACCCCGGTACCATGAGCGTCGTTCCGATGAGCGCGCCGCCAGAACACGCGACGCAACTTCGCCCCGCGCCCCAGCAACAGCAGCACCGGCCTCAGGAGCAGCAGCCTCAGCAGCAACATGCTCCCGAACATCCTCCGGAGCAC